>Ga0209154_1000437_pt1 | contig 28441 bp, 27 predicted proteins | sample GraSoiAngelo_121_FD_185878 | JGI IMG/M metagenome (GOLD analysis project Ga0209154, IMG submission 185878) | Grasslands soil microbial communities from the Angelo Coastal Reserve, California, USA - 14_0919_12_20cm (SPAdes) (version 2) | ecosystem: Environmental > Terrestrial > Soil > Grasslands ... | reverse complement strand
CTATGGCCACCACTTGCCTGGACTGTTTGGCGGCGTCGCGTGCCTCCTTGGCTTCATCAAGATCGTTAGCGAACGGCTTTTCCACGTAGCAGTCCTTGCCGGCACGCACCACATCCGTACAAAGCTTTGCATGCTGGAAATCGCCCGTTGCAATCATCACGGCGTCGATATCCTTATTTGCCAGCATCTGCTCCGAGTATTGGTATTGCTGCGGCTCGAGGTTGAATGCCTTCCTTACTTGTGCGGCCCGCTCCTCCCGAGCCAGGCTCCACAGATCGCATACAGCCCCAACTTCCACAGGAGTTTGCGCGGAAGCGAGCTGGGCCATGTGCACGTGACCGGAGCTTCGCTGTCCGCAACCGAGCTGCCCGAGAACGATTCGACCATTCGCTCCCAGGATGCGCGCATAAGAGCTGGCGGTGCTGCCTTTCACAACCGACGCTGCTAACAGCGAGGCGCCAGCCTGCTTCATAAATGTTCGCCGATTCATGCGGCTCCTTTCCGTGAGGCTGATTATTGAGGACGCTGCTTTGAACTCACGCGAATCTGCCCTTCGCTGTACCAGCCGTCCGGGTCTCGCCCGGCAATGCCGAAACGCACTGCAGGCTTGCCGTTCCAAGGATCGAGCATGGCAACCCGGAATTCGTAGGTGCCGTCCGCCAGGCTCTTGGGGATGTAAAGAGTTCCATCGAAGACAGCATCTCCCGGAAGCCATTTTCTGACATCCACGGGAATGTTGATAACGGCGCTGTCCTTTGCTGACCGCAGCTGCACCGCAAGCGGGAAATTCGTATAAGCAGGGGCAACACCGGCGTTCAGCCACCACATATGGATCGGCATCATAGAACCAGCCGCAACGCTTTTAGGATATTCCAACCGACGCAGCAGAAAGCGGTATCCCATCTTCTTCTGGAAGGCTTCGAATTCACGCTTCCAATCGTCCGGAATGGGAGACGATTTTAGGTTTACCGAAGTGACGTGCCAACGAAGCGCTTGCTCCAGGATGTAGTGCACGTCGAAATGATCTTTCTTCCATTCAGAAACGGTACCGCAGACCTCTAGCGACACCGGCCGCTTTTGCCAGACATCCTGAATGCCAGCCCGCACCACCTGCTGCGGATAAATATCCAACATCTCTGGCTCGAAGTAAGCATCATCAGATTTCAGCCGCATGTCGCCGAGACAATCCAGCCGCCACCCCGCGCCTCGGCTAGTTCCGTACGTTAAGGCTTGCTGTTCATCAAAGTTCATCAGCAGCGTTGTATGGGGAAAAGCGTCGAACCAGATGTCTATGAGCGCCTTCTGGTAAGGAAACGTTGGCATGTAGGGACTCCAGCCTTCACCCCAGTAGCCCACAGAAGAGATGTCCACGCTGTCGAGGTACGGATTACCGTCATAGCGTTTTCCTGCTTCGGCCACTAACTCGCCCCAATACTTCAGGTACAGAGGGTCGGAGAAATCCGGCTGCCAGATAGCTCCGTCCTTGTCGCTGGGTTTGTTGGCCCGCCGCGCACCGGATTTTTGATACCACTCGGGAAGTGGGTCCTTATTCGAATACGGCATCAGACGCATCGCCAGTGTCTGACCGTGCGCTCGCGCCTCTTCGAGAGCGAGATCGATGATGTCCCAGCGGAATTCTCTGTGCTCCGGTTCGAGCGCGTCCCAGTACCAGCGGAGGTAAGCAATAGTCGTGTCCGGAAAATTGGGTTTGTTCGCAGCTTGCGGAAGCGTCGTCACCGGCCCGGCTTCGGACCATTCCAGCTGGGGATTTAACTCTTCGCCATTGAACCTGTTGAAGGTGGTGATTCCCATGCCAGGATTTATCAGCACGTCGTCTATCGGGACCGGGCGAAGGATCACGGTGTCACGCTGCGCATAGGAGAGGCTAGTCAAGAAAGAAAGTACTACCAACCACGAGACCTTTTTCATGGATGTTCTCCATTACTCCGGACGCACCTCCAGGAGCAAATGCCCAGCAAACTCAACCTGCAACCGGGCCTTGTGGCCGGGAACAGTCCCAAAACGGACGCGGTTGACGTAGTCATACAGGCTGTATTTGCCGTCTTCGAGGCCACGGAATTCCATTGGTCTTTTCGGTGCTTGCCATAAAAGCCGTAGGACATCGTCTGATCTCGACCAATGACGTGCGTTTCGGGCTGGTCAAAACCGATGTCATAAAGATGCCCGAGATACTGGCCGTGCGAGAGCATTTTGTCCTGATAGATGCCGAGCCATTTTCCGAATTCCGCCTCTCGCGCCGCCGTCAGATCGGACTTGCTTCTCTTCTGTACGAGTGAGGGCAGCACAAACTGGGTGCCCACTACGCCGCCAACGCCGAGTGTGGAGGCGAAGTCATTCTCGCCATCGCTTAATTCGACGTGATCTTCGCCAGTTCAGTTGCGATCGGCACGGACTTTGTAATCAGCTTAGTAGGTGCACTTGCAGTACACGCACGCGGCAAGCCAGTTCTGTGGTTGTGCCACCGGCCGACTGAACTCATAGAGCGGCAGTTATACTCCTTTTGCCCAATTGGTATCGCTGCCTTTTTTCAGGCGTATGGTCAGTGAACCGTCTGGATTAGTCTTTTCGTAGCAAGCCCAACGAACTTGTCGCCGCACACCTTTGACTTCCAATTCAGCACGCAGGTTAATCTGCTGCCCGTCCAAGCCCTTCGGCAAAATGAGAGATGCCTGACGTAGCTTGCACGCGTACGGCTGGCCTGCATCAAGATTTCCGCCGACTTTCACCTTGCCATCCGGAGTCTCCGCGTACACACCCAACACCCCGGGCACTCCGGCCACGCCGTCATTGACGATACCCACAATTAATTCCATCGTGTCATAACGTTTCCTCTGCCAGACTAGGGACGGGCGTACGCGGTATCCAAGGCTTTGCTCCATCGCGCGGAGCGAGTCGGGGTATTTCTCGTAGTAGCGGCGGACATTATCTGCCTCTGTCCAGAGGCCGAAGTAGTTTGTACCGATGTCCAGCGCATGGTAACCCGCACTCTCGCGATACGGCCGGTCCATGGGTCCGCCGACGCGGTGAGGGTAGTCATCTCCAGACTGAGTCTCGTCGTCCCTCCCCACAAAAGTCAGCATTTTGGGTGACAGCTTGCTTAGACAAGCTTTCTCCTCAGCCGCAAACTCAGGGAGCACATAGTGACGATTTCCGCCATCTTCGAGTATGGTCGCAATCCATGGTGGCCGATGCCCAAGCTCCTCGATCTGGATCGGCTCGTCCATAATCAGACTGTCCGACCGCAACCAGCATCCCGAGCGCACAGCCAAGTCCTGCACCTGACGGTTGCCGACGTTGCTGATATCGGGCTGCGCGTTGACGGCCAGAGGAGTTTTCTTCCATGCACTGATCTGCAACTCCGTCATGTGGACGAACGTCTTCTCAGCAGTTAAGTAATCTGGAAACGGATTGGGCAAGTCATTGGTGTGACCTTCACCCCAGAAGCCATACATCATGAGATCCATGAATTCCAGGTGCGGGTCACCGTCGAAGCGCTCGGCGAGCAGTTCGTTCAACTCGGTAAAAGCCTTCTGAAACTCGGGCGAGTCATAGCGAGGCTCACAAAAATCGAAATCGACGCGGTGTGCTTTAGATTTGTGGCCGATGTTAGCCACGGGAACTTTCACGCGTAGAAAGTCTGGAAGTGCGAGCTTTTGTGGCTGGATGTTCGGACTGGAAAGCTGGATACGAAACCCGACACCGAGGCTGTGGCGCTTGGCGGCATCGAAGGTAGCCGCCCAAACTGGCGACAAGTCCAGCTTGCCGGGACTGGTCTGCACATCGCGCCAATCGCAACGGATGTACAACACATCCGTGAAAGGCAGCGACGCCATTTTTTCTACAGCCTGTTCCAGCGTTTCTTTTCCGCATTGCACCGGTAGCGCTGGACCGTTCTCTTCCCACGCATAGCCCACAAAACCAGTGCCGAAATTTCGGATGTGATCGCGGGAGGGCTGCGTGGTAAAGATTGTGAACCAGCCTTGGTCCTGCGTGACTCCGAACGGGCCCTGATCGAGGCGGTTGGTTACTTTCGGGCAACCGAAGTCATAGCCTTCCCACTTGTGGTCCTCTACATCCGCCCACATCGGCCGTGATGCAATCAGACTGCTTGTTCCTGCCAGAACTGCTCCGGCCTTGAGAAAATCTCGCCTGTGCATTCCGTTCCCTCCTCGCGTTGCCGTTGAAAGTCGGCCTCATGAGCCAATGGTCGCGTCAGACCTCTTGGCGCAGATTCGGACGCAGAGTGAGCGAGCCATCCTCGTTCAGTTTCTGGTGACAAGCCCACCGCACGGGGTAGCGCATTGCCTTCACTTCGATTTCCGCCCGCAGTTTCAGACCTTTCCACTTGGTTCCCTTCGGCAGCACGAATTGCGCCTGCCGGATTTTGCCCGGCAGAGGGTACCCGGGATCCAGGCAGCCACTCTTCAGCAGCTTCCCGTCCTCGCTTTCTACCGTCACCCGCAATACTCCGGGGACACCGGCGATACCATCGTTGGCAAACCCGGCGATCAGTCCTAGATAGCCCCCATCGTCATAAGCCCAGATCATCGTCGGTCTCACGCGATATCCGATGCGGCGATTGATCCGGTCGAACCATGCGGACGAGGCCTGGTAATAGGCCTGCAGAGTCTTTGGGTTTATCTGGTGAAAGTTCCAAAGCGACCAGTAATTCGGGCCTACATCCATTACATGCGCCATCATGTTCTCCGCCGGCGATATGCCTTCGTGCCCAGCTTGCGGATCAGGAGGTTTGCCGGGAAGCGGTTGTTCCAGCACCGCGGCTATCCAGGGCGGGCGATTACTCAGGGCTTCGATCTGTTCGTTCTCGATGAAGATCGTGTCGCTTCGAATCCAGTTATTGCTGCGAACCGTGCGGTCCACAAGTTCTGAATTCCCAACCCGGCTGTAGTCGGGCTGGGTATTGGTCAGCAACGGGGTTTTGCTGAAGTTCTCCAGCTGAACTTCGAGCATATCGATCCAGGTCCGCTCCGCCGTTTGGTAATCGGGAAAAGGATTGTTGGCGAACGGCCAGGTGTGCCCTTCACCCCAAAACCCATACATAAAGGTGTCTACGAACTCAATGAGGGGACTACCGTTGAACTCCGCCGCCAGAAGGCCCACTAATTCTTTGAATACCTGTTGAAAGAATGGATCGTCAAACCGGGGCTGGTAACGCGCATGCGGGTTGGTTAAGTATCTTTGTGCCGCCGCGCTGCTTTCAATGGGGCTAAGTACCAGATCCACCTTTGGGACCTTATTGAGCACGAAATCCGGCAGTGCAGGCGCGTGGGTATAGTCTGGCGCGCTCATCTGAATGCGCAGGCCGATGCGCTTGTTGTTTTTCTTCGCCAGTTCGAAAACGAGTTTCAAATAATCCGGGAACTCCAGCCGACCGGGTCGCGACTGCACTTCCCGCCATGTCGGGCGTATGTACAGCTGCTGTCCAAGTGGAAACCGAACCAGCTCTTCAATTGTTTCCGGGATGTTGTGCGATTTGATTTCATCCGTACCCATGTCGGCGGTGATGTATGTGATCAGACCCTTTCCGTAGTTGGGCACAACTTCCTCGGAGGGGGTGGTGGTCATCACCACTTCATCGGTGGGGATCACGGCATCGGGCGGGTACTGGGGGAAGGGCCCCTGGTTCAGACGGTCGCTCACCGGCGGCCCGGAGCCAAAATCATATCCGCTCCAGTTATGCGCGCGGACTAATCCATGCGCTTGGCTCGTCCCGAGTTCGGCAGCGACTGCCAATGCAACACTCGTTTTCAGGAAGTCTCTGCGCTGCATGGACATTATGTCCTCCTTCCTTCCCCGGTGTTCGTGCGATCGGCTTTATCTGACCTGCCTGGGTGCGCGCGTGCTAAGACACCAATCCTCTCCTGGGTCGCACCAGGTCTGCGACAGCGGATCGGAACCTACAAGCGCTTCCGGCCCGGGCATTGTTTTCGGTCAGCAATCCCCTGGGCGAGAAACCGGCTAGAACTGCAGCTTTAGAGCAAACTGAATCTGACGTTGTGGTATTACCGTGCCGGTGATAACGCCAGCGGCGCCCGGGCCATCGGTGATGTAGTTATCCGGCTGAGAAAAGACAGCGTGGTTGAAGGCATTAAAGAATTCTGCGCGGAATTCCAGGCGAACCTGCTCGCTGAGGTTGAGGAACTTTCGCGCGGACACGTCGGCGCTCTTTTCGCCGGGTCCTTCCAGCACATTTTTGTGTGCGTTGCCGAAGCAATAACACGCGGGCACCGGAAAGTCACCTATGTTGAACCATAAGTTGGGGCTGGGATGCGCCAGATGGCCGCTGCCAATTTGATCTGTGCGCAGCAGCCCCTGAGAACCGGTATTAGTCGGATCGTAGCCCATGGCCGGCGAGAAAGGGAAACCCGAACGGAAGGTAACAATTCCACCGATGTGCCATCCGCCAAGAATCTTGCCCAGAGCTCCGCCTTGGTTCAGGAACGGCTTGCCCCTGCCGACTGGCAGTTCATAATCGACGCTCGTAACCCAACGCTCGCGATTATCAAAGTCGGCCAGCCCTTTTTCCGCCTGAAGATTGTAGCTGTCCTGCGGCCAGGGCGCGTTGCAGCAAATTTCCGGCTGGTCGTTGATGGCCTTGCTGTAAGTAAACGCGCTCAAGAAGTACAGACCATGACTCGTACGCTTTTCCGCCTTGAGCTGAATGGCGTGATAGGTTGAATTGCCGCGATTAGAGATGCTAGTGAACGGGCCGTACTGCGGATAGGGCCGCCGAGACTGGTCGAAAGTGGGACTTGCAATCGGAATCTGGTTGCGGTCCATGAGAACCTGCAGGTGAGTCCCTTTCGTGCCTACATATGCCGGAGAAATCACGATTTGCCCTGGCAGTTGGTATTCGATGTTGAGATTCCACTCGTCATAAACAGCGGTATGGGGATTCCAGTCCTGGCTGGTAACCCCGGCGAACGGCGCCTGGCTGGGACCAAGCGCAGGAAACCCGGTGGCTAGTGTCACCTGAGAGGGGGTCAGGCCATCGCTTTGGAACGTAGGCTCAAAGAAGAACGGGAGATTGTAAGCGAGCTGCAGGGGATCGCCCGTGCGGATTTCCTGGAAGGTGAAGAAGCGCCCGTACCCCGCGCGAATCACCATCGGGCGCGATTGGAACGGACGATAGGACAGCCCAATTCTCGGTGCGAAGTCATATTTATCAGTTGTGGCCAGATTCTTGGGGTAGCCCGGCGTACCGGCAGGAACAATAATTCCTTTGGTGTAGTCGAAATTGCTCTGCCGATGCTTGGCATCGTAAACCGCAGTAGCGTAGTCGTAACGCAACCCAAGATCCAGAGTTAGGTTCGGCAGGACCTTGTAACTGTCCTCTACGAATGCGCCGTAAGTATGCTGGCGGTTATGAAAGAAGGTAACGGTCGAAATTTTTGCAGAAACCGGAAGGCCCAGGAGCATGTCTGCGATGCTATTGCCGCTACCCATTTGATTGCCAGGATCTACGGCGGTGAATTGACCGCTGAAAGATAAATTCCCGCGCGGTTGCGCGATCTGCTGCATGTTGAACTGGTCCCAGCGGATCTCAGGTCCCACCTTGATCATGTGCTTTCCGTGCACAAGACTGACCGTGTCGTTCAGCTGGAAACTTTGACTGATAACCGTGGTCGGCGTGAACAGGGGCTCACCGAGTCCCCGATATCCGTTGGGCGCGAACCGTGTCAGTCCATTTACCGATGGGTCGTTCGGGACACCCGGCACCTGGAAGCCTGCCGGTGGGTAGTGCTGGCCGTAAGTAGGAGAATTAGAAATGTAGTAAATGCGGTTGAAACCGTAGCGAAGGTCGTTCACCAGCTTCGGGCTAACCGTATGGGTGTAGCCGAGGGCAAGACCGCGGTTATGCAAAGGACGATTGCCGGTGTTGTAATTACCTCCATCAGCAGGTCCCCGAAATGGCGGGGCTTGAAAGCGATGATCCTGAACCAGAGTAAAACGTTGGAAAAGCTGGATTTTAGACGAGATATTCTCATCGACTCTCGCATCCGTCTGGTCCACACGGTGTGTGCCCGGCGCGTTCACTCGGTAGTTGTTGCCCTGCGCGCCTGGGACGTTCGGCGCCGGGTAGAGACTCGCGTAGTTCAGGGCAATGCTATCCAGGTACTGTTTAGGAATGATGTTGGCCTGTCCTGGGATAGCGAGACCCGTCGTAGGATCAAACCCGAAACCGTCTCGCACCGTGGATCCATTCACAGTGCGTGTGGTAGCAGGATTAAAGATTTCACCCTGGTAGACCGGCCTGCCCAGCGCATCCACACCCGATTTCGGGCCGAGCAGATCGCTGAAATCACCTGTAGTCTCAGCCACGCTGGGGACAGTCTCGAAGACAGTTTGCGCGGAGTTAATGCGCGTGCCCTCATAGTCACCAAAAAAGAACACCTTCTGCGTAATGATCGGCCCGCCAAGCGTACCGCCAAACTGATTCTGCTTGTACGGCGCCTTCTTGTCACTCGGCGACTCGAAGTATCCCCGGGCGTCCAATGCCTCGTTGCGCAGGAACTCCCAGGCGCTCCCGTGAAACTTGTTGGTCCCCGACTTCGTCGTGGCGTTGACTACGGCTCCGCCGCTGCGGCCGAATTCGGGCGAGTAGTTCGATGTCTGGACCTTGAATTCAGCGATTGCATCGACGCTGCTGACTATCGCCACATCCCCGTTGTCGTTGGAGTTGTTATCGATTCCGTCCAGAATGAAGTTATTCTGATCACCGCGAGTTCCATTGACCGAGAAACTTCCCCCAGCATTCCCGTTGGTCGGCGTTTGTGCGCCGTTAACCGGTCCCTCTGTTATTTTGGCGACTCCTGCAGTGAGGGTAGCCAGGTCCGTATAGCGTCGTCCATTTAAGGGCAACTCCTCGACTTGCTGGGCCGCGACCACATCGCCCAATGCGGCTGCCTCGGTCTCCAGCAAGGGCGGTTCACCGATCACGCTAGTGGTCTCGGTCACCGATCCAACCTGCAGGTTGAAGTCAAGCCGAATGCTTTGCTGCACATTCAGAACTATGCTCTGGCGCACTTCCTTGCGGAATCCGCTGGCCTCGGCCGAAAGAGAATAGTTCCCGATCTTCAGCGGAGTAATGACGTAGTTGCCGTCCGGACCGCTTTGGACCGCCGTCTTCACGCCAGTATCAACGTTCGTTGCCGTCACCGTGGCTCCGGCAAGAACGGCTCCGCTCGAATCTCGAATAGTCCCGACTACCGACGCAGTGTCGACTTGCGCCAGTGTGGTGAGGGCGGTGCTGATCAGGCAAGTGAAGGCCATAAACAAAATGGTTCTTCTCACGGGGCTCTCCTTTCGCAGATCACATGTACTTCGCGGATGCCATATATTCCCAGATCGTAATCCTCTGGGAAGGCTTTTAATTTTTCGGTACCCTGGTTTGTCCTGAACCGCTACTTCACGCCAATCGGGAAAGGAGAAACTCTCGCCCTGTCCCTTGCCGCAGCCACCGCGGCGGTGGTGCCTTCCGAAAGCCTCCCAGGGGTGGCGCCGAAGCGCGTTTATTTGGGCCGCGCGAGCAAAGGCATAGCGATCGGAACAGGCATGGATGTTGACGCTTCCAGAGTGTATGAGTTTCTCGCCAGCTGGGGGATTCCCTCCAGGGAGTGCTGCTTTTCCAATTGCTGCGACGCCAAATCGAGCCATGTCCGCTCGCCGAAATGGGATGATCACGCGTGCGAAGAAACCCAATCCGAGCTACGCCCAAAAAGCCAGTTTCTTTTTATATCTTTTCCTTTCGTTTGTCTATAAGATCACGCTCCGGAACCGGTTCTGCATCTTTACCTTGATATCAAGCATCTATACATCGAGCTACAATAAAAGACCCCAGGATTTTCCAATGCGACCGAACTTAAGTTCCAACAGGAGTGGAATCCACCTCTGGCTGCTGCTATGGAAAGCAACCAAGGCTGTAGAAACGCAAGCGCACCGCAGTGTACGGGCCACAGGTTTGTGTTTGAGCGATTTCGGAGTGCTCGAAGCGCTTTTGCATAAGGGGCCCCTTCCAGTGAGCGCTCTCGGAAAGAAAGTCCTTCTTACCAGCGGATCCATGACGGCGGCGGTGGACCGACTGGAACGTCGCGGTTGGGTTGAACGGAGATTTACCGCATCGGACCGCCGCTCTCGCATCGTCTGTCTGACAGCGCAAGGAGCGAAGCTAATTCGCCAAGTGTTTGCGGGTCACGCGCACGATATGGAGGCGGCGTTCTCCTCTCTTGATAAGCCAGAGAAAGAGGTCCTGGCGAACCTGCTGCGCAAGCTCGGGCATACGGTAGAGGCTCGCACCGTCACTAAAGGCAGCAGGATTCAGAACCAACAAGCAAGCAAGGAAAGGAGTTAAATCATGTCAGAACGAAAACGGGTTTTGGGAATTTATGGGGCGGCATCATCGCATTGGGTAGGGGATGGCTTCCCGGTGCGAACAGTCTTTCCGTCGCAAGGAGTGCCGGAATTGAGCCCTTTCCTGATGCTGGACTATGCCGGTCCTGCGCACTTTAAACCAGCAACCCGTCCACGCGGTGTTGAAGAGCATCCGCACCGCGGTTTTGAGACGGTGACAATCTCCTATCAGGGCAGTCTCGATCACCGCGATTCCGGCGGAAACGCGGGCACGATCAATCCCGGCGACGTTCAATGGATGACTGCCGCTTCCGGTGTAGTCCATGAAGAAATGCACGGAAAGGAGTTCACGCGAAAGGGTGGCGACTTTGAAATGGTGCAACTGTGGGTGAACCTTCCGGCAGCGCAGAAAATGTCCAAGCCTCGCTATCAGGGCATCGTGAATGCACAGATTCCTCGTGTGGAGCTTGGAAATGGTGCATACGCACGTGTCATTGCGGGCGAATTGAAAGGTATCAAGGGACCTGCGACAACTTTCACCCGAGTCAATGTCTTCGATGTGCGTCTGGACCCGGGTGGACGTGGCGAACTCAGTCTGCCAGCAGGCCAGAATTCCGCGATTGTGTTGCTGCGAGGAAACGTTGTTGTGAATGGTGCATCTGCCCTGCGAGGGGAAGCGCAGATCGCGCCTCTCAGTTCATTAGGAGAAAGTATCGAGCTCGCCGCGAAGGAACCATCGTTGCTTCTGGTATTGAGCGGAGAGCCGATCAACGAGCCGGTTGCCAGCTACGGCCCGTTTGTGATGAACACAGAGGCCGAACTGCGTCAGGCTTTCGAGGATTACCGGGCAGGCAGAATGGGACACGTGTAATTCATGCTGTTCTGAGCTGTAAATGACACAGCTGACAAATTCAACTGAAAGCACTTTCCGCTCGGGTGCGGAGCGTGCTTGAAGAATCCAAAAGCCGACGATTTCACGAAACTCGCGGCGCCTGCGATCAATCATTGTGGGCGATGGCACGATGCAAGGAGGAGGATGAATAAAAGCCGCCTGGAAGCGTTCAGCGACGGGGTTCTCGCCGTGATCATCACGATCATGGTGCTGGAGATGAAATCACCGGGTGGAACCAGTCTCGCGGACCTAAGGCCAGTGATAGCTGTTTTCCTGAGCTACGTCCTGAGCTTCGTTTACATCGGAATTTATTGGAACAATCATCATCACCTGCTGCACGCAACTCAGCGCGTGAACGGTGCAACTCTGTGGGCCAACTTGCACCTGCTGTTCTGGCTGTCGCTGGTTCCATTTACTACCGCTTGGATGGGTGAGAATCACCTCGACTCGTGGCCTGTTGCCGTGTACGGGATCGTTCTGTTGCTGGCGGCCAGCGCATATTTCATCCTGACACGGGCTCTCATCAGAATTCATGGACACGGTTCAACTTTGGCCACATCTATTGGAAGCGACAGAAAGGGCAAAATCTCAATAGCTATTTACGCGGCAGCGATTCCGCTGGCGTTCGTGCAGCCGTGGATCGCCGCCGCTGGCTACGTCATTGTCGCCATCATGTGGCTGATTCCCGACCGGCGCATCGAGAGAAGGGTCGCGCAATAGGCAGTTGTTTCCCCGTTTGGAGGATGTGCGCCTTACCATCTAAGCAGGTAGTCCTTTCCTCACCTTGTCCGATGACCACTCCTTAGCCGCGGCGACATCATCATCATTTTCCAGTTCGTGGCCGCCTCCGCGTCACAAGATCGAGACATCTGCTCCTTCGACGGTCGCCGCACAGTCGGCGGGCCGACCCGTTGTTCATGCTCAAACGGTTGTTACCTAGCTCCCCAGAGCGCCCATTGGTCTCGCTCAGTCAAGCCAATCTTGAGGAGTTCCGCAAAAGCTTTGACGCTGCCAATGCAGACACGCGCATCCTGCTGCTCGTCTCGCCCACTTGACCAAAATGTCTGCAGGGGGCCTCTGCAGTGGAACGCATTTTGGAGCAAGCTCATTCTGCATCGGTTCGAGTGTTTGTGGTTCGGGAGCCGATGCTTCCGACCGACTGGGACCGACCAACTCGACCAACGCTGAAGCGTGTCTCCGATTCGCGCGCGGTGCAGTTCTGGGACAAGAACCATTTGGTTGCCGCTCAGGTGAAGCAGCAGTTGAAGCAATTTCATGGAAATGATCCAAGCTGCTGCGAGGACGCAGGGCACTTGCGGGACATCGCCGCCGTGTACGCACCTCGCAATGGATGGGGTGAGGCGGGTCCAGTATTCGATGATGGGCCAGTTTACCGGATTGTGACGCAACTGAACGAACGTCTCAAGGAAATGTTAAACAGAGCGAGCGCCGCTTCATCGGCCCAATAGAAAAAGGAGCGCGAAGACAGGCTTCCCGCTCCTTTATTTTCGTCGTTCCTTAAGCGATAAACCTCGCCTGCCGTTGAGAGTCCACTACGTCGTTTTTAGGTCGAAATTCCCCCCGCTGACAATCTGGTTGAAATTGTTGACGCCGATGATGTCCAAGCGGGCACCCTCCTCGGCGCTGGCCGGCGGATTTCCGATCAGGCAGAACACCGACAGAACACCTTCGAATTGCTGCCAGATGTTGCGTCTGTGAGCAGGACACGCAGCATAAGCTTGCCACCGCAGAAGGCTTCATTGGGAGCCGGTCGACAGCCATAAGGCACAAAACTCAGCAGCTGAGTGGCAACCCAAGTACCGCTGCCGCTGGCTCCACTGGTGTACGTACCTGAGACATTCGTGCTTTTCGGGTTGAAGGAGAATAAACCGCTTCCCATAATTCTGACTTGCTCGCCGTTAGCAGCTTGCGCCACTTGCGGGACTGGCATGTGTAATTGGTAGGTTTCCGTCTGGCTGTCGGCGAACAACAATTCTTTTGGCAATGTGCCGGTGCCCAACATTAAGCAGACGACAACTGCTACCGTTCGCCCAAAAGTGCATGAAGAACAAACGCGGGTCTTCCGTTCCTCCATCGCCGAGTGAGCCTCTTTTGAACCGCTCGAAGGACCGTCAGAATGTCATGTTACGCGAGGGCCTGCCGGAAAAAGGCCAAGCTGGCCGTCCCGTCTTTTTCGAACGATCCACGTCCTTCGATCGAAATGCCGCCAGAATAGCCGGTCCTTTTCAGTAGCCGAAAAAATGTCGTGTACTCGCCATCCTCCGTCAGGGTGTGTGGCCACAGGCGGCCGTGCGGGTTGGCAAAGTGCAGGTGTACGATCTCGCGTCGCGCCGTGGCCAGGATTTGCGGGTCTTCGTGCTCCTCGCGCAGATGAAAGTAATCAATAATCATCCGCACATTGTGATGCTTGACGCGGCGCACCATTGCGAGCGCCTCGGCGCCGCTATTCAGAATGTTACTTTCTTGCCGGCGGAGCGGCTCGATTGCCAACACGATCTCGTGCCGGCGTGCTAGGTCGCCGGCCATACGCAGGAACTCGGCAATCTGCTCGTTCGCCCGATCGCGCGAGAAACCCTGGGGAACGTTGCGCGAGCCGGCGCTGCCCCACACTACCACTGAGGCGCCCAGGCTGCGGCAACGCGCGAGGCAGCCCTCCACGTATTTTCGCAGTTCCTCAAGCGGTAGTTGCTCTCCCACCACGACCAGGTCCTTGCGCCGGATGAAGCTGTTAAAGGCGTGGCAACGGATGCTGGACGACAGCACGGTTTCCCTGAACTGCCGGAAATCGTCATCGCTCATGGCCGCGATGTCGGCCGCGGCAGGCTCGACATAGTCGAAGCCGAATTTCGCTGCCGCGACCACGTCGCGCGAGCATACGCCTATGGTGACACGCCTTGGCTTCGCCGATGCCGCCGCGCACAGCGTCGTAGCCGCGATCGCAGCCAGGAACTGTCGTCTCGTCGCCATCAGCCGTTCCCGTCAGACTGCTTCTGGAACGACGTAAGGCGCGCGATACGAGCCACGCAGCATGCGGTTCGCTTCATCGTCGCCAACCACTTGCTGGCTGGATGGGTCGTAGTTGAGCGTCCGACCGAGCCGGTAGGAAACATTGGCCAGATGGAGGAGGGTACAGGAGATATGTGCCTCCTCAATCGGCGAATGGATGTTCTCTGCCCGGCGGCTGCGAACGCAATCGACAAAGTTGGCGAAGTGGTCGCCATCGCCCTTGCCCGAGGGTCCCGGTCGGGCCTGATTCCCTAGCCACGATTTGTAAGCGTCGTAGGTGTCGATTGCCAGGTAACCGTCCGAGCCATAGAAGATGTTGCCGATCGTGTTCGTCTTGGCGTCCACGGGACCAACCGGCCCGCTCTGATTAGCACCCGCAGGCTGAGGTCTTGGCGTGCTTGGCGGGGTGGCCAGTCCTGCCGGCGGCGGGCCGGAACTCTTGTACGCTCCAGTGCCGATCTCTGCCTCGTGATTCGTGATCCAAGGCCGCACCTCCAGTTCCATCATCTTGCGCTTGCCGGAGGAATCTTCGAAGCAGAAGGTCGCGCTGACAACGTTCGGCGTCTCCTGGTCGTCATCGAACAGGAAACGGCCGCCCCCTGCTAAGACCTGCACCGGAAAGTTTACGCCCAGGCCCCAGCGCGCGATATCGATCTCGTGAATTGCCTGATTGCCGACCTCCCCGTTGCCGGTATCCCAGATCCAGTGCCAGTTGTAATGGAAGCGATTACGGGTGAACGGTTTGAGAGGTGCGGGACCGGTCCAAAGATCATAGTGCACGCCGGCGGGGACAGGCTCCGGCGTTGCGTGCCCGATCGAAGCCCGCCACTTGTAGCAGAGAGCGCGCGCCAAGTAAACGTCGCCGATCAGCCCTCCGCGAACGTGCCGAATCGCCTCGATCATGCCGGGATTGGAACGTGCCTGGCTGCCGTGCTGGCAAATGCGGTTGTACTTGCGCACCGCCTCCACCAGTTGCCGCCCCTCCCACCAGTTATGCGATGCCGGCTTCTCGACGTAGACATCCTTGCCGGCTTGGCAGGCCGAAATGGCAATGAGCGAGTGCCAGTGGTTTGGCGTGGCGATCGAGACGGCGTCAACATCCTTGTCCTCGAGCAGCTTGCGTATATCGACAAAGGCTTTCGGTCGACTGACGCCGAGCGCTTCCACCTCGGCGAGACGGCGGTTCAGTACGTTCTCATCGACGTCGCACAGGGCCACTATCTCTACGCCGGGGACTTTGTGGAAACCGCGGATGTGATCGTGTCCGCGGCCACGCACTCCGCACACCGCGATGCGCACGCGATCGTTCGCGCCCAGCACTTTGCCGCCCAACGCCAACGTCGCTGCCCCGAGTGTCACTGCTTTACCAGTACCTTTGAGGAAAACCCGCCGATCCATGGCCGTGATTCTCGTTTCGTGTGAGGCTCTCGTTCTGGGAAAGACATTGTATAACGCCTGCCGCCGGCGAAGGGTTGTCATTGAAGTCGTCCATTCTCAAGAGTGCCGTATGGACTGCAGTGTTCGGAGCGGCGGGGCTATAGCCGGGACTGGCTCAAGCTGCAGGCATGGTGACGAGCGCGCACCCAGCGGCAAACGGTCCTGGAATTGGTTTCGAAAACATCTCAGCGTGATGAACAGACACGCCACATGACAAAACCCCTCAAACATCCGCCGGATACGGTCTTGCCGCACCTGCAGACCCCGGAAGTTACCGCGCCTGCCATGGTGCGCTCGATTTTCCTGCGCCGACGATAGCGCCGCAGCTTGCGCCCTTCCTGGAACCGCTTCTGTCGTTTTCATTCCAGACAAGGCGGGATTGACTCGACGCTGGGTCTCCGGAACCGGTGAGCGAGCGCGTTATCACCCTACTCAACGATCGCCATCAGAAACAGAAAAGATCTGCTGAAGGTTGGGTGTACCCCCTCGAAAGAGTCGTGCTCAGGCAACACCGAACTAAGCGGGACCGAGCACCTGTTCAGGAAGATTACTCGGAAAGTCGGGATTCCGAACGGCCTCAGCTGTACTGTGCGAGGCACACCTTCGGCACAGTCACAATGGCGGAGATGAGAAATCCGGGCCTAGTCAAAGAAGTCATGGCGCACCAGAGCCTGAATACGACGATGGGGCTACGTTCATCCCGAGACGTCTCAGATCAAGTCGGTCATCGACCGTCTCTACCAGCCGAAGTACGTGATGTAGCAACAGCCGCAAAAATGGCCACAGGGACCGGAAGAGGATGGGTGGCGGTGGGCCGCGAGTCGTTAAAAACCGTTTGGTGAGCGCGGAATGCATCCTATAAAAAGGGAAGTCAAGAGAAATATTTTCCCCTCCCCTCGCCAGAGGCAGGAATTTGGCCGATTGCATCCAGCCCCGCCTCTTTCCACGAAGGGTTTTGGAGTTAACCGCCTTAAACACGCCGCGTAGCGGCGAGTCCAACCCCAGTTGCTGGTCCCAGGCCGACTGTTTCATGATGCGGTGGCGCTCGACGCCATTCAGTTCCCGAAGCTGCGCAAGCTTGAAGCGTTGGCTAAACCTTAAGTTGCCAACCATGATCCTATCCGAGACTCGAGGCCGATAGCTTTGTTGGGTTATCCGAAGGGGCATAGGATCGAATTGGAGACTCGTGCCGACGAACGGCACACCAATGCCTAATTCCTTCCTAGATACTCTCCCTCGAACCCGAGCATCATAAGAACCGATTGGCCACCACCGGGCATGAGCCCAGAGATCAGCTGGGGTTGCTTACGACGCTCAAGCTGCTTGCACGTTCAGTTGATTTAGTTGATTGGCGTCGAAACGGTCTCCTTTCTTCCAAATGGTCAAAGTTATCGCCGCGATCTTGCGGGCCAGCGTGAGCTGAGCCATGTCGGGCTCCATGCCTTTGGCCAGCAATCTCGCGTAGAAATCCTGGAATGGTCCTGCACAACGAGTAGTGCTGGTAGCCGTACTCTTGAAAATCTCCTTCATCTGGTGATTGTGGTTTTGGTTCAGGCCACGAAGCTGCTGCGGTTTTTTGGAACGCTGCAGTTGTCCGCGTACATAGCGGTATTGCGCACTGTCACGCGTCGTAACCCCCAGGCCACTATAGTTCCAAAGCTGCCGCTTGCTGCGGAAGCGATGCGGCGTCTGCATCAGCGCCACTAATAGCGCGGCACGAATCGGACCGATACAGGGAATCTCGCGAAGCTTTTTCGATGCTTTGTGCCTCCGGCTCTCGCTCAACAATTCCCGTCGCGCTTGTTGCCGCAAGGCATGCAATCCATCCAGATGACCATAGAAGAGCTCCGCTCGGCGGCGCACGCCAGCTTCCGGGATCTTCTCCAGCCATTGCTCGCGATAACGCGGATCATAGACTTGGATACCCCCACAGGAAATGCCCAAGCCTCGGTATAGGGCCTTGAGGCGATTCATCACTCGCGTCATGTCCTTGCTGAGGGTGGAATAGCTGCGCGCTAACTCGCGCAGCGTTCGTAGGCCATTTTCTCCGTGGTAGACCGGGCGCAGCAGTCCGGCGCGGAGTAACTCGGAGAGCTTGCGCGCATCCACCTTGTCATTCTTGTTCCCAAATGCGTTGCGTATTGTTAGGGAGAGTTACGGAGGTCAGACCTTACAGGGTGCCACTTTGACCTGTTTTTGCTCTGCATAACGGAGAGCGACTTCAGCGATTCGATCAGTTTGTCGGTGGCCTTGAAACGTCCCGAGCGTAGCTTGGGAGGCATGATAATCACCCTGGCGTTGGTGCTGGCATGCGGGCTGGTTGCAGACCGTTTGTTGAGGATGATAAGCAGAGGATTGAAAGACCTGCTGACAGTAACGACAACGGAGATCTTTCATCAGGCGGCTCCGAGCACCATGGAGGTTTTCTCTCGGGAAACACCTCTAGGCCTGACTCGCCGTCAGCGCAAATCGATGGTGTGTTCGGACCGAGAAAGACCACACGATTATGCGGAGTTGCGTTGTCTACAAGGTTGTTGGATCTCTTAGGCTGGATTGGAGATCGGTCGTCGCTGAGTCCGTCGGTCTACGTAAGAATATACAACGCATTTGGCAGCTTATGCACTGCACAGCGTAAGCTGCCCTCCTTTAATAAAGCATTGCGGCGAGGATCACAGACCACGAGCTCGTGCACGTGGCGCTGCAGCAGATCGTACAACCATGCCGCCCAGGTGCCCTCTTCCAAGGTCACATGCAACTCGCCCCGTAAACTCTGGATGAACTGCAGAATGGTCGCGGCTTGGGTCTCGATGATGGATTCCATCACCAGCTTCCCGCTGCCATTGCGGACGGCGATTGTAATAGCTTCTTTGTGAACGTCCATGCCGATATACTTAATCTCGCTAGTCATCGGTGAGTTGTCTCCTTGGGGGGAAGGTTCTTCACGTCAAGGTTGATCTTTCCCCCAAGTTAAGGTGCCATTTCCACCCCGGTTCTGAACTCTGCGGATGGCTAAAGGTGTTAATTATCTTGAGCCCCCGCCTTCGGAACTTGTCCGTTCCTCGAACCTGCCCAAGGCCATGACCGTTGTAGCAGCCGGCGCCATTCCGGAGAACCCCATTCCTTCTTAGCGGAGAGGTGTGCAGAGCGGCCCGCAGCGGTCAAGGGCGCGCCGCTGTTTGGCGCGGCGAAGCGAACCCTTGACGGAGAGGACCGCTCTGCGAGAATTCCGCGAGAAGGAATGGCGACCGACGTCCCCGGATTTCGCAAATTCGAGCCTCCAGCTGTCTGCTCTTTATCTCGTGGAACATGCCACCCGCAGTGGAGCGAAGTCGCTCCACACGGTGCAGGTGCAGCAGAACCGCCAGGTGGAGAGCCTTTGGGCTCCCCTCAGGCGGGGCGCCTTTTTATAATGCATCGAACCTTCAACCTACTGTTTTCGAATCAGCAACCAAAAACAAATGGTTTCAACGATTTCCCGAGCATTTACAGTAAGTGGGCACAAGTAGGCAAATTTCGGCGCGGTTGTTACCTAGTGTGTTACCCAGAGAATGCTTCTCAAATGAGACCGGGTGGATGCGGTCTTCCGCACAAAAGCAACGCGGCTACTACCCGCCAGTTGTGACGACCGACCGTGGGGTTATGAGTTCAAAGGGAAACTGATACGAAAACACTTACACGCGCACACGGATGACACCTAAGCACCTGTAAGTAGGCGCAAGAAACGCACCTCAGAAACGCACCTCAGTCCTTCGTTTAGTCCCCGGTCCCTCGTTAGTCCCCCGTTTTACGTCCATACCGGAGCACTGTTTTGCTGCCTTTCACGCATTCCGATCAAAACCTTGTCTGAAGGTGTCGATCTGGGCGCGAGCGTCTTCCTCGACATGGTCGCCGACGCCTCTGGCGCGGACAAACGCCATCCATGCTGGATTGACTTCGTTCATCGCATCGAGAAACGTGTAGACAATCTGCGCATCGTCGTCCGCGCAAAGCGCACGCAGATCAAGACCCATCAGAAAGGCAGGAGCCAATCCAAAGTCCTGGAGCGCAGCATCTATCACTACGTCCGAGAATATCCGCTCGCTGTCGGCTTCATATTGCAGAAGCAGGCCCCGTATGTCATCCAGGTCCTTGACTCGCCGCTGCGGATCGTCCATGAATGCGACAATTTTCAGGAGCATCAGTGCGGTAGATGAGATCACCTTCAGCGTCAGATCCGGCGCAAGCTGAACCGGCTGAGCGGTCGCGAATACGTGGTCGAATCCCACGAGGCTCATCTTGAACTGACTAATGGGCCACGTGATCTGCTTGGCTTCCCGAAGCTTGGGTCCAGCTGGGATCAGGCCCAGGATCGTTGCCTGGGCGCTCCGCCATCGGTGCTCACGGTTTGCGAAACGGACCCAGCCGTCTGCAAGAAGTCGGCGTTCCAGCTCTGCGAATTCGTCAAGGTCCAAGGCGACGGCGAAATCGATGTCTCCGGTATGCCGGGACTCCGCTGGAAAATGTATCTGGTACGCAATGGCCCCGATGATTACAAGCTCCGCTCCGAGGGCCGCACAACGGTGTTGCAGGACTCGGAGGTCAGCGATTTGGTTGTCGGTAAGTTCGGGCATCGCTCAGGAGAGGAACTCGCGTTTGAGTTCTTCCGCCGCTTCGTGCGCTCTTGGATCGGAAGAATACATCAGCTCGGCATAGATCAACCACGGATGCGTGAGAGGGAACGGCTCGATTTCTCGCCAAAACGGGATGGTACCGAAGGAACGCAGAACAATGAGTGGCCCTACCTTGTCAGGAATGATCCGCAACTGACGACGAAGTTGGTCAGGGAACGAGTCGACGAAGATTGGCAGTTCCAACCCTCGATAAAACTTCTGGAGAGCCTGAGCAGCCGGCCCGCCAGTTACCGACCACCGAATTGATAGGTCTGCAAAAGGCTTTCGGACGCTGGCGAGCATGTCGTCTAGGTCTCTGTCGGAGGACCGGAAACGCCCGATTAGAAGTTTCGGACGCAGAGCGAACTCATATCCTCTCAACAGCTCATCCTGTAATCGCGATTTGTCGCTGATATCAAAGCCGTGCCCCGATTCTCGCAGTACTCCGCGCTCGACCAACTGCTGTCGAACCTTCGCAACATTGCTTTTGCTCAACCCGGACGCTTCAGCCAGTTGACGCACGGACCAGCTTCCCGCTAGTTCCTTCGTGGCAAAGGTGAACAACAATTGAGCGATTGCGGGGCTGACCCGCTTGCCTTCTTTTGAAACGGCATTCTCTTTGTTTCCGATGATCGTACGCTCATAGTTTTGACCGAGCACGAGGTGCATGTTGCCAGCTTGGTCCACAAAGTTTATTCGTGATTCGATCAATCGCTCGGCAGAAGGCCGGGGGATGTAGCGTGCCAACAGCAAGAGGGGCTTGCGATGTACTCCTGCATAGAGTTTGGCTTGAGCGACGAGGGCATTGAGTATCCCTCGGTCCAGATACGATCGCTTCTGTTCCACGAGGAAGGAGTAGGTTCCTTTGGGAGTGCGCACCTTGAGGGTGCCGTCGATTCCTTGATCACCGCCACGGTTCTTCGGAGAGAAATCCAGATCGCTGATGAAGTGCAGGGTCCGGAGCTGCTCTAGAAAAGGAGTCAATGGAGGTTCAACTCGCATGGCGTCCATTATTATGCCATGTCCATTACTAATGGACAACAAGAAATGTGGACATGGGCTCCTGAAGGAAACGCGGGCGCGGCTACCCGAACCGCGACCAAACTCTGGAATGATCCCGAGTACAATAACCTAAGGAGTGGATTAGCGTCGGCGAGTGAGTCTCTTTGCCGAGGCCTCGGATCCAGGTGGTTCACGGAACGGTTCCACAGAAATGCGCTCGTAGCACACTTCCAGCACGGTCAAGTATTCTGTACCGCCCGGCACTTGAAGGACTACGCTGTCACCCGCTGCCGACTTCATCAACGCGCGCCCCAGAGGTGACACCCAACTGATGTGGTTGCGGTTGAGATCGATTTCGTCTGTGCCAACGATGCTCACCACTCGCTCCGCTCCCGCGGCATTGGCATAGCGCACGGTCGCTCCGACGAATGCCCTCGTCGCCGCCTGCCCCGCTCTCGGAGCTTCCGGGTCCACCACTTCCGCGGCTTCGATTCGCTTCGTGAGAAAGCGAATCCGCCCATCGATCTGCCGCAGCCGCCGCTTGCCGTACTGATAGTCAGCGTTTTCACTGCGATCGCCGTTGCTGGCAGCCCACGCCACCACCTCCGTCACGGCCGGGCGTTCCCTAGTGAGCAGAAACCGGCGCTCATCTTTGAGGCGCTGCAGCCCGCTCCGCGTTATGTAGTTCTTGCCTGGCGTCGCGGGCTCGTCCCTTTGTGGTTTTCTCGTAAACCCTTTTCGCATCTAGCCGTCCTTCCAGGGCGAATCCAGTGGGTGGGGGCTGGACCACCTTTGAAAATCGCAAAGGATGGGGCAGCCTCGGTTGATGGAAGCATGAGGAAACCAAAAACAAGTGTGGGCCAGCCCCCACCCGTCCAAAGGGCTACAGCTCACTGGCAGTTCAGGTCGCCTCTCAAGTACGGAATCACCACTGCATTCAAAATAGCCTGCGAGCGCAACGTGGCGTTGGCCGCGAGGAACGAGTGTCCGAAATCCTCCGCCGCCTTCTTGGAGACTATTTTGCGTTCGACGAGGTGGTCAACGGCCTGCCAAAGCTGGGTGTCCGGCAGCCTGCTGGCGACCTCGGCCCACATCAATACCTCGTCTTTGCACACCATTTTGAGCGAGCTCAGATTATTGAGGGGAATAAGAACCAGCGCGAAGCCCGACTTTGCCGTGGAGACGGCGTACTCCTGCGAGTCCGTCGCCCTGATGTACCTGTCCGTAATCTTGCCGTTTCCCGAATTGAGTTCGCCGTCGAGCCACTTTTGTTCTGCCGGAGACAAGTAGGGGACTTGCTTGTCCATCGCGGAGAGCTCGTCGTGCAGCTTGGCTGCCTCTTTCATTCGGAGTGCTCTGGTAGCGCCCCACGGCTCTACGTACTGAGCCGACACCGTGGAGAACAGTACCAGCAACGCGAGGAGATGCGCTGTTCTTTTCATGATGGCCTCGGATTCTAGCATCGCAGTTGTCCTAACCGCTCAGCTCGCGCTGCCGCGATTGGCTCGGGGATTTCTGCCGTCCTTTGCGCCAGCCCACTGCAAGGACTAAACGAGGTTTAGAAGTTGATGGCTGCCGCCCCAAGATTGACGAACTAGTTTCTCTGCGATTCTCTTCCGGTCGTCCATTCCATGCCATGCGATGGCGATCTCATCGAGCGTTTGAGCGTAGGCCAAGACGGTCTTATCGGCGTCTTCCACCGTGTAGAAACCTCCGGTATCTGCCGGCGCTCGAACAAAGAAGTGGGTGTTGTCCGCCATCGAGGTTCCAAGTTTGTAGTAGGAGACATTTGCGAGCGGCGGGGTGTTGTTGGCCGGCGGGATGCCTTGCTTCGCCCTGCGCGAGTCGTTGAACCTTTTGTTGAGAACAAGGAGTTCTTGCATCAGATCGTGGGGGAAAAATCCAATCTCAATTCCCGCCTCTACGAGGGTAGAGTGCCCGTGCACTGATTCGTCTTTGTCGGCGCTGCCTGACACGACCCGCGCAACCTTCGCGTTGATGAGGCGCTCGGTGCACGATTTTTTCGGTGGGTTGCGCTCGGAGCAAGGCTCTAAGGTCGTGTAGACGGTCGTCCCCTTTACGTCAGCTTCGTTCACCTTCTTCAGGGCGCAATACTCGCCGTGGTCCCCTTTGCCCGATTCCCCGCGGAACCCGGTCGCTACAATCTTTCCGTCCTTGACTATGACCACGCCTACGTAGGGGTGCGGTCTCCCATCGTCCTCGGCGATGCTCTTTCGCGCCTCGGCGACCGCCATCTCGCAGAATTGCCGATCAAAGAAGCCTTGAATGAGGTCCGCGCCTGCCTCAGTTAGATAGATGTCCGCAAGGGACTCGGTCGGATTCGCCGCGCCTCTCGTCTTCTTGAGGTGCCCACTCTTGATGCCGATTTCCAACATGCGGGCTTGCAGGTGGCCGCGATGCTCGTCGCCCCCAAGTTGTCGTCGATCGTGTGGCCGTCGCGGAAGGAGTTAAGAAAATCAGCGTACGTGTCGGGCGCCTGAGTGATCTGTGGATAGATGCGTCCCTGCGGGAGCTTCTTGTCGATAAGCATAAGTCTTGCCGACCCATTATAAGTCGGGGCTGGCCTACCTTTTGGTTTCGATTTCTCGCCCTCACTCCAAGAATGGCTGCCCTACTCTTTCCAGTGTTGGAAAGGGTGGGAAAAACGACTCTCAACCTCTTGAGGTTTTGATTTTATCTCGCAGCCCAAATTTGGGCTCGAAATGGTCGCGGTAGGGACGATCATTGCTGATCGCCCCCCGCACAGATCCGTACATGCGCTCATTAGCGCATACGGCTCTTATCGCGGATGAATGGCGGCATAGCGGTGCGCGGGAGAATTTCCCGTGCTGCCTTCCGCACGCCCACCCACCCGTGTGACACGCGGATCTCGCTCTGGGTCGAGAGCGTGTCAGGTGGGCGAGCGTTCTCCTTGATCAGCAGCCTTCCCTCCCCACTCTCCGCCGACAGTTGCCCGTCTTTGTTCGAATGGCTCATAGGTACTACGCCGCTGTCCGACTCCTCGGGGACGTGCATGCGGGCCGTACGGCCTGAGCCTTCTCCCGCCGTCCTGCGGCTGATTTTCGCTGCAGGCATTCCCGAGGTCTCCCGGTTCTCGTGCATGAAGTTTCTAGGCGTGTCTGGGGCCTTCGACTACGCCGGACTGAACAGGAACTCGCGTAAGCGCTCCCGTTCATGTGGCCTTCCGCGCATTACAAAGACGTCGGCGTCCGGATTGCATCTTTTCGAAGCTCAATGGCCCACCCCACCTATACCCCTGTCTACGCTTCGCTGACCCCCTCGCGGGAATCAGCGCAAGACTCGGGGCCGAGCGGATCGCTACTCCTTACTCGTAAGGCTCTTTCATCCTGTTGGGATAGAACCCGCGCGCGCCAGCTTTACGCTACGTTTCGCGGGGCCCCCCGATAATCCCGGACAGCCGGTTCTCCCAGGTCCGGTTCGGAATCTTGGCATTTTCTTCCCAGGGCCTTCCCAGCATGGCGAGGTTTAAGCGCTGATTCGCATCCGCCCCAACTTCCGTGGTTTGCCCCGGGCCTAGTTCCCTCTCATGCGTAAGGCTCAACTCGGCTCTGTGTCCGAGCGCCACGCTGCCGATGGAACCACCAAGGATCCAGAGTCCCTTTGCCCAATGTCGGCGTTTACCTCCATCGGGGAAACGTGTGCCGTCTCCTCTGAGGGCATTACCCCTCATTCATCGCTCCTACGGACTCATGCGCCCATCCCCTCTGGCTCTCCTCTCCTTCGGCCTTGGCCTCGTACGAGGAGTCTTTGCAGGTTGCGATCAGCCCCTGCTGCCACCGGGATGTTCCCGACGTTATCTCTGAGAATCTTTCTTCAGATGCCTGATCCCATGCCACGGCGGTCCCACGAAGTGCATTTGCCTGTTTCTTCCTTCGTGTCATCGGCCTTTCCCAAAAGTAGAGTGGGTCGGCTTCCCGCTTCTAACCCGCGAACACGACTTTCCGCGGACCGGCTTTTCGAGGCTGCAGATATTCCTTTATGTTCAGGCCTCCGAATTTGCTCGCCTCCCAGATCGTTCCCACCGCTGCGCATACAGCCACAGGGCGGCCGAGGCTTTGACATCCGGGCAGAACGTGCTTCGTTGCCTCCGCACGCACCGGATCTACTAACCGTCCAAATACAGGCAATTGACGGTACGAGGACTTTCACCCCGCAAGATTCCCAGCCTTGTCGGCTGCTCCCTGCTTCATGCCGGTTTTATCCCGGCGCTTTCTGTAATCCGATTCGCTGTGCACAGCACAGAATCCCATCCTTTGAAAACCGCAAAGGATGGGGCAGCCTCGGTTGATGGGAGCATTGAGGAAACCAAAAACAAGGGTGGGCCAGCCTCCCGGGCTACACTGGAAGAGGCACCGTGCCGCGAGTTGCTCCTTCAAAATGATCTCTTTCTCAAACATCAATAAGCAGTATGGCAAGCAGTTGCTCTTCGTGGATGCTTCGTTTCAGTTGAATCCCGGCGAAAAAGTTGGCCTGGTCGGTCCCAATGGGTCGGGCAAGACAACGCTATTCCGTATGGTGGTCGGCGAGGAAACTCCCGACGAGGGCGCGGTCTCTGTCCCCAAGAAGTTGACGATCGGCTACTTTCGCCAGGACGTCGAGGAAATGCAGGGCCGTTCGGTTCTGGATGAAGCGATCGCAGGGAGCGGACGCGTCGGCGATCTACACCACGAGCTCGAAGCCTTGCAGCGGGAAATGTCTGACCCCGACAAGGCTGATGACATGGACCGCATCCTTGATCGCTTCGGTCACGTTCAGGAGGAGTACGAGCATTTAGGCGGTTATGCTCTCGAATCGCAAGCCCGTGAAGTGCTCCACGGTCTGGGATTCAAAGATGATCAGATTGACGGCGACGTCGGCGCTCTCTCCGGCGGATGGAAAATGCGGGTTGCGCTGGCACGGGTTCTGCTCGGAATGCCGGATGTATTGCTGATGGACGAACCGACGAACCACCTCGACATCGAGTCCATCATCTGGCTGGAGCAGTTTCTCAAGTCATTCCCTGGCGCGCTGCTCATGACCTCGCACGACCGCGAGTTCATGAATCGTCTGGTCTCAAAGATTGCAGAGATTGATGGCGGCGAAATCATCACCTACTCGGGTGACTACGACTTCTACGAGCGCGAAAGGGCGGTGCGAGAGAGCAACCAGCAGGCAGCATTTGCCCGGCAGCAGTCCATGCTTGCCAAAGAACAGCGCTTCATTGATCGTTTCAGGACACACGCGGCCAAAGCGGCCCAGGTGCAGAGCCGAATTAAGGCCTTGGACAAGATCGAGAAGATCGAACTACCGAAGAAACGCCAAGTGGTGAAGTTTGAGTTTCGTGTCCCCCCACGATCCGGCGAACAGGTGGCCGTCCTTGAGAATCTGCACAAGAGTTACGGCGCGCGTGTGATTTACGAAGGATTCGATCTCACCATTCGCCGCGGAGAACGCTGGGCCGTCATGGGGAGAAACGGCGCAGGCAAAACCACGCTGCTCAAGATGATTGCCGGAGCCAGTGCTCCAGATGCCGGAAGCGTGCGGCTCGGCGCCAGCCTGTATGTGGGCTACTTCGCGCAACAATCCCTGGACGTGCTCAACCCCGATCTCACCGTTATCGAACAGTTGCAACAAGATTTTCCCCAAGACGGTCTCGGGTCGTTGCGGAACCTGGCGGGAGCATTCCAGTTCTCCGGCGACGACGTAGATAAGAAGATCCGCACACTCTCCGGCGGCGAAAAATCGCGGCTGGCAATGGCGCGCATGCTCTACAACCCGCCGAACTTCCTGGTGCTCGACGAACCGACGAATCACCTGGATCTTGCGACCAAGGAAATGCTGGTGGATGCCCTGAAGGATTTTGAAGGCACCATGATCTTCGTATCGCATGACCGCATGTTCCTTCGCGGTCTCGGCTCACGTGTGCTGGAACTGGGTGGTGAGAGCGGTACGGACCGCCATCCCACTGTTTATCCTGGGTCGTACGTTGAGTACGTGCAGAAGCTTGGACATGAGGCGCCTGGGATCTATTCGTAGGCCTTGCATGGCTTTTGTGCAACGACTCGCCGGGTGACGTCTAAGGATTCGTCGCAGCAAATCCAGCAGCTGCAAGGAGAGGGGCTTAGTGAGAGTCGCCACCTTCAACATTAACAACATCAATAAGCGGCTCGACAACCTCTTGGCTTGGTTAGCGAAAGCTGAACCGGACGTGGTGAGTCTCCAAGAGCTCAAGGCAGAGCAGGAAGCCTTTCCCGTGAATGCCCTTCGAACTCTCGGGTACGAAGCAGTCTGGCAAGGGGAGCGCTCCTGGAACGGCGTGGCCATTCTCGCGCGAAACCACGTTCCCGTGCTGACTTGCACAAGTTTGCCGGGAAATCCTGAAGATCATCAAGCTCGCTACATTGAAGCGGCGGTTCAGGGAGTCCTGATCACTTCCATCTATCTCCCCAATGGCAATCCGCAGCCTGGACCGAAATTCAATTACAAGTTGGCCTGGTTTGAGCGCCTGACTGCCCACGCCGCCGAACTCATGGCGAGCGGAGCCCCCGTGGTGTTAGCCGGTGACTACAACGTCGTGCCGACTCCGCAAGACATCTATCCGACTCGGTCGTTGGATAACAACGCGTTAATCCAACCCGAGAGCCGACAGGCCTTTGCGCGTTTGCTGGCTCAAGGATGGACCGACGCCATGCGGAAGCTACATCCGGACGGGCCGCTCTGGACATTCTGGGATTACAAATTTGAACGGTGGCAGAAGGACAAAGGCATGCGACTCGATCACTTTCTGCTCTCACCGAATTTGTCGGTCCGGCTCGTGGACGGCAGTGTTGACCGATGGGCGCGTGGGCAGGAAAACGCGAGCGACCACGCGCCAACATGGATCATGCTTGATCTCTAGACCGAAGTTCCAGATAAGTTCAGACAGTATTCCGCTGATTCGCTGAGGGATAGTTCAAAATTTAGTTTCCAGCTACTGGCAACAGATTCAGCAACTCATATGCCTTGGCCTGCAGGGGTGTCG
>Ga0209154_1000436_pt1 | contig 28456 bp, 30 predicted proteins | sample GraSoiAngelo_121_FD_185878 | JGI IMG/M metagenome (GOLD analysis project Ga0209154, IMG submission 185878) | Grasslands soil microbial communities from the Angelo Coastal Reserve, California, USA - 14_0919_12_20cm (SPAdes) (version 2) | ecosystem: Environmental > Terrestrial > Soil > Grasslands ... | reverse complement strand
GTCTGCATCTGGCTTGATGCGCAGCACCGGGTCATCTCGTTCGAGGAGCCATTCCGCGGCACTCTGACGCAAACCAGCGTGTATCCGCGGGAAATTGTGAAGGCGGCGCTCGCTGCCAATGCCGCCGCCGTGATCTTCGCCCATAACCACCCGTCCGGCGCCGCGCAGCCGAGCCAGGCGGACGAGCTGCTCACCCGTAACCTCAAGGAGGCTTTGGCGCTCGTGGATGTGAAGGTGCTCGACCACTTCATCGTCGCCGGCAACCACGCGCTGTCCTTCGCTGAGAGGGGATTGTTGTAGTAGAATCCGCGCCTTCGCCGTTCCGGAGAATCCGCATGTCCCGCGTCTGCCAAGTCACCGGCAAGAAGCCCATGAAGGGCCACCTCGTGTCGCACGCCAATAACAAGACGATCCGCAGCTTCCAGCCCAACCTGCATTACCGCCGCTTCTGGTTGGAAAGCCAGAACCGCTGGGTCCGCCTGCGAGTATCGACCGCCGGCCTGCGCCGCATCGACAAGCTCGGGGTCGAGGCGGTTCTCGCCGAGATCAAAGCAAGAGCCAAGGCGAGGGCATAAGGGGGAGAACCATGCGCGAGAAGATCAAGCTCGAGTCATCCGCCGGGACCGGTCATTTCTACACCACCACCAAGAACAAGCGCACCACGCCCGACAAGCTAGAGATCAAGAAGTACGATCCAAAAGCCCGCAAACACGTTCTTTACAAAGAAACGAAGCTCAAATAGAAAGCCCGCATCGAAGCGGGCTTTTTGCGGGCCCAGCCCCAGCCTTTGCAGCTAGGCGTAGGAGCGCAGGCGCTGCGAGAAATCGACCAGCGCCGCGATGCCGCTCGCTTCGGCTCGATGGCACCAGTCCTGCAACTGCCGTAGCAGTTGCTCTTTGGATGCGCTCGAGCGCTCCCATAGCGCGACCAGCTCGTCGCGCATTGCGACGACCGTTGCGAGGGCGCGAGATTTCTTCAGCGCCTCGGCCAGCCTCGCGCGCTCGGCGCCGGCGAGAGCTTGTCCACGGAGCAGCGCCCGCCGCAGCGAGCGCAGCACTTCTGCGTCGCGCGGCGACCAATGCTTCAACCGCTGGATCTCTTCGGCATAGGTGCGGCGCACGTATTTGGCATAACGGGACAGCACGTCATACCGGTTGGAGATCACGGCGTGCAGGGTTTCGAGGTCGGCAGCAGCCTTCGGACGCGCGAAGCGCGGCTTGGGCGCGATCTTTTTTACCGTCGCGAGTCCAAGCGCCTGCAGGACGCGGATGTACACCCAGCCGATGTCGATTTCGTACCACTTCGAAGACAGCTTGGCCGACGAGGCAAAAGCATGATGGTTGTTGTGCAATTCCTCGCCGCCGATGAAGATCCCCCAGGGGACGATGTTGGTGCTCGCGTCGGCGACGTCATAGCTGCGATAGCCGAAGAAGTGGCCGATGCCGTTGATCACGCCCGCCGCCCAGAACGGGATCCACACGATCTGCGTCAGCCAGATCAGGACGCCGGGAACCACCCCGAATAGCACTAGGTCAGCCGCGAGCATCGTGAACACGCCAAAGATCGCGTGCCGCGCGTACAGGTTGCGCTCCATCCAGTCGTCGGGCGTACCGTGTCCGTAGCGCTCCAGCGTTTCCTTGTTGAACGACTCTTTCACATACAGGAGCACGCCAGCCCACAGCACGCGATTGATCCCGTAAATCTGCGGGCTGTGCGGATCCTCGACGGTTTCGCACTTGGCATGGTGCTTGCGATGGATGGCTGCCCATTCCTTGGTGACCATGCCGGTCGTGAGCCAAAGCCAGAAGCGGAAGAAATGCGATACCAGCGGATGCAGCTCGAGCGCGCGATGTGCCTGGCAGCGGTGGAGATAGATGGTCACCGCCGCGATGGTGACGTGCGTCAGTGCGAGGGCGGTAAGCGCGTAACCCCACCACGGGAGATCCAGCAGACCGGAAAACAGTGTCAGTTTGAGTGACCTTATGATTATGTAGGCGCGACCATTCTACGCGAATGCGGATGCACAAGTCCCAAAAGATATGTAAGTTCTTCTTGCGGAAAGAGGAATTTATTCACATCGCGCGCTCCTCCGATCGGGCGACGGATGCCCTGCGTGGCTGCTCGCCGCTAGAGCTCTGCATGCAACCGAAAGCCGAAGAAATCCGCCGGGCCGCGGTCGCGGTTATATCCCGGGTTCGCGATGCGCTGATATCCGAGGGAGAGGTACGTCTTATTCGCGACCGCCATGCTGTAGAAGACTTCGAGGATCCGCTCCGTCGCGTAATTCAAGCGCCCGTCGCCAAGGAAAAATCCCAGCCCGCCAGCGGCGAGATAATCGCGATGCGGCCGCGAAAGCGCATTGAGGTAAGCCGCGGCACCTACTGCGTCTTCGCGACGACCCCATGCGCCCCCTCGAATGAGCGCACCCGCCGCGAGCGAACGATCAATCTCCGTGAACATGAAAGTCTCGGTTTTGCCGTCACTCCAGCCCGCGCGCACGTACGCGCCGACACCCTGGCTGATCTCGACCTGCGTACTGATCCCGAACCCCTGCTTGAGCTCCGCCCGGCGCACCGACGCCACGTCCGGCGTAGTCGCTGTAGCTGCGCCCAGAGCAATCGCGTCATCGAATTCGCCTGCGCTGACGCGATTGCGGAACGCGAGCACGCGCGCGACGGCAGGCTTGCCGGCAAGCTTGTAGGGCAATTCGAACTCGGCGACATCGCCATAGCGCCGAACGAGGTTGTGTTCCAGGCGCAGCCCATTCGACTCCACCGGCACGAGGAATCGCCCGGCGCGCACTTGGACGCGCGGCGTGAGGTATTCGCCGGCAACTCCCCACGTGTAGCCGCGCGCATCGGCAGGGAAATCCCACGCGCCGTAGGTGAGCGAAGACCAGTTCATGAACTGGGTGCGCGGATCGTGGCTGTATTCCAGCACGTCGAAGACGTCTAACACCGACAGGTTTCCCGCGGTGAGGACAAAGCGCTCGGCGGCGTAGCGTGTCCTCACCTGGTTCAAGTCCGAGTCCTTCTCCTCGATCTCGCCACCAAGGTTCCAGGTGTGACGCGCGAAAAGCCGCGCCCGGTAGCCTCTCAACTGCTGCCCGGTGGTGCGCTGGATCTCGCCGTTGGTGAAGCCACCCGTTCCCGACAACTCCGAGAACGCCAGTCCCTGAACGAACTCCGGATTGAAATAGAGCTCGGTCGCGTCGCCCAGCCGTGCGCCGAGGAAGAGCGTCCCAGTAAGCGTGTAACTCGACGCCCGCTCGGGGTCCAAGCTACGGGCACCGCTGTATGCCGCAGGAAAGGACGGCTTGTACTGCCGGATGTAAGTAGCCTGTCCATGGACGTCCAGCGCGGACTCGGGCAAGTCGGCAGCGAAGGCCGGGCCCGCGCAGAGAATCGCTATGCAGGCCAAGCCTCGCATTGGCCGCGAATATAGCAACTTCCAGCGTTGTCAGCGTCGCGCGAAGGCTGCGGCGAAGAAGCCGTCGGTGCCGTGCAGGTGCGGCCAGAGTCGCAGCCGCTCCCCGGTGTCGAGCGGGATTCGCTGCGCGGCAAGCAATTCATTGCACGGGAGGGGCGTGAACTCGGGATGCGCGGAGCAGAACGCGTCCGCAATAGCCTCGTTTTCATCCGGCAGAAAGCTGCAGGTTGCATAGACAAGCCGGCCGCCTGGCTTCACCAGCCGGGCCGCGGCGGCGAGGATGCGGTGCTGCTTTTGGGCGAGCTCAGCGACCGCTTCAGGTCCGTGCCGCCATTTGAGGTCCGGATTGCGCCGCAGGGTGCCGAAACCGCTGCAGGGCGCGTCGACCAGCACGCGATCGAGCTTGCCGGCGAGGCGCTTGGCGCGCGTATCGCTCTCGCCGGAGAGAGCGATCGCATGCACGTTGCTGACGCTCGCGCGCGCGGCGCGCGGGGCGAGCGCCGCGAGCCGCTTTGCCGATACGTCCAGCGCGTAGATGCGCCCGGTGCCCCGCATCAGCATCGCCATCGCGAGCGTCTTCCCGCCTGCTCCCGCGCAGTAATCGGCCACCATCTCGCCGCGGCGCGGTGCAACTAGCCAGGCGAGCAGCTGGCTGCCCTCGTCCTGCACCTCGATCAATCCGTTGCGGAACAAAGGATGGCGGCTGACGGGCGGCTTTCCCGATACGCGGATGCCTGCAGGGGAATACGGTGTCGCCGAGGCTGCAATTTGATCCTCGCGCAGGCGATCGAGCACCGCGTCGCGCGCGATGCGCGCTACATTGACACGCAAATCGAGCGGCGCTGCATTGAGCATACCCTGTGCGATGCGCATGGCTTCGGCATCGCCGTGATCGGCTACCAGCCTGCCCCATAGCCAGTCGGGCAGATCCGCGCGCACCGCGGCGGGAAAGGACTCTGCGCGCGCGGCACGAATCTGCGCCACCAGCTTCTCCTCAACCAGGCCTTCGAGCGCCCGCCCCGACAGGCCGATGACGCGCAGCAGCGCTGCCGCCAGCAGGGCTTGCGGCGCGCCGGAACCCGCAGCCGCTTGGAGCGAGCGCCTGCGGCGCAGTGCGGCAAACGCGGTCTCGGCGATGAATGCCCGGTCATGCTGCCCGAGACTGCGGTGGCCGCGGAAGAACAGCGACAGCGCCTCGTCGGCGGGTCGCGAAAGCTCAAGAAGGCTTGAAAGCGCGGCGCTCGCCTGCGCCAGAAGCGCTCGCGTAACCCTCACGGAGACGAAATTCGGGTGGCGATCTGGTCGAGGCGCGTGCCGTCTTTGCCGACGATGAGCAGCCGTACAGGGAGAAAATCGCGCTCCTTCGCCAGCCAGAGCTCGGCGCGCTCATTGTTTTCCTTGCGGCGAACGAGCTTGACCGTGTCGAATTCGCCCGCCGGCGTCTTCAGCCGTTCGCCGTTTTCGACGCTGTAGCGCTGATCGGAGATTCCTTTCCCGTCGATGACGTCGAGGGTCACCTGCCCACCTTGGAGCGGAACGAACGCAAATTGGTAAAAAAAAGCCAACCGGTCAAGGGGATGCGAGGGGAGCGCCAGGGTTTTCGGGTCTCCCTGGTACTGCACGGTGACGGTCTTTGCGTTCCAGTCGAAGCTCGCGCGCTCTGTGTCGCGCCCGGTGCGCTTGTCCGAGTATTCGAGCGGCTGCAGACCCTGCGCCGTGATCGCGCCGCGGCTCTGCCGCGTGATCTTGCCGCGGAGGAAGAACAGCCCGCGGCCCCTCCAGGTCTCGGTGACCTGATATGCGCCGCCGGTGTGCTCGAAGCGATGCTCGATGTCGGCAAGCGCCATGCCGTTACGCGTCGCCTCGTAGTCGATCTCGACGCGCGCAGGCGGCGCGGCCTGCGCCAGCGCCGCGACGCTAATCAGCAGAAAAGACCAGTTGCGCATCCTTTCCCTTAACGCGGACCAGGTCACCTTCGATGACCAGCCTGTCCTCCAGAAACCAGTTCACGGCGCGCGGATAGATCACATGCTCCTGCCGCAGCACGCGCGCGGCGAGCGTTTCGGCCGTGTCTTCGCTGCGCACCGGCACCGCGGCCTGAATGACGATCGGTCCGTGATCGAGCTCCGCCGTGACGAAATGAACGCTGCAGCCGTGCACCTTCGCCCCGGCGGCGAGCACACGTTCATGCGTGCGCAGGCCGGGGAACGCGGGCAGCAGGGACGGATGGATATTGAGCAATTTCCCCTTGTAGCGCGCCACGAACCAGGGTGTGAGCACACGCATGAATCCGGCCAGGACGATCAATCGCGGCGCAACGCGGTCTATCTCGCCGGCGAGCGCGGCGTCGAATGCTTCCCGGCCCGAAAAACGGCGATGCTCGACGACGCGGATCGCCACGCCTCGCGCGGCCGCGGTTTCGAGGCCTTCGGCGCCGGGTTCGTTGCTGATGACCGTCGTGATCGGCAGCCCGGCATCGAGCAGCGCATGCATGTTGCTGCCCCGACCGGAAATGAGCACCGCTACGGACATGAATCGCTCAGTAGACCCGCGTCGATCGGTAGCCGTCTTCCTCGAGCAGCGCGAGCACGCCCTTGTCGCCATACAGGTGCAGCGCGCCGAGCGCGACGAAGGCTGCACCGCGCCGCAATTTCCGCTGCATGCGCAAGACCATCACGACGCTGCGATCGTGGACTACGCGCTTCGTCGTCACCGCCTGGTGTGCGGCGATCTCGGGGTGGCGGGCCATGAATTTCTCGCGCAGCTCCCAGATCGCCGCCCAATCACGCTTCAGGTAAGCCTTCAGCGTGCGCTCGGCGAGTCGCGGCTCCGCTACATGGATAGTGCCGAACTCATGGCCGGGCGCGATGCCCTTTTTCGACACGCGCCAGAGCAAGCCGCGCGTGAAGCGCTCATCCGGCGCCGCCCAGGCGGGGACGGCAGAAAGCAAAAGGCTCGAAAGAAGAAAGCCGCGTCGATTCATGACCCGGGGCCGATCATCGCCTCAGGGCGCACCCAGCGGTCGAAATCATCGGCCTTGACGTAGCCGAGCGCGAGCGCCGCCTCGCGCAATGTGGTGCCATCGCGATGCGCCTTCTTGGCGATTTCCGCGGCGCGGTCATAGCCGATGTGCGGCGAGAGCGCAGTGACCAGCATCAGCGAGCGCTCCACCAGCTCGCGGATGCGGGCCTCATCGGCTTCGATCCCGCGCGCACAGTGTTCATCGAAAGAACGCGAGCCGTCGGCGAGAAGCCGCGCGCTCTGCAGGAACGCGTGCACGATCAACGGCTTGTACACGTTCAGCTCAAGCTGACCGGAGGATGCGCCGATGCCGAGCGCGACGTCGTTGCCCATCACCTGGGCGCACAGCATGGTGAGCGCTTCTGCCTGTGTCGGATTGACCTTCCCCGGCATGATCGAGCTGCCCGGCTCGTTTTCCGGGATGCGCAGCTCGCCGAGGCCCGATCGCGGCCCCGAGGCGAGCAGCCGCACGTCATTTGCCAGCTTGGCGAGAGCGGCGGCGAGCGTTTTCAGCGCCCCATGGGCGAAAACCAGGGGTTCGTGCCCGGCAAGCGCCGCGAATTTGTTCGGCGCTGACACGAACCGCAGGCCTGTCTCGCGCGAAATCCGTTCGCAGACGCGCCCGGCGAATTGCGGATGCGTGTTCAGCCCCGTGCCGACGGCCGTTCCGCCGATCGCGAGCTGATACAGCCGCGGTAACGCCTCGCGTATGGCCTCCGCTGCCATCTCGAGCTGGGCGACGTAGCCTGAGAATTCCTGGCCGAGCGTGAGAGGTGTCGCGTCCTGCAAATGAGTACGGCCGATTTTGACGATGCGATCGAAGGCGGCTTGCTTGGCCGCGAGCGTCGCGGCAAGCCGCTGCACCGCAGGCAGCACATCGTGGTGCAGCGCGCGCGCCGCGGCAATGTGCATGGCGGCGGGGAACACGTCGTTCGACGACTGGCCGAGATTGACGTCATCGTTCGGATGCACGAGGCGCTTGGGGCCGCGCTCGCCGCTGAGCAGCTCCGAAGCGCGGTTGGCGAGCACCTCGTTGACATTCATGTTGCTTTGCGTGCCCGAGCCGGTCTGCCAAACGACGAGCGGGAATTCCTCGTCGTGCTTAGCGTCGAGCACCTCCTGGGCGGCGCGCTGAATGGCCTCGGACTTGACTCTATCTAGCAGGCCGAGTTCGGCGTTCACCGCCGCCGCGGCCTTCTTGACGAGCGTCAGCGCATACACCACGGCGAGCGGCATGCGCTCGCCGGAGATGCGGAAAAAACGCCGCGAGCGCTCGGTCTGTGCGCCCCACAGCCGATCGGCCGGGACCTCGATCGGGCCGAAGCTGTCCTTCTCGATGCGGCTGCCGCTCATCGCGGCGGTAATGTTACTTCTTCAGCAGGCTGCGCAGCGGCCAAGGGCAGGACTTGGCGCGGCGTGCGCACTGCAGCTTCCCGGCCTTCGGTCAGCAGCTTCACCAATCGCCCGGCCTGAGGCACGCCGGTGGACTATCTCCTCGCGGGGGTTGATGCAGCGAGTCCAGGGTTCGCATCGCCGCCGGCGCCAACACTTTGTTTCAGCGGTCCCGATAGGAGACCGCTACTTCTGCTGCCTCGCCTCTTCCTTTTTCGACTCGTTGTTGTGCAGCCTGATGTCCTCTCGCACCTTGGCCATGTCGAGCGACTTGGCCTGCGTAATCACCTGATCGAGCGCCGTCCGGGGCAGCGCGCCCGCCTGCTGAAACACGATGACCTTGTCGCGAAACACCATCAGCGTGGGGATCGAGCGAATGCCGAAGGCACCGGCCAATTCCTGCTGCTCGTCGGTGTTCACCTTGGCGAACACTATCCCCGGGTGTGCCTCGGACGCCTGCTCGTACACCGGAGCGAAGCCTTTGCAGGGGCCGCACCATGGCGCCCAGAAGTCCACGATCACCAGCGGGTTTTCGTTGACGGTCTTCTCGAAATTCTCCTGGGTGAGATCGATCGTCGCCATCGCGGTCCTTTCGGAAAAAAGCGTGCAGTGTACCCTAGACACCCATGTATGCAGGCCGGTTCGCGCCGTCTCCGACCGGGCCGCTGCACTTCGGCTCGCTCCTCGCCGCGCTCGCGAGCTGGCTCGATGCGCGCGCGGTGGGCGGACGCTGGCTAGTGCGCATCGAGGATCTGGACCCGCCGCGCGAACAGCCCGGTGCCGCCGGGCAGATCCTGCGCGCGCTCGAAAGCCTCGGGCTTGAGTGGGACGGGCCGGTGGCGTATCAAAGCAGGCGACGCATGCTCTACCGCGACGCGCTCGAACGCCTTGCCGGCAAGACCTATGCCTGCGGCTGCAGCAGAAAAGAGGTCGCCGATTCCGCCCTCGGTATGAACTCGGCCGGTGTTTATCCCGGAACCTGCCGCAATGGCCTGCCGACCGGGAAGACCCCTCGGGCCTTGCGCATGAGGACCACGGCCGAGCCGATACGCTTCGTGGACCGCGCGCAAGGCGCGATCGAGCAGTCGGTGGAACGCGATGTCGGCGATTTCATCGTGTGCCGCGCCGACGGCCGGTTCGCATACCAGTTGGCAGTGGTGGTTGACGACGCCGAGCAAGGCATTACGGACGTGGTACGCGGTGCTGACTTGCTCGACTCCACGGCCAGGCAGATCTATCTGCAGCGCCTGCTCGGCTACCCGACACCGCGCTATCTTCATGTTCCGGTTGCGGTGAACGCCGCCGGCGAAAAGCTTTCCAAGCAGACCCGAGCGCCGGCGATCGCGCTCACAAGCGCCAAGGACCCACTGCGCAGAGCTCTCGCCTTTCTTGGCCAGCCGGAGGCAGCGAACCTGCGCGAAGCGGCTCGCAACTGGGACCCGGGACGCGTTCCCGCGAGGCGAACGGTGACGGTGGAATGAGAATCTCGCGCGTCGATGCCGTACCGCTTGCCATACCGTTCAGCCACGGCGCCGGCGCTCGCAAGAAGCTCGACTTCTGCCTGGTGCGCGTCGAAACCGACGAAGGACTGGTCGGCTGGGGGGAGGCGTTTGCGTATTCGTGCCGCGGCGCAGTCGCCGCCGCGATAAACGATATGATCGCGCCGCTCGTGTTGGGGCAGGATGCCGCGCAAATCGCCGCCTTGCATAGGAGCATCCAAAGGAAGCTCCACATCTTCGGCCGCTTCGGCATCACCGTGTTCGCGCTATCGGGCCTCGACATCGCGCTTTGGGATATCGCCGGCAAGGTGGCCGGTGTGCCGCTGCACAGGCTGCTCGGCGGCAGCCGGCTCTCCAGCATCCCCTGTTACGCAAGCCTCTTGCGCTACGGTGAGCCCGCGCCGGTCGCGCAATATTGCGAGCGCGCGCTGAGCGAGGGCTATACCGCGGTAAAGCTTCACGAGGTGGCCGACGCAGCGGTCGCAGCGGCGCGAAAGGTGGTCCCCGCAGAGATCCCGCTCATGCTCGACGTCAACTGTGAGTGGCAGCGCGACGACGCCGTGCGCATGGCGCAGCGATTTGAACGCCACCATCTCCATTGGCTGGAGGAGCCGGTATTCCCGCCCGAGGACTTCGCGGCGCTGCGCGCGGTGGGGGAGTCGAGCGGCATTGCGACCGCCGCAGGCGAGAACCTGTGCTTTGCCACTCAGTTTGCGGCGCTCTTCGCCGCGCAGGCCGTGAAATTTGCTCAGCCATCGGTGACTAAGGTCGGCGGAATCACGGAATTTCTGAAAGTCGTCGAACTCGCCGAGGCAGTGCGAATCGCGCCGCACTCGCCCTACTTCGGCCCTGGCGCCCTCGCCACCGTGCACCTGATCGCCGCCAAGGTGCCCGAGGCGCGCTTCGAGCAGTTTTATCTGTGGCCGGAAGCCACCCTCTACCCCGGCCGGTTTGGAAAAAGCGTGATTGAGCTGCCCCAGACACCCGGGCTGGGCGTCGATCCGGATGCTGACGTGATGCGCCGCTATCGCACCTGACGCGCCGGGATAACCACCGTCAGCAGCGAGCCGAGCACCAGCAACAAGGCGGCGTATTCGGCCCAGGTGGGGCGCTCGCCGAGAAACAGCATTCCGCTCAAGACCCCGACCACCGGAATCATCAGCATGCTGAGCGAGAACACCGTAACGCTGACCGACGTTGCGATCTTGATCCACGCCCAATGCGCCCAGGCAAACGCAATGAGCACGTTGTAGGCAATGCCGAGAGCCGCCTGCGGGCGCACCTCTTTTAGCGTGCTGAAATCGTCGAAAAGCAGCGCGCCAATGAAAATCGGTACGCCACCGACGAGCATGATCCAGGCGGTGTAAGGCCCCGCGGGCATCGACATCGGGTAGCGCTTCTGCAGGATCACGCCCAGCGCCCAGCTGGCTGCCGCGCCCAGCATGAGCAGCGAGCCGAGCGGCGCTTTCCCCAGGCTGACGATCCTTTCGCCGAGCAGCAGCACCAAGCCCGCCATGCCGAGCGTCAGGCCGAGTAGCTTGGCGCTCGTCAGGCGCTCGCCGAGCAGCCAAACGGACAAGGGAATCGCGAGCGCCGGCATGGTGTACGCGAGAATCGCCGCCCGGCCCGAGGGAATCATCGTCAGGCCGAAGGCCACCAGAACGTTCCAGCAGGTGATGTTGAAAAACGCCAGCGCCGCCAGCCTTCCCCGCTGCCCCTTCGGTATCGCCAGGCGCTGGCCGCCAGCGCGCAACACGAGGAACAGCACCGCCGAGCCGAGTCCGAGGCAAAGCGTGCGAAACGTCCACGGTGAAACCTCGCCCAGCGCGACCTTCATCGCTGTCCAGTTGAATCCCCACGCGAGCGTCAGGCCGGCAAGCGGACACCAGAGCCGCTGCGGCAGGTGATCGGGCTCTGCGCTCACGCCGTCGCGATCAGTGGCATGGCCTTCATTCCGCGCAGAACCATCGAGTCGAGCCAGTCGAGCCGCTCGCTCGCCAGCTCGATGTGACGCCACCGCCTGAGCACCGCGGCAAGCGCGATCTGACCTTCGAGCCTTGCGAGCGGGAAGCCCAGGCAGATGTGCGCGCCGAAGCCGAAGCTCAGATGCGGCACACCGCTGCGCGACAAATCGAGGCGATCAGGCTGCGGGTAGGCGCGCTCGTCGCGGTTCGCCGCGTTCATCATCAGAAATACGCGCTCGCCGTGCCGCATCGTGCGGCCATGCAGCACTTGCTCGTCCTGGACGATGCGCACCTGCGCACCGATCGGCCCGTCGTAGCGCAGCAGCTCTTCCACCGCAGCGGGCGCAATGCCCGGGGTCTCGCGCCATCGCTGCTGCTCGCCTGGAAAACGCAGCAGCGCGAGCAGCCCGTTGGCGATATGGTGCGTAGTGGTCTCGTGCCCGGCGAACAGCAGGAGCACGCAAGTCGCGACCAGCTCGTCATCGGTGAGACGGTCGCCATCCTCCTCGAGATTTGCCAGGTCGGTCAGCAGGTCGGATCGCGCTCGCGCGCGGCGCGAGGCGATCAGCTCGCGGAACAAAACCGCCATCTCCCGGGTGGCCGCTTCGGCGCGTCCGTATTTCTCGGGCGTATCGCGCGCGCTGCCGATGAAGAGCGCCATCTCGTCCGACAGATGCTTCAGGCGCTGCAGCTCGCTCTGCGGCACGCCCAGCATGTCCATGATCACCAGGGCTGGCAGGGGGCCGGCGAACTCGGCGATGAAGTCGAATTTTTTGCGCTCGCCGATCCGCTCCAGAAGCCAGGTGGTGAGCGCCTCCACATTCGGACGCAGGGCGTGAATGGAGCGCACGTTGAAGACCTTGCTCGCCATACGACGCAGGCGCGTGTGCTCCGGCGGATCGCGGAACACCATCCACATCGTCAGGACGCGCATCAACTGCGCGATGCGTTCGGCTTCCCCCGAAGACAGCGTTGCAAAAAACGGGCGCAGCCGGTCCGAGGACATCCGGCTATCCAGGCATACTCGCTTGACGTCGTCGTAGCGCGTGAGCACCCAGGCCTTGAGGACCGGGCTCCAGTGCGCCGGGTCCTCATCTCGCATGCGCTGGTAAAGCGGGAACGGATCCGCCAACACCGACGGGTCGTTCGGACGGTAATCGATGCTCATCTCTGGGTTAACCCGCAAGACCGACAGGTTAGCGGGCGCATGCCGGCTGCCGCGGCGATGAGAAAAACTGAAGGCTCCTGCGTAAGCAAGCACTAACTCTTGATGGTGCAAGAGACATATTACTCTTGACCTTCCAATACGATCGGCCTAAAATGTTTTGCTGCATTGCACAAAACCCAGGTCAGGAGCCAGGAAAATGTACGTCACCCCGGAACAGATTCAAGCGGCCAACAAGGCCAATGTAGAAGCACTTCTTGCCGTCGCCAACACGCAGTTCGCTGCGCTGGAAAAGCTGGCGAACCTCCAGGCGAGCGCGGTAAAGAGCGCGTTTGAAGACAGCGTTGCCAACACCCGCGCGCTGCTCGGCGCGAAGGATGTGCAGGAGTTCGTCACGCTGCAGAACGCATTCACCCAGCCCGCGATCGAGAAGGCCATCGCCTACTCCAAGAGCGTCTACCAACTCGCGAGCGAGGCGAATGCCGAGCTGTCGAAAGTGGCGGAGCGCCGTGTCGCCGAATGGAATGAGAACTTCGTGACGCTGCTCGACAAGGTTTCGAAGAACGCGCCGGCCGGCTCGGACGTCGCCGTTGCCGCGGTGAAGTCGATGCTGGCCGCCGCGAATTCGGCCTACGACAACCTCACCAAGGCCGCGAAGCAGGCGACTGAGATGGCCGAAGCGAACGTTGCTGCCGCAACCGAGACGGTAAAGGGCCTCGCCAAGCCAAAAAGGGCCGCCTGAGCGCCAAACCGGGCAAGAGCAACTACGCCCGATCTCGCGCGAAGCGCAGCCGCACGAAGGCTGCCAGGTCTAAAAGGAAGTAAGGGAAGCCCCGCTTTGAGCGGGGCTTTTCATTTATAGGGGAACCCGCCCTCTGCTACCGCGTGGCGCAATGCTTCCATCGCGTCGCCTACTTTGGCAGGGTCGCCCCGCACGCCCAGTTCGACATGGATTCGGCTTCCGTCCTCCCCCATCGAGGGCAGGCTGAACACCTTCACCTCCGGAAAGCGCGCCCCGACGGCTTCCATCGCCGGGATGAGCTGGCTCTCGCCGGCCTCGTAAACCAGGATTGACCTTTCCGCCCAGCGGTCGCGGTCAAACAGCTGCTTGTACTGGGTATCAAGCACCCATTCGAGCATTGGCGCTGCCATCTGCGGAAAGCCCGGCACGAAATGGTGCTCGCGCAGCGAGAACCCAGGGATCCGATTCACCGGATTGGGAATGATCCGCGAGCCCTCGGGGAATTCGCCCATCTTCAGCCGCTGCGCAGTAGCGTCGCCGCCGAAGCGCGCGCGGATCTCGCGTTCGGCATCCGGATGCAGACGCAACGCCACGCGCGCCGCCGCCGCGGCGCACTGGCGCGTGTGGTCGTCGGGCGTCGCGCCGATCCCCCCAAAGCTGAAGACGATATCGCCCGAGGCGAAACTGCGCTTGAGGGCCGCCGTCAGGCGCTCGGGATCGTCGCCGAGATATTGCGCCCAGGCGAGGCGCAAGCCGCGCCTCGCGAGGGCACCAATGAGGAAGGCGAGATGCTTGTCCTGGCGCTTTCCTACGAGGATTTCATCCCCGATGATGAAGGCGCCAAACGCCATGTCAGATGGCCGAGCCGGCGATCATGCCGCCTTCTTAGCCCATCGCTGCAGGTCCTCGAGGCCACCAACATGCTCGCCGTTGATGAAGACCTGCGGCACCGTCGCGCGCCCGGCAATGGCGCCGACCACGCGCGTGCGGATGCTATGCTCAAGCGGCACCTCGGCATAGTCATAGCCGAGATCCTTGAGGAGCACTTTGGCCTTCGCGCAATAGTCGCAGCCTTTGCGCGTGAGAATCGCCACCTGATCTGGCTTCTTCGCCTTGGGATTTATGTAGTTCAGCATCGTGTCTGCGTCCGACACCTCGTAGGGGTCGCCGGGCTTTTCCGGCTCGATGAACATCTTCTGGATCACGCCGTCCTTCGCCAGCATCGAATAGCGCCATGAGCGCTTGCCGAAGCCGAGCTCGGACTTGTCTACCAGCATGCCCATCTTCTGCGTGAACTCGCCGTTGCCGTCCGGCAGCATGGTGATGTTGCCCGCCTCCTGCGCGGCCGCCCACTCGCTCATGACGAATGGGTCATTGACCGAGACGCAGACGATCTTGTCCACTGCATTGGCGTAGAACGCCGGCGCCAGCTCGTTATAGCGCGGCACGTGCACAGACGAGCATGTCGGCGTGAACGCCCCGGGTAGGGAAAATACCACCACTGTCTGGCCCTTGAAAATGTCGTCGGTGGTGACGCTTTTCCACTCGTTGGCGGCGCGCATGCGGAACGTCACCTGAGGAACTCTTTGTCCTTCGCGGCTGGCGAACAATGGTCTGACTCCTAGGTCTGGGATCCCAAAATGGGAACACAGAGTCTAGGAAAGCGCGCGCCAGGTAGCCAATGGTTTGTTCGGATGAGAGCCATAGTTGCAGCCTAATCGTGGCGCCGCGCGGCCTGAAGGGCGCCGAGCAGGTAGTGAATGAAGGCGAGCGCGAACACCACCGGCGCGATAAAGCCAAGGACCGGCACGTAGGCCGCCAGCGCCAGCTGCAGGCCGAGCAGGTACAGGCCTGCGCGCCGCTCGCGGAAGATGCGCGCCATCTCGGCCCGCTCGGCGTGCTCGGCAAGGGCGTCATAGCGCAGGAGCCTTTGATTGCCCCAGCCGAGGATCGCTACCGGGATGAGGGGCCACAGCGGGGGCAGCAGCCAGAGCGGCAGGGTAGCGATGCCAAGCCCGAGCATCCCGAAAAGCGCGGCCAGGCCGTTCCACCCGCTCCCCGCGACCGCGCCGCCGCCGCGCCGCTCCAGATCCGGGAAGGAACGGCGCGCCACGTGATCGACCATCACCTGCATGCCGAAGATGCCGAGGATGAATAAAGCGGTGAGGTAAACCAGAGGCACAAACAGGAGGAACATCAGCACATGCGCCGCGATGAGGGTGGCGTCGCCGAGGTTGAAGTTCGCGAAGAAGATCGCCGCTTCGAGCCAGCGCTGCAGCACCCCGGCAATCAGGGTCGCAACGCGCAGCCACAGCGCGACCGCCACAGTGCCCCAGATGGCGAGCGCGATCAGCATCGGCCATAACATCAGCCAGAGCATGCGGGGATGCAGCAGATTGGCGACGCCGTACCCGAGCGAGCGCGCGATGCTCATTGGCGCAGAGTCTGCCAGAGTTTCGCCAGGCGCTTGACCGACACAGGGATCGGGGTGCGCAGCTCCTGAGCGAAGAGCGAAACACGCAGTTCCTCGACCAGCCAGCCGAACTGCTCGAGCTGCGCAGTGACCGCGCCCTGCCGCAGGCGCGTGGCAAGCTCGCGCCGGTAAGGCTGCTCGACAGACGCCAGCTCCACGGCCAGACGCGCATCGCGCGCTGGGTCGGCGCGCAGCTTGTCGAGGCGTAATGACGCCGCTTTCACATAGCGCGGCAGGTGCTGCAAGCGCTCCCATGGAGTGCGAGCCAGCCAGCCGGGCGCGAGGAGCCGGCCAAGCTGCTGCTTAATGTCATCAGCGGCCTGCGGGAATGCTTTCAGTGCAGGGGTCAATTTTTTCTCCAGCGCCGCGCGCTCGGCCAGGATGCCCGAGGCGGCGCGGGCGATCTCCTGGGCGATGAGATTGAACCGGCTGCGGCCGTCTTCGACGCGGCGTGCGAAATCGGCCCGCGTCATTGGCAGCGAGCCCGAAAGAAACGTGCGCTCGAGCGCCGCCATGACCACGTCGGCTTTGAGCGGCCCGAGGGCGGCGTCGCGCGCCAGCGTCCTCTCGAGGTCACGAATGCGATCGCGAAATGCGATCGCGAGCAATCGCCGCACGCCCCCGCGATGGATCTCGCGTGCGTTCTCGGGAGAGTGCAAGACCTGTAGCGTGACGGCCTCACCAGCGTCGGCCAGCGCCGGATAACCGATCAGCGTCTGGCCGCCGCGTTCGATTTCCATGATTTCGGGCAGATCGCCCATCGTCCAGCCAGTGCAGCGCTCGGCAGCGGGGGCAGCGGCTTCGGTCTGTAGGATCGCCGCGGTTTTTTCCCCAAGGCTTCTTTTGAGCTCCGCGAGATTGCGATCCATGCCGAGCTGGCGCCCGCTGTCGTCGACGACGCGGAAGTTCATATGCAGGTGCGCCGGCGCAGAGTCGGGGCGGAACGAATCGACAGGCACGTCGAGATTGAACTTCTCGCGGATGTGGCGGGCGAGGGCCGCCGCGAGCGGTGTATCGGAGGCCGGGACCGCCTCGCAGAACGCGGCGGCGAACTCGTCGAGCGACCCGAGCTTGTGCCGCAGACGCTGCGGGATCGACTTCGCCATGGCCCTGATCTTCTCCTTGAGCAGTCCGGGCACCAGCCACTCGGAACGCGCCGCCGGCACCTGGTTGAGCAGCGCGAGCGGCACGGTGATCGTGACGCCGTCGCGCGGCGAGCCGGGCTCGAAGTGGTACTCGAGAGCCAGGCGGTTCGCTCCGAGCTGCAACGCTGGAGGAAAATTGTCCGTAGTGATGCCGGCCGCCTGGTGCCGCATCAGATCGTCGCGTGAAAGGTAAAGCAGCCTTGGCAGTTCGCGCTCGGCGTCCTTGCGCCACTTCTCGAAGTCGGCGCCGCTCGATATGCCTTGCGGAACGCGCTCGTCGTAGAAGGCGTGTATCAGCTCCTCGTCGACCAAGATGTCCGGCCGGCGCGACTTGTGCTCGAGGCGCTCGATCTCGGCGATGAGTCGACGGTTGTGGGCGAAGAATGGCGCCCGCGTCTCGAAATCGCCTTCGACCAGCGCCGAGCGGATGAAGATGTCCCGCGAGAGTTTGGCGTCGAAGGTGGCAAAGTTCACCCGGCGGTTGGCGTATACAGGCAGACCGTAGAGCGCGCCGCGCTCGAGCGCGACGACCTGGGCGCGGCTCCTCTCCCAATGCGGATCCTGCCGGTCGCGCTTGAGCACATGCGCACCGAGCTCCTCGAGCCACTTCGGATCGACATTCGCCACGGTGCGAGCGAAAAGCCGCGTGGTTTCGACCAGCTCGGCGGCGACGATCCATTTGCCGAGTTTCCGGGTCCAGGAGCCGGGGTGCACCCAGAACTTGATGCCGCGAGCACCGGTAGAGCTGCCTTCGGCCTCGTCGCGCATGCCGACGTTGCCGAGCAATCCGGCGAGGAGTGCGCGGTGGATGGCGCGATACCCCTGCGCGCTCTCGGGGTTCACCGAGGATGCCGGCCATTTCATCTCACCGAGCGTGGCTTCAAGCTGCGCGTGGATATCGCGCCACTCCCGCATGCGCGGCACGGAAAGGAAGTTCTCGCGGCAAGCCTTCTCGAGCTTCCCGTCAAAGACCTTCCAGAGCTTGAGCAACGCGAGAAAATCCGAGCGTTCGTCGGCGAACTTCGCATGGCGTTCGTCGGCGGCCGCCGCGCGTTCGAGCGGGCGCTCGCGCGGATCCTGCACCGAGAGCGCCGCGGCGATGATCAACATCTGCTCGAGGCAGCCTTCGGCGCGCGCCGCGACCAGCATGCGGCCGACGCGCGGGTCGAGCGGCAGCCTGGCGAGTTCGCCGCCGATATCCGTTAGCTCGTTGCGTTCATCGACGGCACCGAGCTCGGTAAGCAATGCATAGCCGTCGGCGATCGCCCGCGGCGCCGGAGGATCGAGGAAGGGAAACTCCTCGACGTTGCCAAGCCCGAGGCTCTTTGCCCGCAGGATGACCGACGCGAGCGACGAGCGCAGCAGCTCCGGATCAGTGAATGCAGGGCGCTTCGCGAAGTCCTCTTCGGAATACAGGCGGATGCAGACGCCCTGCGCAACGCGTCCGCAACGCCCGGCGCGCTGGCTCGCTGCAGCCTGGGAGATCGGCTCGACGCGCAGCATCTCCACCTTGTTGCGATAGCTGTATCGCTTTACTCGCGCAAGACCGGTATCGACGACGTACCGGATGCGTGGCACCGTGAGCGAGGTTTCGGCGACGTTGGTGGCGAGTACGATGCGGCGCTCGCGCCCGGGCTTGAATACGCGGTCCTGATCCGAGGCGGAAAGCCGCGCATACAAGGCAAGAAGCTCCGCCCCGAGATGCCGGCGCCTCAACACCTCGGCGGTGTCGCGGATCTCCCGCTCTCCGGGCAGGAATACCAGAATGTCGCCCTCGCCCATGCGACACAGTTCCTCGACCGCATCGGCAAGCGCCTGCTCCTCCTCTTCGCGAGTCGTGTCCTCGGAATCGCCGGCGACCGGCCGGTAGCGCATCTCCACGGGATAAAGACGCCCCGATACCTCGATGACGGGCGCGTTGTCGAAATGCCTGGAGAAACGTTGCGCATCGATGGTGGCCGAGGTAATGACGACCCTGAGATCGCTGCGGATTTCGATGAGCTTTCTCAGATAGCCGATCAGAAAATCGATGTTCAGGCTTCGCTCGTGGGCCTCGTCGAGAATGATCGAGCCGTATTGCCGCAGCTCGGGATCGCCCTGCGTCTCGGCAAGGAGGATGCCGTCGGTCATCAGCTTTATCGCCGTGTCCGGTCTAACGCTTTCGTGGAACCGCACCTTGTATCCCACCAGCGCGCCGACTTTGGTCCCGAGCTCGTCGGCGACGCGCGCCGCCACGGAACGCGCGGCGATGCGCCGCGGCTGCGTATGGCCGATGCGGCCGGCCGAGCCGCGACCCATCTCGAGGAGGATCTGCGGCAACTGGGTCGTCTTGCCCGAGCCCGTTTCGCCGCACACAATGACCACCGGGTGCTTTTCCACGGCGGCGCGGATCGCGTCGCGCCTGGCGTTGATGGGCAGCGCGGGATCAATGCGTAATAACATAGACGTTACTGTCTCATGCGCTTCTGATTGCCGGCAGTTCTAGCGCTTTGCGGATGCGCAGGTGGGACGCATCTGGCCAAGCCAGGCATCGCGCCGGCCGAGATGAACCATGACCGTCTCCACTGCCAGGGAATGATGTACGCCGATCTGGCGTCGCGGGGTCGCAGCGCCCCGAACTGGAACTCGTACGAGTACTGCATGAGGGCACGCGGCTATATCTCAAGGAGTCCTGAGTCAAACCCCACGATGAGACTTATGTCACAGAGGCGCATAGCTGGATTCGGAACTTCGCAACAGCCTTTTGCAGCTTGGGTGAATAAACGCATTCGTTCTTGACTTTCCGGAGTGACAGAAACTAGATTCAGGTCACGGCAAGCTTCCGCCGTGAACTCTCCCCTCAACCAACCTGTGGAGCGCAGATGAACCGCATAATGAATAACACGCTTTGCCGCATCTTGATCGCGCTGATGGTCTGGACGCCATTTCAAATGGCGCAGGCAGGAATGATCAGCACCGAGCAAGTCACCTCGACTGCTCACCACGGAGATCGCACGACTCTCCTTAACATGCTCAGCCGTGCCGATGTGGCGAGCCAACTCCAGGCGCTCGGCATAGATCCCGCGCAGGCGAAAGATCGGGTTCAGGCAATGAGCGATCAGGAAATTGCGGCGCTCGCCAACAGACTCGAGTCACTGCCGGCCGGCGCATCGAGCGGCGGGGCGGTGCTCCTCATTATCATTATCGCCGTCGCCATTTGGTGGTACATGGGTAAACCGATGCCATAACTCGGTTCGCGCCGAGCCATGCTCTGGAACGCCCGCTTGATCGCGGGCGTTTTGTTTCGTACTTGGCGCGCTCGCCGCAGGCCGCCGCCCAAGCCGAGTGGTGTCACTCCTAGTTTCGCCTGAGCCCGCCTCCAGTCAGCTGCGATCCTTGAAATGAAGATGAAAAACACCTCGAGCCGGTCTGAGCTGCGCCGAGGCGTAGAGGATTGGCGTGCGGCGGCTGACGCTGGCAGCAACGCCTCTGCAGGGATTCGCGCGCTGCTCTATGTAGCGGCGGCCTCGGCGATCGCGCTTCTCGCTTGGGTCGTTTACGCGGTATTTCCGGATGCCCTCCACGTTTCCGCGGTGTTTTGAGCCTCCCTCGGCCCGATACCGTCCACGGGCGTCGGATTAAAGATCAGCTGAAGAAGCGGTAGTCTGGGCCGGGCGGGGGCAACGGGTGCGCGGCGGCCATCCAGCGATCCAGTGCCGGGTGGCGTTCCGGCCCGGGTTGGGGGCTTGAAAGACAGCCGGCTCGCTCATAACTACGGCTTTTGGCCGAATCCGGTGCCCCTGTGGGCACTGTTGGCCGGGGCTTGAAGGTCCGCTCCCGCGTCCACATTTTCCCTTCCGCAAGACAACCCAACTCAAGGAGGCACCGCTATGTTGACCAGTCTTACCGGGTTCGAGGGCGGCCTATTCGAGGACTTTAGGCGCCTGCAGGAGGAAATCGACAATCTCTTTGACCAATGGCCGGCGACGACGGGCGTTCGCTCCGTCGCGCGGGGAACCTTCCCCCCGATTAACGTGGGGGCGACGCCCGACCGCCTCGGGATCTACCTCTTCGCCGCGGGCCTTGATCCCAAGAAGATCGAGCTTTCAATACAGCAGAACCTGCTTACCGTGGCCGGCGAGCGGCAGTTGCCGCCAAACGAGGCGGCGACCTACTACCGCCGCGAGCGCTTCGGCGGTGATTTCCGCCGCGTCGTCACGCTCCCCGAGGACGTGGACCCCGACCGGGTCGAGGCGCGTTACCGGGATGGCGTGCTGCAGATCACGGTCAAGCGCAAGGAATCGGCGAAGCCGCGCACGATCCAGCTCAACTAACACCACCGAGGAGAAACTCATGGCAGAAACCAAAGAAGTCGCGACGCGCCAGCCCGATGCGCTGCAGCGCGAGGGCCGTCGTCCGGAGCTCGTGCTGCGCCCCGCGACCGATATTTTCGAAGATGACGACGGTATCACGTTGCAGATGGATGTCCCGGGGGCGTCGAAGGAGCGGCTCACGCTCCAAGTCAATCGGGACCGGCTCGACGTGGAAGCCGAGGTGCGTATCGACATACCGCAGGACATGGAGCCGGTCTACGCCGACGTGCGGTCGACGCGCTACCAGCGCACTTTCGCGCTGAGCAGCGAGCTCGAAAGCGACAAGGTCGACGCGAGCCTCAGGGACGGTGTCCTCACGTTGCGCATCCCGAAGCGCCCGGAGATCCGGCCGCGCAAGATCGAGGTTCGGACGGAGTAAGAGGCGTTTTCGGCGACCGCGAAAACGGGGCCGCTGATGGGGGTTTCCCTCATCAGCGGCTGTCCCGACGGGCGCCGTGGATTTGGGGATTCGCCATGGGGAAAGAAGCGAAATGTCCGTACTGCGGCAGCGGTAAATTCTTCCCTCAGCACGATGCGGCCGACGAGCCGATAGAGGTCGTTTGCGCGGCGTGCGGCGGGCATGCAATTCGCAAGATACTTCTGTAAGGGCTCACTGAGAACACTGAGAGCGGCGGCTCATGCATTCGGGGAGAGACATGATCCCGCTGTCCGAAGCCGCGCATCTAGCGGTTCGCCGGATTTCTCTCCTATCCAAGAGCACCTGCCGGATCGTGCTCGACGGCAGGCCCCCGCGCCCGCAGCTTCTTTTCGATCAGCTCGCGCGGCGCGGTCGCATGCGCCCGAAGCCGCAGTACGGTCGGTGCGCCCGGCGCGCTCGAGAGCCTTGCGATGGCAACGAAGATCTCGTCCAGGCGCAAAAGGATCACGCTCATGTTCCCGTTCACGCCGTTCGCAGATCCCCGCAGCAGCCATTTCACGTAGCTCGAGACCGGCATCTGCGCGACCGCGGCCGCGCCGAGCAGCCGCAGGAACTCCTGCGGCGAAAAACCAATCGTTACGTTCCTTCTCATTCCTCACCCATGTTGTGCAACTCGATCCAGGCCAAGCCTACGCGCGGCCGCCACCCTTGGCATTGGTCAAAAGACGTGGTGATTGACCATTGAACGTTATTGGCGGTTGTGGTGGTCAGCCGGAGCTTGACCATTCATACCGGAGGAATAATCCGCGGCGCCGGCATTCGACGCTCGGACAGGTGAGCCCGAATCAGTTCGAAAAGACCCAGGCTACCTTAGGCGAGTGTCCGTAAAATCAGGGGAAGCCCACTTCGTCCATCTTCACTAGCCGCTCCACGAGTCGCGCGCCTCGGATAGTAAATTCGGCAGTGAACGAGCCAGCGGCGTCGCCGCCTACCACGGTAAACCACAACGTGTTTGTTCCGCTCAGCCACTGTTGCCCCTGTAACGTTTACGAGATCGGCGATAGTGGTCCACGGATAGCCCCCACCAATATCCCACCGACTTCCATCATCTGGCTTTTCTCCGGATCTGCGGTGATATACAAGTTCTTTCAGGGTAAGCCGATACCGCTTTCCGTCCTTTAGCGTTCCGCTAATATGGCAAGTCTCATGTGCCAGCTAACGAGGATGTATAAAAAGGCCGAAATCAGAGACTTTTCGCGTCGTCGCGAAAGAGGGGCAAATTATCATGTCGTGCTCGATGATGCGGGCAGGATTGATTGTCGCGCGCTCCACGAGGAAATCGCCGAACAGTTGATCGTCGATGCCCGGTTCAATTGAATCGTCGCTCATATCGCGTTTAAACGAGCCACCATTTGCGCGGGGACTTTTTATACAGCCTCAACGTCGGCGATGACGGCACCATAACGAGCGCGTAGCGGCGATGCGACGGTGCCGCTGTCGATCGCGTTGTTAGGCGGCAACCTTGATTGCTGCGCGCAAAAACTCGGGTGCAAGATCAGCGCCGTTGGGCCACACCAAAGTCTTCAGTTCCGAGTGCACAACGAAGCGCCGGAACAGAGCGACATCTCTGAGAGGTTCAAAGATGGGGCCGTGAAGTTCTTTCGATAGATCAACCTCGCCCTCGGCACCATCGCTGAAACGGAGCCATACCGTATATCCAGCGACATAGCGGGCTTCAATCACATGAGGCAACATAGGGCTCACTCCGATGGCTCGATGCGTTTTAAGGGACGACTCGCTCGAGCATCGGACATGCCTCGAGGAGTTCACGGCGATGGAGCTCTCGCCACTCTTGGACGTGCGCCAAAGCCCGCTTCGGAAATTGCCCGTTTATCTTTCCAGACTCAACTTCCACCGTAACCTCGAATTCTCCGTAGATCGCATGAAAGTGCGCTGGGCCATGGTCTCGATAGTACATGGCGACAACAATTCCGAGAAATCGGCTGAGTTCGGGCATCTGCTTAGCTATTTCGGTCGCATTTGCCGCCTAACGTCCGCGGCGAGGCGCGCTAGGCGCAGGCGCATAGAGCGCCGAGCGAAAAGCCTGGTCGATCGTGCGGTTAGGCACCACGCGTACCGGTCTGCGCGCAGTCTGCTTCGATCGGCTGAACAAGCTGCACCTCCACGTCCTTCGGAAGTTCAGTACGCCGCACGATAGTTGGCCACAGCTCAAGCGGAGGCGCCATGATTAGCGCTGCGTCGAGGGTCACGTCGTCGAGATCATCATGCAAGAAAGCGCGGCGGCCACAATGCCGCGCATCGCAAGACGCTCGGATGCCAGGGCGGCAATCGCGCCAATGGCATGTGCGGCCAATGTAATTACCGGATGGGTCGGCAAGAAAGATATCGGCGCCCCTGTTTCTACTCTGGGCTCGACCTTTCAGCCTACGGCCCGCGGCGGCCAGCGGAGTGAGATCGGCATCGTCATCCACGATAACCAAGACGTCCGCGTCCTTTGGATCCTTCTTATCCTTCGCCAAGGAGCCGACGACAGCGACTCGGCGAACACCATGACACGTGCGAGCGCATTTCACGAAACGCAAGACTTCGTTGAGCAAGAAGTGGCGAATCGAGGAATCGGTGTCTGCCGAGTGCAGCGCCATTTTGTGGTGCCTAACGTTCGCAATGACGCGCACCGACCTGCGCGCGTAGCGGCGCTGAATAGGTGTCGCTGTCCATTGCGGGGTTAGGCCTCATTCTCTCCCTCGCCGCGCTCAAAGATCATGCCGATGCCACCTTGGGAGTATGAGGCCGCGAACTCGAGATCACCGGCGAACGGTAGTTGTGTGACAAGGACGCGAGCAGCTTCTTCCCGCGTGGTTGGAAAAAACACTGCACCGGGCTCGGCCGAAAGGTAGAACTCTCCAAATATCACTCCACACTTGCACGTGTTTGCATAGTACGAATAGCCCGCAGTCTTAGAAAACCGCATGCAGAATCCCGGGTGATTAGCTCGAAGGTAGGCGGCAACATTATCGGGCATGCCCGTAATGCCAACGAGAAGCATTGGTTCAGAGCCCTCCTCGGAATGGTCAGCGTTAACCCAGCCATCCTCGTCCTGTACATCGGCGACAGCGAGCGCGATCACTACCTGCTCAGAACCGCACTTCCAACAGCTCGTCTCTCCCGATAGAAGATAAAGCGGTGCGCGTGCGACTAAATTCGGTTCATTCTCGGTCTGCATCGCCCCGCTCCTTTGATGAGGACGTTCACAATGAGGGGCGGGCCGCTTGCGTCCCTCTCGATTGTGTGGTTAGGCGGCAGAATCATGCGGGCTGACTGCGATCTCGTAATCACTGTCTGGTACTGCCTCTCCGGTGATGCATGTGAAGCACGCCAGTCCCGCTTCGGCAGAACCAATGATCCATATCGGTGCGCCGCAGTGGCATCGGATATCTCTCTGGTGGGCGTCGATGGCGTATTCAAGCCGGGCGATCACCTCGGCGCGCTTTGTTTCCGGATTCGCACGCAGATGCAGCTCGACGTAGTCCTCCAGTCGTATCGGCGTGAACCCAGTCTTCATGTTCGCCTCGTGGATCAGAATCCGAGGTTGCATCAATCCAGATCCGGCAGGTGCTCCCTGGTCAATAGTAGCCGGATGGAGCGAGCTTCGCCGGGCGCTCGCTCGATGCATCGTCGTTTCTCTAGACTCAGCACCATCTGATGCACCGTAGGCGGCGAAACGCCGAAATACCTCTGGATATCCGCCTCGGAAGGAGCGCGCCCGTTGAGCTTCGTGTAGTAGAAAATGAATGCGAGATACTGCCCTTGTTTTGACGTGTAGCGCCGCACCACCGGAGGTCTCTCTGCCGCCTAACGTCCCGGTTGTGGCGCAAAGTGCGTGAAGCGTAGCGCCATGCGAAATTTGTCGCGCACGAACCGGTGGTTAGATGCCATTGGCGCTACGCAATTGTTTGAGCTTTTTGTAGCACTTCACCATTGCGACATACGCCACTATGCCAGCAATCATGCCGTAGAGAATTGCGTCTCGAGCCGGATTCAGTTGTCCTTGAAAGATCGAGAAAGCTGTAACTGCGTAAAGTCCAATCACGATCGCGCCAACGCGAACGAAGACTTCTAGCATTTGTTGCAGCACAGAACGCCGACTCGACTGCCAAGGAAGGGAAGCGAGAGCACCCGTTCCGATGTGGATGAACACCGGAAATGAAAACCCAAACCAGAGCCCCAAGCCCGTGGACAGTATGAGTCCGTCAAGTGCTGGCATCTAACGAGGGTGTATAAAAAGGCCGAAATCAGAGACTTTTCGCGTCGTCGCGAAAGAGGGGCAAATTATCATGTCGTGCTCGATGATGCGGGCAGGATTGATTGTCGCGCGCTCCACGAGGAAATCGCCGAACAGTTGATCGTCGATGCCCGGTTCAATTGAATCGTCGCTCATATCGCGTTTAAACGAGCCACCATTTGCGCGGGGACTTTTTATACAGCCTCAACGTTCACGTTTTGCCGCGCCGCATGCGCAGCGCAGCGAGCTGAAGGCGTCCGAGTTGGCCGGAGGGTTAGGTTGCACCTCAATTTCGGCACAACCCTTTTGGCGTCCAGTCGTGCGCTGGGGTCGTCGGCGGCTGTTCCGAATCGTGAAGGATAAGGACCAGCGCACGGCGAGTCTCAGTACCGGTGGCCGTGAGATGCATTGGCGGACCGCCCGGCACTATCACGTGGGATCCTCCTGCTCGCCCAACCATCCTGCCCTCTGGAGTTTCCAAACACGTTTCGCCCGCTAATGTGTACCAAGCCTCGGGACCCGAATGCCGATGTGCGGGCGCGGTCATGCCAGGTGTGAAAACTGCCTCCATGTATTGCGCTGAGTATTTCGTAGTCGCGCTCACTGGAAGCGGACCGATTTCCGCGACACGCTCGCCACCAGACGGACGCCAACCGGCCACGTCAATCGTAAGAAGCCACACTTTTCCGAGGGATTCCACAACCGCTCCAAGCGGTCCCTTGGCCCCTTCCGCTGCGCCGCGCGTCGGATAGGTATCCAAGTGCCAGAAAATTGGCTGCTGCGGCAACTGTCCTAGCGCCGCGTTGGCTGTAATCCAGCAGCCCAGCTCACCAGTCCGCTGGCTAACCGGTTTGCAGATTTGTGCGAATGCCTCATGGCACGCAGTAAGTGCCACAACAACGCAGGTGATAGTGAGCAAAGAGCTTACGCGCTGCGATGATTTCATGGCGCCTCCGGTTGTATGCAACGTCCGCGTTAACCGGCGCGCGACGCCTTGTCGCGCGCCCGTGTTGAACGCGTTGTTAGAGGTCGCTTTGCGTGGTGTTCCGCATAAGCGTCAAGCAACTTACGGATCATTCGTTGATATTGCGTATTGTGTTTTCGGGCCTCGTTCTTAAAAAACTCGACGCTACGCTTACTTAAGGAGATGGTGACCTTTACGCCCTCATCCCGGAAGACAAGGTCTTCCGGACGCGGGAGAAAGTCAGGGACGACCTCTAGGTCTCCGAGGGGTTCGTCCGTGTATCGGATTTTCTCGCTCATAGATTCGCTTTCCTTTGCGCCAGTATCCCGCTCCGTAGATGCGGATAACGTCATCGCGGTAGGTGAATCGGACGGTAAGGATTCCATCTCCGATCTCACCAAAGCAGTAGTACCGCTTCTCAGTTGAGCTGTGGGATAGGTCTTCCGCAATGACGCGTCGTGGATCGGCAAAGGCGAACTGCGCCACCACGAAAGCCACCCCATGCTTCTCTTGGTTCTCCTGGTCCTTGCTGGGATCCCACTCGAACCGCGCCTTCGCCATTAGCTCAGGCTAGCACAGGTATGGCGAACTAGCCATACTTAAGTATGGCTGCGTGGTCGTTGCGCGCGACCTCTAACGTCCACGCCCACCGGCGCGCGCCGACGGGCCTTTGCAAGGCACGGCGCTCGCGCGCGCGTCCGCGTGGGGCGTGCTGTTAGGCCTCAGACGCGTCATGAGCGAGGAACTTGGTTAGCGAGGTGCAAAAGCCTCAATGTCTCAGCAAATATCTTTTCGATGAATTCTTTGTCTCGCACGCCGCCCGGAATCGCTAAGCGGTCCGCCTCAACGCCTGCTATGGCGTCGGTAATGAGCCCAGGATGATGCTTTTCCAAGCGCTGAAGGATGCCGACCAAGAGGTACGCGCACGCGCCCGCCTGCACTCTTGGATCAGCACCGGTCTTGTCCATTGGCTGAGGTCTAACGTTCACGCCCACCGGCGCGCGCCGGATGAGCTTTGCGGCGCACGGCGTTCGTGCGCGCGTACGCGTGCGGCGTGCTGTTAGGTTGCTGTCCGTTTCTTCGAGACGTACTCACGCAGAGCACGGTTAACAGCTTCGGAGTTGGGAAAAAGCTTCTGCAAGTCCGGGTCAATCAGGACCACGTTGGTGCCTTCGCGGTACCTCTTCGCGTACTTGCCGCGCACACCTGACTTGATCAAGTTCTCGGGGTACTCGTCTCTCATGGTGTCTTTGTCACGCTTCATAAGCTCTTCGCTCCCGCGAAGTCATTTGTCGAGCGGAGATCAATCGAATTCGTTCTCCGCGTGGGGCGTGCTGTTAGAGCGCATGTGTCTCACTTTCGTGATGCCTCCAAAAGAAATACAACGACTGCTACGACGGCACCCGCAATCCCACGATAAGACGTGCGACGCCAACTGAACCGGTCACTGCGTTTTCGCCATGCAGTCGGCGGAGCTTCGCGGGGTGGGATCGTCATGCGCTTTAACGTCCACGCCCACCGGCGCGCGGGCCCGGCTGGTCGAGTCGGTCTGGCGCTTCCCGCGCGTCCGTGTGCGGCGTGCTGTTAGAGCGCAAGCCCACCCAGCCAAGGCCGGAACAGGTACCACA
>Ga0209154_1000432_pt1 | contig 28617 bp, 14 predicted proteins | sample GraSoiAngelo_121_FD_185878 | JGI IMG/M metagenome (GOLD analysis project Ga0209154, IMG submission 185878) | Grasslands soil microbial communities from the Angelo Coastal Reserve, California, USA - 14_0919_12_20cm (SPAdes) (version 2) | ecosystem: Environmental > Terrestrial > Soil > Grasslands ... | reverse complement strand
CACTCCGCCGAGCACGGTTCCCCAACCCGCCCGATAGCCGCGATTGTATCCAATCACGAGGTCAGGTGCCTGCTGCATGTACGGTCTCCGGTAGACTTCTGCGGGCTTCGAGATCCGGGTAATGGGCGGTAGTCCGGTCTTGGGGTCGTGGAGGGCCAGCAACTTCCCAGTGAGCTCTTGAGACAAGGCTTCGGCTTCCGCGCCGGGCCGCACAATTCCGTTGCGCTCGCGGCCTTGTAGGTTCAAATACAAACCGTTCAAACCTAGCCCGTAGGCGCGCGTGCGCGACCAGTCGACCTGGGTCAACATCTCTCCTTCACCGGAGGCCCCTTTTTTCCGAGCCAAGTAACCGTTCTCCAGCAGCCAGGTGTTCAAGTTAAACGACCGATAGAACGGAGCAAAGCCATGGTCGGAGACTACCAGCAGCGTGGTGTTCGCGTCCAGCTTCACTAATGTCCTCCCGAGCACGCCGTCCATTTCTTGGTACAGCTTTTCCAAGACCTGGGAATAGTTGGCGGCGAGTTCGGGACTGTAGGCTGGGTGGTGTTCGTCGAACGCTCGCCAGAACATGTGTGCATTCTGGTCCAGGCTCGAGAAGTAGAAGAAGAACATGCCCGTCCGGAAGCGTTCCAGTTCGAGCGAAAAGGCGCGCACCTGCTCCTTGAGCACGCTAAGAGCCTGTTCGAGGTATTCGGCGTCAGTCAAGATTCTGGCGGAGAGAGCCTTGGTATCCTCGGCAATCCCCAGAGTATAGAAAAGGCCCACCTGCTGGGACAGCTCCCGCGAAAATTCACTGGGAGTTGAAATCGGCAAGGCTGGATCGGAAGGATCCAGGTTCAATGGCGTTACATAGAGTTCGAACTGCGGATGGACCTGCTTCAGGTAGAATTTGCAAACGCCGCTCACGCTCGACAAGAAGGGCATCAACTCGAACTTGACGCGCACCCAGTCGCTCCATTCGCCTTCGCGAAGCAGCAATTCCTGATCGGGCAGAACGATCTTAGCCACGGGCTCGACCGGGTCCAGCCAAACGGTGAACTTGACTGCCGTCTGAGGCTCGCCCTTGCGCAGCGTGTTGTAGGGTCCATAAAGCTCAGCCGATACGCGTTGATCGCGAACTTCAACCGCGTACACGCGGCCGCCGCTCACCGGTCCGGGAGTCGCGAACAGGTCGTTCGTATAGAAGGAAAAAGTGCCGTAGGTGCCCAGCAGATCAGGGGTCCCCATCCCTGCGAGTGTGTGAGCCTTCGAGGGGGCAGGCGGGAAATTTGCCGGCATGTGGAAGACAACTGCGGGGACTCGGTGCTGATCCAAGACTTGCCAGAAAGCCTTGCCATGGCGCAACAATGTCGCGCCTCCACCGCAAAGCGGCAGGACCCAGTTGCCTAGCCGCAACGTGTGGCTGGCCGGTTCCACTTCGGATGTAGAGAGGTAGGGCACCATGGTGCGCGGATCACGATGAATGAAGTCAAAGATGCCGTGTCCGCCAGGATCCATGCCCGTAATGAGGTTGGACCACGCCACCGGGCTTTGCGGAGGGATGCTCGTCCCCAAACGCACGAAACTTCCTCTCGCTGCGAGGGCAGCAAAATTGCCCATCTTGCCGGCCTTGATGTACTTCTCCAGTAGATCAGGGTCCATCCCGTCAATTCCGAGCACGATGACTTTTCTCGGGGAACTCCGCGCGGAATAGGCGCGGCTCAGGCGGCAGGCAGCAATGACTCCGAGCGCAAGCACCAGCGCGAAGGCGAGCGCCCGGTCGGCTCGATTGCCCCTAGTGATGCGACGCAAAGACGCCATCGCTGGGAGTTGGATGTCCGGCATTAACGTCATTCCCTCGAGGGTGCGCGCCGGCCTTTCAATTCTGTGGCCTTGGCCCGCTCGCGCTGCGCGTCTCCACTTCGCCCAAGTCGCGCGTAGGCATCGGCCAGGAACGCATGGGCCTCACTGGAGTCGGATTGCACCTGCGCTGCCTTCTCGAGATAGGGCACTGCAGCGTCTGCTTGGTTCTTCAGAGTCAGGATGCGGCCCAGCAGGAGATTCGCCCTGTAGTGCTCCGGCCTTTCATCCAATACCAGGACCAGATTTGCGGCCGCCTCCGGAACCCGATCAATCCGCGCCTGCACCGAGGCGAGCGAATACCGGGCATCAGTCCACTTGGGGTTGCGCTCCACCACAATCTCGAAATGGACCGCGGCCGGTTTCCAATCTCCTAGCTCGAACAGCGCGAGCCCCATTTCGTAGTGCGCCATCACCGCATCCGGCTGCAATTCAATGGCTTTGCGCAGAGGCACGATGCCTTTCTTGTAGTCTTTCTGCCGAGCGTAGGCAAGACCCAAATAGTACTGCGCGGCTTGAATCTGCGGATCGCTCGCCACCACCCTCTCGAGCAAGGGGATGACGCTCTCGGATTTCCCTTCTTCAATCGCGAGATTGGCGTCGTGCATTTGGTTGGCGACCTGAATTCTAGTTTTCGGATCAATGCCGGTGGCGGAATCCGCGGTGGCCCGCGTGGACGCGACGTATCCCAAGGACGCCAGTTTTTCCATGGTCTTCGGGTCCAAATTGGCCTGTGAGGCTTCCGGAACATTTCCGCTGGAGCGCTTGAGGAAATCCTCCATCTGGGCAGCGATCCGCGCTGCTACGCTTTTATTTTTTTCGGCCAGGTTCCGCGTGGCGCCTGGATCAACGGAGACATCGTAGAGTTCCTGCTGGGGAGCTTTGACGTACAAGTAGGTTCCGACACGCAAAGACGCAAGGGAACTCCACCCGAATGCTCTCCGGGAATATTGGGTTTCCGCGTAGGAAGGCCGGTCTGACGGGGCCTTCAGGCCGACCAGCCGCATCAACGATTGACCCTGCATGGCCGACGGCACCAGCAATTGCACGATGTCGAGGATGGTCGGGGCAACGTCTACCTGCCCCGCCCGCGCTTTGACGCGCTCACCGCTCAGTTTTCCCTGGGGTAGTTTCAAGATAAACGGTACGTGGATGGTCTCGTCGTACAGGAAAACGCCGTGCGTGCTCTCCACGTGCTGTTTCAGGCCTTCCCCGTGGTCACTCAGCACCACGATTAGCGCGCTTTCGAACAGGTGTTTGGCCTGCAGCGCGGAGAAGAGTTTTCCCAGCGAAGCATCCAGATAAGCGATCTCGCCGTCATAAGGGGCAGAAGGGAACCGTTTGGCATAGGCTGCCGGCGGATCGTAAGGATCGTGCGCGTCCCAGAGGTGAATCCACAAGAAGAACGGGCCTGGGGAATTCGTGTCAAGCCACTGAACGGCCCGGGCAATGGTGTCTTCCGCGCGACGTTCCACGGACTGATAACGATTCTCGCCCTTGTGGCGACGATGAAAACCGGCGTCGTAGCTATCAAAGCCGCGCTCGAAACCGGGCGCGAAGCCATTGCGAGGATCGAGGATGATGGAACTGACGAAGGCGGCCGTTCGGTATCCTCCCTGGTGCAGAAGATCGGGAAGAAACGGCAGGCTGGATGCCAGACGGCTGCCAAAATCTTGCATCTTATGGAATTGGGGATAGGTACCCGTGAAGATGCTGGCGTGGGCAACAGGTGTCAGCGGCGCCTGGGCGTACATTCGCTCGAAGACGATCCCTTTGCGCGCCAAGGCGTCCATCTGCGGCGTCAGGCCGTGCCGCGAACCGAGAAAGCCCATGCGGTCTGCCCGCACCGTATCCAATGTGATCAGAACGATGTTGGGCCGTTCACCCGCAGAGGAAACATGAGGAAGGAAGCCCAGCAGGAAGAGAAGCAATGACCTGAGGGTAGCCCGCGTCATAAGAGAAAAGGGAGCCTGATTCTATCAGACTCCCTTTTCCACCAAAAGGCGAGAGATGCGTCCCTCAGAACTTGACCTTGAAAACGAACTGCATATTGCGCGGAGCACCTTGAGCGAGAATGGGATTGCCCGCAGCAGTGTCGGTGGTTTGGCTGATGGTCCCAAACAGAGAGCCCACCGTAACAACCGGGTCGCTGAAGTTGGCACGATTCAGGACGTTAAACACCTCCCAGCGGAACTGCAAAGACACCCGCTCGGTGATCCGGGTCGTCTTATTCAAGTTCATATCCCACTGGGCGAAGCCCGGACCCCGGAGGCTGTTGCGCCCGCACGTGCCGATTGTATTGTTCGCGGGCCTTTTAAAGGCGGCGGGATTGCCGATGTAGTTGTTCGGGTCCCTAGGGTTGTATTTCGGTGGCGCTGTGCAGTCAGCACGGAGGTTGCCATTCAGGTCCTGGCCGGACCGGTCGCGGCTTCCTACTAGCGGCGTGAAGGGCCGCCCGTCCAGGACGGTCGCAACAGTACCGATTTGCCAACCTTCTCCAAACCGGCGGAGGAACTTCGCCTTCGGAATGTCGTAAGTCCCGCCGGCATTAAAGTTCCGCGGCACATCGTAGTCGCACGGACCCTTGTTGGCAGCGGGATTGTAAGGGTTCTGTGCCGGAGAGGCATTGCGAGCGTTTCCACGGTTGATCGAGTTGTAGTCAATGCACTTGCCCCAGGTGAAATTGTATTGGGTGTTGATCCCATGCCAGCTCCGCTGGCGGAACGAAACCTGGAGGCTGTTGTACCAGGATTTGCTGTCGTTGGTCAGTTGCACGATGCTTAGGAATTGGCCCGGGAACTTGGCATCAAACGGGCGAGCACAAGCCCCAGTCCTTTGCTGGACACCACCCACAAAGCAGCCGATCGGCCGGGCGTTGAGGTCACGATACATTAACAAATCGCGGCCCAACGAACCGACATAGGAGATGGTGAGGACGCTATTGGGAAACACCTCTCGCTGTAAGGTGAAGTTATAATAGTGGTACATCGGTGTCTGCAGATTGGGGACCACGCCAAAGATATTGAACGGAGGATTGCCCGTGGGATTGGCCCCGTAGATTAGGTGCCCCACCCCGCCGCAGACGAACCGGGAGTTGGGATTACCAGAGTCGAGGCAGGAGGTCACGTTCGTAGAACTCAGGTCTTGGGCGCAGAACCTGGGGTCACTGGCTGGGGCAACACATTGGACCCGCTTGCTGAAATCCCCTTGAGACGGATTTGTGAACGCGCCCGCCCGGGCACCATTCCAGAAGGCTGTGCGTGGCGCGTGGATCGAGCCAAAGTTGGGGATATCATAGGTCAGCGAATAGCCACCGCGGAGCGCCGTCTTGCCATTGCCAAAGATGTCCCAGGCGAACCCTGCGCGCGGACCGAGGTTATTGGTGTCGATATTATAGATTCTTTTCGAATTCGGACCTAGGGTTACCAAACCCAGGTTAGGGTCGAAGTTACCTCCCTGGTTGTCAGACTCGCCCAGCGCGCCGCTGATGTCGTAGCGCAGACCGAGGGTAAGCGTCAGCCGCCGGTTCACCTTCCACTCGTCAGAAACGTAAAGGCCAAGTGAAGTCTGGTGCAGGTGCCGGACCGTGCTGCCAAAGTTGCGAGAGGCGCGGTCAAAGCGCAGCGCCAGAATCTGTGCAACGGCGTGATCCGCGTCGCTGGCATCCAGAACTTGAAGGTTACTGCGGGCGCGATTCCGAATGCTGTCGGTGAAGGCGTACTGGACGTTCCCTCCGATCTTGATCGTGTGCTTGCCCTTGATCCAGGTGAAGTGCTGAGACTGGTCGTAGGATTGGTTGGGTCGCGTTGAGATCGGATAGCCGGCCACCCCGCCGATATATCCGTAGCTTATGTAAGCGGCATAGACGTAGGGTACACCGAAGTCCAGTGGGTCGAGCGGGCCAGTGTCGATACCCAGGCTCTTGGGGTCAATTTTGTTATTCGGCTGGAGAATCTGCGAAAAGCGTGACATTCCAAAGCGGCTCTCGAGAATCTTGTGTGGTGCAATGTTGTACGTCCACGTCAGACCCACCAGTTGCGCCCGCGAGGGCGCGACAGAATTGAACAGGTCGGGGTTCCCTGGCGGCGGAATCGTATAGCCAAATTGCGGTGCGGACTGTAAGCTATCACTATAGTAGTACCGGCCTGAAATCTGATGGTCCTTGGCCAGCTTGTGGTCAATCTTGATCAGGCCCAGTTCTGAATCCGCTATGTTCGGAATCGCAGCCGTGACCACAGGTGTCCCATCGGCCTTGCTGTGGGTCGCTGTGGGGTAAAAGGCCAGCAAGGCGTCGCCGGGGAACGGCCCAGTGACAGGTATCCCGAGCGCCCCGGCGGCAATCACTTTCCCCTGAGCGATATTGCCGGTGGTGGGAGCGCCAATCTCGAAGGGCGCTAGGGTCTGGTTCCTCTGGGCTTCGCCGACGGCGAAGAAGAAGGTGCGGTCCTTGACGAACGGCCCACCGAAGGTGCCGCCGTACTGGTGGTTTTTGATCGGCGTAACTTGAGTGCCGAAGAAGTTCTTCGCGTCTGTGGCATCCCAGTGGCCGAAATAATACCCCGACCCATGAAAACTATTAGAACCACTCTTCAGGGCGACGTTGATCGCCGCGCCACCCTTTACACCGTATTCGGCGGAGGGCGTTTGCTGAACGGTGAATTCCTCGATGGCATCGTTGGGTAGGATCGTCGCCGGGACGCCAACTACGCCCGTCTGCCCGACGAGGGAATCCCCGTAGTAGCGGTCATTGTTGTACATGCCGTCGATCAAATAGTTGTTGGCCGTACGGCGTGCGCCGCTGATGTTGACGGCCAGGAACCCGCCGCCGGGTTGGCGCTGCACCCCGGGGGTAATGCCGAGCAAGGAGTTAAAGTCGCGGCCGTTGAGGGGAAGGTCGACGATGCGTTGTGCATCGACATAGTTGTTCACTTTATCCGTTAACTCAATGAGGGGTGCGGCTGCCTCGACCGTAACTGTCTCGGACCGTTGGCCCAGTTGCAGCGTGAAATCGCTCGGCGTGACTAGGCCGATCGACACTTGGACTTCGCGCACGGACGTCTTGAAGCCTTGCGCGGAGACCGAGACTTTGTAAACGCATACCGGCAGTTCTGCCAGACGATAGTTGCCTGCGTCGGACGTGGTCGCTGTGCGCGTCAATTTAGTTGTCGTGCATTCCGCCCTGACGTCGGCGCGCGGCACGGCCCCTCCGGAAGCGTCAGTGACTGTGCCCTCGACGTCCCCTGTAGTCTTCTGGGCGGCTGAAGTCACCACGAGAAGGAACAGAGCAACGGCGAATGCAAGGAAATGGCAGAGAGCCCGCATGCGGTTCATATACCCCTCCACCCCGGTGAATTTGCACGACTTCTACCCCCGAAATGTCCTTCTGTCAAGGCACTTCAAGACTTCCTGTGGAGGGCAGGCAGCGAATTGGCAGGGTGAAACTGACTTCACTTTCGTTGCCGAAGCGCGAGTGCGAAGCAGTTGGGCCCGCACGTAGCGAAATGGAATGAAAGCTTGAAGGTTGCCGCCATGGTCTTTGGCACGACTAGCTGGCGGCCACGTCAGTCGGATTTGAGAACCACATGATGAGAGCAGGATCCCACCAGGAGGTCTTATTTCTCGAGGCCCGACCGCAGCGCTTCTTGCGAACCGTTTCAGGGCTTGATTCTCGACCTGCCATGCCTTACCGTTCGCTGCCCGGAGGTCAGAATGCGCGCATGCAACTTGGCCTGCCGTCTTGCGCTTTGCGTGGCCGCAGCACCGGCGCTCGGTGGGAACCGCGACCCGGTGCTGAAGCAAATTGACCTGCCGCATCCCTATTACTACCGGGAAATGTATCTGCCGCAGTTGACCAGCGGGCCGAGCTCGGTGACGTGGTCGCCGGATTCCGCATCGGTGATCTACTCGATGCAGGGATCGTTATGGCGGCAGCGCCTTGATTCAAGCGTAGCCGAGCAACTGACTGCTGGCCCCGGATACGATTATCAGCCCGATTGTTCTCCGGACGGCCGCTGGATTGTTTACGCCTCCTATCAGAAGGACGCGATCGAACTCCATCTGTTGGACCTCGTCACGGGCACATCGCGCCAGATCACTCAGGGTGGTGCTGTGAACACGGAGCCACGCTGGTCGCCCGACGGTAAGCGAATTGCGTTTGTTTCTACCGCTTATCACAACCGCTTTCACATTTTCGCGGCTCAAGTGAAGAATGGCGAGGTCCAGTCGCTCGAGCGCCTCACAGGCGAAACGCGCAGTCCGCTGCCCCGCTACTACTACAGCGCTCTTGACCATGAGATCAGCCCGACGTGGTCTCCGGATGGCAGCGAGCTGATCTTCGTCTCGAACCGCGGCCACATCTACGGCACCGGAGGGTTCTGGAGGATGAAGGCCGAGCCGGCCGCCGAGGCGCGGGAGATCCACTACGAGGAGACGGCCTGGAAGGCGCGGCCGGACTGGTCACCGGACGGCCACCGACTCGTGTACAGCTCCTACCTCGGGCGGCAATGGCACCAGCTCTGGGTCCTGAGGGCGGAGGGAGGGGATCCGTTTCCTCTCACCTACGGGGAATTTGATGTTACCGCCGCGCGCTGGTCACGCGATGGCAAGCGAATCGCATTCATCTCAAACCGCGATGGGAACACTTCGCTCTGGGTGCAGGACGTTCTAAGCGGCCGGCAGACGCCGTTAGTGGTGAGGGAGCGCCGGTACCGAAATCCCACGGGGCGGCTGCGCATCATCATACTCGATCCCATGGGCCGGCCCACGCCGGCACGAGTCTCCGTGACCGGAGCCGATGGGCGCGCCTACGCTCCCGACAATGCGTGGGTTCATGCCGATGACAGCTTCGACCGGGCAGAGCGCCCCTTTGAGGCGCATTATTTTCACTCGCCGGGGAGTGCGGACGTTGTACTTCCCGCAGGTCGCGCCGAAGTCGAGGTGATGAAGGGGCTCGAATACAACGTTGAACGTGTCTGGGCGCAGGTAGACGCGCAACAGCGCGCCGTCGTCACGGTGCGCTTACGGCGCCTGGAGCTCCCCGCCGAGGCGCACGGGCGCTGGGTAAGTGGCGACCTTCATGTGCACATGAATTATGGCGGAACTTATCGCAACGACCCGAAAAACCTGGTGGCGCAAGCCGCAGCAGAGAATCTGAGTGTCGTCCACAACTTAATTGTGAATAAGGAGCAGCGCATCCCGGATATCTCGTACTTCACGGGTCGATTGGATCAGGCTTCCACGCCCAATTTGCTTCTGCTCCATGGACAGGAGTTCCATACCAGTGTTTGGGGTCACTTGGGCCTTCTGCACCTCACACGCCACATTCTCATCCCTGACTATGTTGGGTACCCGAACACTGCCGCCGCGAGCTTGTATCCCCCCAACATGCTCGTAGCTGACGTGGCGCACGCGCAGGGTGCTGTGGTCGGCTACGTCCATCCCTTTTCCAGCTTGCCCGATCCGGCAGCGGACGAATCCTTGACCCACGCGCTTCCCGTGGACGTTGCGCTGGGTAAGGTGGACTACCTGGAAGTGCTCGGATTCAGCGACCACCAGAGTACCGCGGCGGTCTGGTACCGCCTGTTGAACTGTGGCTTTCGCCTGCCCGCTGGCGCTGGTACAGATGCCATGGCAAATTTTGCTTCCCTGAGGGGGCCGGTGGGCCTGAACCGAGTATACGTGCGAACTCCGCCGGGTCCTTTGCGCATGGAGCCTTGGCTGCAGGGCTTGCGAAAGGGGCATTCTTTCGCAACCAACGGCCCGCTCATCGATTTCGCTTTGGGAGACAAATCCATGGGGGACGAACTGAATTTGCCCGAAGGAGGCCGCCGCGAATTGCAGTTTACTGCGTCGCTGCGCTCGATTGTGCCCGTGGATCACCTGGAAATCGTCTGCAATGGTCAGGTCGTCAAATCCTTGCCGCTGTCGGGGAGCCGGCATTCGGCGGATGCCCGCGGCACCCTGCCCATCGAAAAAAGCGGATGGTGTTTGCTGCGCGCCTGGAGCGAAAAGGCCCAACATCCTGTCCTGGATTCCTACCCGTACGCCACCTCAAGCCCCATTTATGTCACTGTGGGAGGTGCTCCGGTCCGCTCGCCTGTGGATGCCGCCTACTTCCTCGCATGGATTGACCGCCTGAAGAAAGCCACGGAGGCCCACCAGGACTGGAACACTGCTGCGGAAAAGGCCGAGGTGCTGAAGCTTCTTGCAGAGGCCGCCAAGCGCTTCAAAACAGAGAACTGAACAAGTTATGCCTGGCGCTACAGCCATAAACGCGATCGCCCCTTGCAGTTTCTCTCCCGCTGGACGTGCGAGATAGGGTTCGACCGGGGCCAGCTCAGCATCACCCACGCCGGAGACAAAACAGGTGGGCCTGGGAAGACTCGCTTCCCCGAGTGCGGGCTGGCCGCCTTGGAGCCGAACCGCTACCCGATTGACTGCGGACCGCTGAACTGAAATTGACTGAAAGCATTGGCTGGGAGGCCTGGACTCGAACCAGGATAATCAGATCCAGAGTCTGATGTCCTACCGATTGAACGACCTCCCAGCAGGTTGAAAAATCAAGCACTTGCGCGGCGTCGGGTATGCGCCGCAGGGAGCATTTTCACTAAATCTTTACACTTACGGGCACAAGACTTTTCTGCCCCTGATTATTCTCCATGCGGCGCATCGCGTTCCGTACGTCAGCGGAGTCTACGATGTGGGAGCGGTCAAAAATCTCCCGCGTCTCGTGGCCCGAAATTGTCATCGCCACTTTCTCCGAAACCCCCGCAGCAATCAGGTTGCGAGTCGCAGACCTCCTCAAGTCATGGATGATAAGACCAGTGTACCTCTTGTCGTGGGTTCCTTCAACGTCACTTAGGGCGGAAGATCCACGTGGAGGAACACCATCCACCATTCTCCTTCCGCGTAGCTCGTTTCCAACCACGCAAAGGCATGAGCCTTCTTTTCGAGTATTAGATACATTCCGGCAATATAGTAGGGCGACACACGCCTTCGGTTCTGCACCTTGTGGGGCTCGGAGACATCCTCCACGCTTCGCTTTGTTGCCTACCAGCGCATCCGGCGCATAGAAGCGGTTGACTTAGCGACGGTGTGCGTGCAAAATCCTGGCGAATTTTTTCTCTGAACCCGAGGAGGACATCCGATGCGCTATTCAAGATGGATTGGCTTGACGGTTCTCGTGCTCGCCCTCGCTCTCGCTACTACCGGCGGGCTGGTGCGCTCGGCGGCTTCGGCACAGCAAGCGGCCGACCAGCCCATCGTGCAGCACGCTGCCAGCGCGAAGTACAACCCCTTCCCGAACACCCCCGACTGTGTGACCGGCGCGGTAGAGCGCGGCGATCCCGCCAGCGGCCCCTCGGTCATCCTGGCGAAGTTCAAGCCGGACTGTGCGGTGCCGTGGCACTTCCACACGCCGAACGAGACGATTCTGATGGTCAGCGGCGCGGGCCGGTTCCAGGCCAAAGGCGATAAGCCGGCTTCGCTACGCGCGGGCGACTACGCGTGGATGCCTGCAAAGCACGTGCACACGTTCAGCACTGAGCAAGGCTGCGTGATGTTCCTCATCGCTGACGGCGCGTTCGACATCCACTACGTGGACGACAAGAGCAACGAAACTTCCATGGAGGAAGCGGCGAAGGCCACGCCGAAGCCGGCGAAAGCTCCGGCCAAGGCCGCCAAGCAACCGGCCAAACAGTAGCCCGCCTATATTGAAACGAGTGTCAATCAAAGTGTAATGGTTTTCGGTTCAGAACAAGGCTAACGGAACAAGACAAATCAAAACAGCGAATCCGTATCCGCTTGACAGTGCAAATATAATCGGAAATTTTCAAAACCATGCAAGAGGAGTTCCTGTTTTCCTAGTCCGCGTATCGGGGGTTCGAGTCTCCCCGGGCCCACCATATTTTCATTAGGTTAGGGACACGATTCATCTTGCGCCGCTCCTACTGTTGGGAAACATCCAGACGGGAAGGCTGTTTCGATGTGTGAACAAGACCGACTCTGTCCGGGGTGCCAGGATCACGGAAAAAGTTGTGTGGTGCGGATCAGCTTAAGCGATCCCCAGCTTCTTCTGCATCTCCTCGAGGGACACCCCTTTGGTTTCAGGGTATATAAATAGGACCACGAAAAACTGAAGTCCCATCATGAGAGAGAAAAATACGAAAGGGTATCCGCCGGAGGACGCGGCCAGGAGTGGAAAGATTCCGGAGATGAGCGCATTCATGAACCAGTGAGAAAAGCTGCCCAGACTTTGGCCCTTGGCCCTTACGCGATTCGGAAAGACTTCACTGATGAAAACCCAGATGACCGCCCCCTGGGAAAACGCGAAGAAAGCGATATAGCCGACCAGCAGCCATACGAGAAGATTCTGGTGGCTACGAGTGAAAAAGATGGCGGCAACGCCTCCGAGACACGCCGCCGTGCCCACCGAGCCGATCAGCAACAGTGCCTTGCGGCCAATGCGATCGATGACGTACATAGCCAGCATCGTGAATAACAAGTTCGTAGCCCCAATGGCCACGGCCTGCAGGTCGGAAGACACTTTGCTGAAGCCAGCATAAGCGAAAATATCATTCAAATAATAGAGGATCGCGTTGATTCCGGACAACTGGTTGAACATGCCGATCGAGACGGCCAGAAAAATCGGCAGGCGGTACTTCCAGGAGAATAGCGAATCATTGGCGGCATGCTCCGCGTCGATGGATACGATAATGTCCTGCAGCTCCTGCTCGTAGTCTTCCTCACCCACCATGCGAAGGACGTCTCTGGCTTCGGCGGTCCTCTGTTTCTTGACCAGCCAGCGAGGGCTGCGCGGAATACCGAACAACATCAGCAGAAAGAACAGCGCGGGGACGGCGGGAATTCCGAGTTTCCATCGCCATTCAGTGGCGCCTAATTGCATCGTTCCGAAGACATAGTTCGAAAAGTAAGCGAGCAAAATGCCAAATACAATGTTGAACTGAAACAGCCCCACCAGCCGACCGCGCCATTTGGCCGGCGCAATTTCCGCGATATACATGGGGCCAAGCACGGAGGAGCCGCCGATACCGAGTCCGCCGATAAAGCGGAAAAGCACCAGCGCGGTCCAGCCCCAGGCAAAGGCGCAACCCAGCGCCGAAACTAGGTAAAGCACGGCCATGGCGCGCAAACTATCGCGGCGGCCGTACATGTCTCCGGGGATTCCGGCAAGCATGGCGCCGAGGATCGTGCCCCAAAGCGCTGCTGCAACGGTCATTCCCAGCGACCCAGGCGAGAGATGAAAAGTCTCCGTCAGCGCATGGGTGGTGCCGGCAATCACCGCGGTATCGAATCCGAAAAGAAGGCCGCCAAGGGCCGCCACTACGGTGCTCTTTAGGAGATAAGTATTGAGTTTCATTTTGCCTTTCAAAGAGCCCCGCGAAATGACCCCCTGATCTACTTCTCGAGAAACTGCCGGCGGGCATCTGCCCTTGCATGGGCCAGCCTCGGCCGAATCAATCGCTGAAGATTCTCAATCTTCGAAGACCAAAGGGAGTTGACAATGGCGAGTTGAACGTCCATACCTTATATATGCAAGTTTTCCTTCTCAAGCATTCCTCATCGTTTGCAGTCGTCGTTTTCTGGTATTTTCTGGCAATTGCATAGTCATGGCTCTTCCACTGAAAAAATACATTAAACTTTACAGTGGTTACGAAACAAATGAAAAATGAAAATAGGGTCGTCGTTGGGGTCGATATCGGGGGGACCAAGGTCGCCGCTGGTCTGGTTGACGCTCGCGGAGAAATACTGGTGCGAAGCAGGACTCCCATGGTCACAACCGGGCATGCTTCCAATGGCCTGAAGGCAGTGTCCACGGCGATCGGTGCGCTGTTCCCTGCTTCGGCGAACCAGCAGGACATGTCAGCAATTGGTATTTGTGCGCCGGGCCCGCTAAATCCCCTCACCGGTGTGATCATTAATCCGCCCAATCTCCCTTTCTGGCACAACTACCCACTAGCCGAAGAGATGCGCCGTGCGTATGGCGTTTCCGTGAAGATCGACAACGACGCGAATGCCGCCGCGCTTGCTGAAGCAAAATGGGGCGCCGGCCGCGGCTACCGAAACGTTTTCTATGCCACGATTGGAACCGGCATAGGAACAGGCATTATTTTTGACGGCCGCATCTACCACGGCCGCACCGGCGCCGCAGCAGAGGGCGGCCACATCGGGATCGACAGGAACGGACCTCTTTGTAATTGCGGGAAGCGAGGCTGCATTGAAGCGCTGGCGTCTGGAACGGCCATAGGGCGGCGGGCTCGCCAAAAAGTTTCGGAGGATCCGAAATCAATTCTATTGGAGATGGCCGACGGGGATCCCCAGCGCGTAACGAGTGAAATGGTCGCAAAAGCCCACGCGGCGAACGATCCCGTTGCCAGAGAAGTGATGCGGGAAACAGTGGACATGCTGGCGTATTGGCTTGGGAATGTGATTGATCTCCTAGAGCCTGACGTCATAGTCATCGGCGGAGGTGTGTCTTCGATGATGGCTCCGTTCCTAGAAGAGATTCGACAGCGCTGGGTGGGCGCGTGCCTTAATCCCTCGCCGCAGGATATCCCGCTGGTGCTCGCACGGTATGGCGAGGACGCTGGAATTGCAGGAGCGGCTGCGCTCTGCGAACTTGGTTCTTAGCGTTCTTCCGCGGTCACTACCCCCACGTGCTTGTCTGCACCGCCGTAATAAAATAGCCAGCGTTTGCCGTCACGAACCAATCCCTCGACGAATACAACGTTGGGCACCTGTCCGACCTTTTCCCATTCCTTTTCTGGAGCGAAAACGGGTTGCTCCGCGCGAGCGAGAACTCTTGTTGGATCCTTCTTGTCGAACAAAACCCATCCGGTTGAGTACAGCGATTTGTCGTCTGCGCCGTTGTAGATCAACAAGATTCCCTCCAGAGTCATGATCGGCGGCGGCCCCGGCTCCACGACCTGGGCGTCAAAACCGCCCGCGCGGCTCGAAAGAACAGGATGGTCGAGCGCTTCCGTCCAATGCAACAGGTCATCGGAGAACGCTACTCCCATTTGTGTCAACTGATCGCGAGCGTCAGCCAGATAGTACATCCAATACTTGCCGTTAACTTTTTCCGGGACGATCGCACCCGATTTTGTCCATCTCACATTCCACTTGCCTTTGTAGCTCGCTATGATGACGCCTTGGCGCTTCCAATGGATCAGATCGCTGGATGTCGCGAGACAGAGTTGGGCATCTTTGTGGTCCGAACCCATGCCGTCAATGTTGTTGTATCCCGTATAGGTCAAGTAATAGGTGTCGCCCACTTTTACGAGTCTGGGGTCCTCGACGCCGCCGCCTTTCTCATAGGGGGTCTCGCCAACCAGGACGGGCTCCGACCGGCGAACGAAATGAACCCCGTCGTCGCTGGTGGCATAACCGAGCGACGAAGTTCCCTTCTGATCTTGCGCGCGGTACAGCATGACGAACTTACCGTCTTTTTTCACGACCGCGGGATTAAAAGTTCCCGCTGATTCAAATCCGTCGCCCCTTGGAGAGACGATGGGATCCTGGGAGAGCCGCGCCCACTTTCCGAGCGGAAAAGCGTACGGGGCGGCCGCTATGGCCGCAATGGCAACGAGGAGAACGATACAAGCCCATGCCAAGCGACTCGAGAAATTCGTTGCGTTTGTCATCTTAAGAATTCTCCTCTTCACATCCTGTTTGGATCGTGCCGAGAGCTTGCACGACGAGTCTCCTGTCGCTGACCGCCAAGCAACTCCCGCGTCAATATTCCGCCAGCAACCGCACGAATGCTTGGCCTGGAACCTGGAGCGTGTCGCCGACGGGTTTTCCTTTTTCACTCAGACGCACCTTGGTTTTCTGCGCTGGCGGAATGGTGATCTCCGCGGACCGCGAGGAAGCCGTCGGGTTGAACAAGATGAAATTGAGCTGGCGCGAGGGGAATTGGTTGGCACCGGAGGTGTCGAGCAGATCGAGATTGACCAGCATCAGCTCACGGTCGTTGACATGCCCGAGAGCCTCGAACATAAGATACATCCACAGCGATTCGCCGGCACCGTAGATTTCCTTACCGACGTTTCCGGTCATGCCGCCGAGTTCCAAGGTTCCGAGGTTTTCGAATGGCACAAAAGCTGACGCACGGCGCTTGCGGTTCCCCGAGCAGTCTTCAAAGAAATAGAAATTGTTGCGCCGCTGCTGATCCATAAACCGCAGGAGACCCTCAAAAACGATTCCGCGCTTCATGATTCCCGTCCAGGGCAGGATTGCTTCCACGTTCTCCTTGAAAGCGGGATACAGAATGGAAGCCGCGGCCTGAACCATTCCGCGGATGTCGTGGGATTTCTGGCTGGGGTCGGAATACCAATAAAACATGCGGAGCTGTTCGTAGAGCAGGTAGGCTGTCTGATCCCTCATTCCCAGCTCGGCTGCGGCAAGTGCGCCGTAAGCAAGTTCCTGAGGCTCATGGAACAGCCGCTCAGCAGGAACGGTATACATCACTTCAATGGCCCGACGAGCTTCATCACGGTAGCGCTCTTCCCCGGTCAGACGGTGAGCGAGAACGCCGGCCCAGGCGTAAAGACCGCCGATGGCATAATTCGTTCCGGCTCCCTCGGCGCGAAGGCTTGATACCTGGTAATAGATCGGGAAGAGATAGCCGTACTGGCGGGCCATCTTCTGGGCAGTCTGGAAAGCCTCCAGGAAATTGTCCGTGACTCCCTTCAATCCCGCCAAAGTTCCGATCATCGGATACTTGACGAGGCCATTTTCGAAGGGATACCAGGAGTCCGCCCTTTCATTCGGCGATCGCACAAAATCATTGCTCAGGCTGCGAGTGTCTGCATGATAGAAGCTGGGGAGACTGGCCAGAAGCTGGTGGCACTCGAGCTCGAAACTCGGCAAGGAATGCAGCCGGAGATAAAGAAGCGACGGCCAGAGGACATCCGCGACGGTCATCAGCTCGAAGTTATCGGCTGCTTCCTTCCAGATTTGAGAGCTCGCCTTAACGTATGCGCGCAGTCCGGTGTGTCCATTGACCTCGATCAGCGCCGTGCCCTTCTCTTGCAAGTCTTCCACCGTACCCGCCGCGAAATCCTTCCAGGTGCTGGCGCAAGGAGGCCAGGTGAGCTTTTCCTCAAACATTGGAAGCAGCGCCTGCAGCCATCGCGCTACGGCCTCCTGCTGGGTCAGTAAGCGAGTGAAGGGTCGCTGGAGCAGCCAATAGGTGAACCGCACCTCGCCCGCAGGAAGCACGTTGCCGGTGGTCTGGTCAGCAATCAGCCCCACGCCAAGACGCTGGGTTCCGCCTCGCTCAATGTGTGAGATGCTTGAGCAGCGATAAACCAGGAAGCGTGGCAGGTTTTCGGTCGACATCCAACCCATGTCGCCCACATCAAAGTACATCATGGTCTCGATGCCGACATTCTGGTCCAGCAGATAGACCGCAGGTAAGTCGTTACCGCAGGCGCCGAGCGAATTCCGGGTTGGCTGCTCGAGCAGCACCCGTCTCCAGCTTCCTGACTGACCTTCCATCAGGGTGGAAGTTGAACTCAACCAGGTGATGATCTGTGGCTCGACCTGACCTTCTTGGCGCAACCTGACCGGTGCCGGCAGATGGAGCGTGGTCTGGAACCGGAACCAGGGCTCGCCACGGCCACCGTCCACAGCCCTGATTTCCGCGTTCCAATCGTATCCCAGGCGTTTCCCGTCCAGGCTTTCTGCTGTAGCTTTCCCTTCGCAGGCAACGGTTAGACCCTCACGCCGCAGATACGAGGTCACCAGCGGAAACGAAGCCCCGGTTACCAGTGGGATGCCAGGCAGTGTGGCCGGTTTCCATTCGTTCCCGACGCGCACGAAGTTCTGGAAGGCAAGCGGCGCGCCTACGGGCGATAGCCGGAGTTGCTGATCTCCGTTTTCAAGATTTGTGGAGGCCGAAGCGGTTCCCGTCTGTGAGGGCAGCCACGCAATTCTTTCAGAGAAATCGACGCATGCCGGCGTGGCGCTCGCGGCAGTCGCCAGGAGCGTTTTCATGAAGCCACGCCGATTGAGATGACTCATGTGGCTGCGACCTCAGTATGAGATAAATGCGCAGACCTCTACCCGGCTCAATCTCGGGCAGAGCTCTGCGGCCTTAATACGCGATCTTCAAGCCAAATTGAATGGCTCGCGGGTCGAACGTGTTGGAGACAGTACCGAATCCGCAGGCAAAGGGGCCCGGGCAGTTTGAACCGGGACCGCTAACGGGAATAAATGGGCTGTTCAGGCCAGAATCGAATCCGCCAGGTGCCTTGAAGATGTGCCGGTTGAAGACATTGAAAAACTCTGCTTTGAAGTCGATCGTTGCCCGCTCTCCAAAAATCCTGGTTTTCTTGCCTAGCGTGAAGTTCTCATTCCGTTCCCCAAATGTGCGGGCATGAGCGAGGGATCGTGGTTCGTTACCGAAAGACAAAGAAGCTACCGGCGAGAACGCCGCCGAGTTGTAGAACGACGTAGTGGCAGGATTAAAATTCGAGCTCTTGTTGGTCTCACTCACTCCCGGGACAACATTTACTCGGGCAATCCCAGTGAAGTGACATCCGGCAAACAAAACATCGCCCGCGGTGCCATCGCAACGGCCGTATGCCGTGGTAGGAGTTCCGGACTTGTAGGATCCGACGGCTGAGACGTACCACCCGCCCGCTACACGGTCCACCAATCCACCTTTGCTCAAGTAGCGCTTTCCACGCCCGACGGGCAACTCATAGAAGAAGCTCGCCACAAGACTTTGCGGCGTATCGAGTTGGCTTACCGCTTTTTCGGCTCTGCGATCGTACGAATTCTGGCCGATGAAGCTGTTGGTGCTGATGAATCCGGAAACGCCCGGTCCTGCGGAGTCGGCGTCCGTAATGTTCTTCGACACGGTATACGAAACGAGGAAGCTCAACCCCTGAGCGAAACGCTTGTTCGCTTGCACCTGCAAAGCATGGTATGTGGAGTTGCCACTCCGATCGGGAGTGAACGAGTTATCTTCCTGGTTGAAGTCACCGTACTGAGGGAACGGTCGAAAGATCTGGCCGATGTTCCCAGCGAAGCCCGGGTAAGGCAACTTGACGCCGGCAGCAACGGCCTTTCCTCAGCCCCCGTTCGTAAGGCAGCTAGCATTCTTCTTCAAGTCGTCGCTAAACGTGCTGAGGAATGATAGCAACGAAGAATTCGTTTGATTTGGAATAATGTTCAAAGCTGGCAAGTGCGTGCCCTTGGACCCGACGTACGCTACGCTAACGACCATGTTGGCCGTGATCTGGCGTTGTACGTTGAGATTCCAGGACTGGATGTCTGCGGGTCGGCCGCTGCCGCGCGGCACGAGGATTACCCCGCCGTTGCCATTCTGACCCTCGGGTGTAAAGGGACCGAACGGCGGAAGTATGTGTGGCACGCCTTTATCAATTTGGAACGGAACGACAGTCGTGGTGCCTGCGTTTAGAGTCTCCTTATTGAAAAATCCCAGGCCATCCTGGTCGGCGAAAGACCCTTCCCTTAGCGGCTCGTAGAAGATTCCATAACCGCCGCGTAATACGGTCTTGTCATTAATCTTGTAGGCGAAACCTACTCTAGGACCGAACGCCTTCTTGTAGGTGTCCTGCGGGCGCTTCCGTCCGTTGCGGCCTGTGCCCGTTCCGAAATACGTGTAAGCTCCGAGGATATTTCCGGCCCCCGGGTTAGCAAGCGTTGGGTCAACCGCCGAAAACCGATCAAACGCTTCGGAGGCCGGCAGGTCGAGATCGTAGCGCAGGCCGTAATTCAGAGTTAGGCGGGGCCTCAACTTGTACGCGTCCTGCGCGTAGAAGGAGAAATTCTTGTATCGCACTCCGCTGAATCCGCCGAAATTCAGCGACGCCTCATTCACGAGGCCGAAGAGTGCGCTGGCCACGGCATCGCCGCCAGTTCCCCTCTGACTGGTCTGCGCGGGATCAAAATGGAATTCTCCGGAGCCCTGGGTTAGCCGCCGGACGTTGAATTGCAGCATGCGGACTTCTCCGCCGAACTTGAAGTTGTGTTTGCCTTTGATCCAGCTCACGGAATCATTCAGTTGATATACGTTGTCGGCGAATTGCGAGTCGCCGCAGGCGTTAAGCGCCTCACGGTAAGGGCCACCGAAAAATTTAATGCATGGGAAAGTGGTGTTATTTACCCCAGTAAGTCCGATCTTTGCCGGGAATCCCTCGCCGAGGCTGTTCGCGACTTCGCCCCGGAAACGCCGGCTAAATCCGACCAGGAATTGGTTGACCACCGTTGGACTGAAAACGTAGTTGTGGCTAAAGCGCGCATACCGAGTACTCTGCGGCGTGCTTTGTCCGAAGATCGGTCCCAGGCTCGAGATTTCGCCCTTGAGGGTATTGTCGTAGTCAAAGCCGCCAGAAATCCGCTGCTTGTCCGAGATGACGTGATCAATCTTGAGGTCCCAGAGATTTGCAGTCGTTTTTGCGGTCCTGGTACCAGTCACATTGTTTGAGAGTCCGCCATTGGTCGGCGGAAGCAGTGCAAAGACCTTCGTCATCACCGCACTCGGGGTGAAGTTCGGGTCATTTGTCAGGATATTGCCAGGAATTGCGTTGCCGGTTGTGGGATCGAAAAGCTGAGTGCCTGGCAACAAAGCGGAAAAGTCGCCCTTGCGAAAGCTTTCCGGTGGCAGACTAAGTACTGTTAAGCCTCCGGTCTGCAACCGAAAGCCTTCATAAGCAAAGAAAAAGAACGTTTTGTCGTGTCCATTATAAATGTGAGGGAGACGCACGGGAGCGCCGACGGTGAAGCCGAAGTCGTTCTGCGTATCGATAGGTTTGGGCTTACCCGGATTCGCCATGTTGTTTCGCCAACTGTTGGCGTCCAGCACGCGGTTGCGGAGAAAATCATAAACAGAACCGTGGAAGTCGTTGGTCCCAGACTTCAGTGTAAGACTTATTATGCCGTCGCCGGATTCACCATACTCGGGTGAGAAATTGCTCTGCAGCACCTTGAATTCTTCCACTGCTTCCGGTGAAACCCCTTTATTCCACTGTATGTTGGGCGATACCAGGGAGATCGAGACGCCGTCCACGAGCACATCCGTTCCGCCTTCTTGGCCTCCATTCACCTTGAAATCGTCGTTCGCATTGTCAGCGGGGTTGTTGCCCACAATTCCGACAAACCCTGGTACAAGTGTAATGAACTGCAAAGGGTTGCGGATTGTACCGGAAACCTCGAGCGGCAGATTCGCAATTAAGCTTCTTTCTACCGTCACTCCGATATCAGAGGTGGCGGTTTCAAGCTGGCTGGCGTCGGCATTGACTGTTATGGTTTCGGTTACCGAGCCAATTTGCATTTCTATATCTAGCGATACGGTGCTGCCCGTTTGGACAGTGACACCTTCCCGCTCGTATTTCTTCAGGCCCGTTGCCTCGACCTTCACGGAATAACGCCCAGGAGGCAGGTTAGGCAGAGAATACAGACCGGCGTCAGTCGTCACAGTAGAATTAGTGAGGCCGGTATCCAAGTTTCGAGCGGTCACGGTGGCTCGGCTCAAGGTGGCACCACTGGAATCCGTTACGGTTCCCTGAATGCTCCCGTTCGTGGTCTGCCCGTAAACGGACACTGTCAAAAGCATGCAAACTAGAAAACCTACCAATGCTTTCACTGGACCCTCCCCTGCCGCACACATCGGAATGCCAGCCTGTTAAGGTAGGAGACCAACATGCTCACATTGACTCACTTCCATGAAATCCTCAGCCATGGATTTGTATCGTCAATGCGATGAAACCGCGGAGCGGATGCAAGATTATGTCCCAGCATGAGTGCGAGTAAAGGATTTAGCTTGTGAATTCATAGTGACTCACATGTGTAACGACGCCCATTTCCTAATCGGTTGGTTGCCAAACCCTTTCGGCCCATAGAGTTGGACGGCTTGACATGCGCAAACCATGTGGTATGGTTGGGGCCTTTGGGCACAGACAAAACCGTCCCTGACGCGAATGTCGGTTTCACAACAAACCGTAGCTGACGATCTTCTAGCCGATGAGCGATGGCGGCTCGTTGAAAGGATTGTATCCAGTCAGCCCTTCCAGAAGAGCGCCCGACTCCGAGATCTCTTGCTGTACATCAGTGAGCGGACTATCCATGGTCACGCGCATGACTTAACCGAGCAGCACATCGGCAAGAGTTTGTATCACAAGCCGTCGGATTACAGTCCCCTTGAGGACAGCTCTGTCCGCGTACACGCTCGCCAACTCCGGTTAAAGCTGCACGAGTATTTCGATGGAGAAGGCAGTAATGAACCCCTAATCCTGGACATCCCGAAGGGCTCCTACGCACCGACATTCAGGCCGGCTCCGAAAGCCGCTGTGCCCCCGGCAGAAAGAGCACCAACAGTAATCCCGGCCACTTCGTGGCGCCGCCAAGCGATTTTGCCGTGGATCCTTTGCGGAATTTTGGCGATAGTTTGCGCAGTCCTGCTATATCAATCTTCCCGGCATGGCGCGAACGGCGCGGTAGTTCGCTCCGTCAACCCGGTGTGGCCATTTTCCCAGGTTTTCGATACTTGGCACCAAACCACTATCGTGGTGGCGGATAGTAACTATGGGATGTTCCGCATCCTTTCAAGCCAGCCAGGTTCCCTCGATCAGTATCTCCGTCGAGACTTCCTTCAGAATACGGAGGTGCTCAAGTTCGGCGAAGCTGACCGCCGTTTTAAGGAGTACATTTCGAACTCGGCGTTAACCTCCTTTGCCGATGTCGTGGACGTGGTGTCCCTTCTGAAGATGGCAGGGCCACTGCAAACGCAGGTGTCCGTGCGTTCCGCAAGGGATTTACGAATGCGAGAGCTGGATCATGGGAATTACATCTTTATCGGAAGCCCTGGATCCAATCCCTGGGTGTCGCTATTTCAGGACAAACTCAACTTCCACGAGAGCGAGGGGGTGGTCGGTAAGAGCGTAAAAGAATTTGTGAACACTCATCCTCTGCCCGGCGAGCAGGCACGCTATGAAGGGTTGCGAGGGACGGGAACTGTGGGAGAGGATTACGCGACCATTGCTCTTCTTCCGAATGCGACCCACGACGGGAGCGTACTCGTACTGCAAGGACTTCAGCAGGAGGGTACCGAAGCTGCCGGCCGGTTCCTAGCCGATGAGGAAAATCGACGGCAACTGCAGAGCGCGCTCGGATTATCTGGCTGGAATGGCGCCACTGGGAATATGTGGTTTGAAGCACTCATTCGCTCCCGCACAGTTTCCGGGGCGCCCGATTCAACAAGTCTGGTCGCCGTCCGCCGAATTCGCTAGCAATCAGATCGCATGTACGGGCGCAAGGCCGCTGGGAATTCCGCAAAGCACAAATCCAGCAAAAAGCAAAGACGTCGCGCTGCGCAAGTCACGCGGATTCGCCTGCACGCACCGAACCGCATTCTTGTATCTTCTTGTAGCGTCGCCGCTCGGCTGATTGGTATAATCCCTGATGAATTCTCCCAATATTTCGGAGGTTCACGCCGAGTGAAACTCCACTGCTCAGCGGGTCAATGCGTAAAACCAGTGCCGCAAATATTGCGGCGTAGCCACGCTCCGCGGTTGCGCTTCCCCTCACCTCTTGCCGTGCCCGGTCTTCTTTGTTCTGTTTTGCTGATTTTTCTCAACTTGCCCGGAACTTTGGGGGCCAGGGCGCAGAGCGACCTGAAGGCCCTGCTCGAGCAAGCACGTGCAGACGAGAAAACGGGAAATTACGCAGGCGCAGAACGAATCTACCAGCAGGCGTTGGCGATTGCTCCGGAGAACCTGGAGACCCTCAAACGCCTCGGCGTCCTGCAACAGACCGAGCTTAAATTTGCCGATTCCATAGAGGTCTTTAGGAGAGTGCTTGCTCGCGACCCTCAGTATCCGGAAACCAATTTTTTCCTGGGTGTTTCCTACCTCGGAGCGAAAAGCTTGTCACAGGCTATCCATAGCTTTGAACAAGAACTCGCCACTGCAAATCCTCACCCGCGTTGCAGTTATTACCTGGGATTGGCGCTGCAATTCTCTGGCCGCACCGATGAAGCCATATCGCAATTGAACCGGACGGTCTCTGAAAATCCTAAAGACGCCGACGGGCTCTACCAGCTTGCGCGCATTTACAAGAACGCTTCCCTCCAGTCGATCGAGAGACTGAAGGCGCTTGATCCGGACTCGTTTCAATTGCATGCGTTGATGGGAGAAGTGTACGCCGAAGAGGAACGCTACCAGGAAGCCATCAAGGAATACAAAGCTTCTCTCGCCAAGCGGCCGGATGCGCAAGGCATTCACTATGCCATTGGCATTGCGTATTGGGTGCAACACCAGATGGACGCCGCCGAGAAAGAATTCCAGGATGCGCTGAAGGAAGATCCGAACGACGCCTTGACCAACCTGTACCTCGGCGACATCGCTGTTCATAAGCAACGCTTTGACGAGGCGCTCGGTTACCTGCAGGTTGCGCTGAAAGGCCAGCCTGGCATGTCTCAGGTGCATTTGCTGTTGGGCAAATGCTATCGAGGCCGGCACGAATCTGAAAAAGCCAGGGCTGAGTTTCTCGCGGCAATTGACGCTGACCCGGCCGCGGCACAGCCCCACTATTTGTTGGCCCAGGTTTACCGGGAGATGCATGACCCCAAAGCCAGCGCTGATGAACTGGCACAATTTGAAAGGCTTTCGAAATTGGAAAAAGAAAAGACTGCGGGGCGCGGTCCCAACGAGTAACGTGAAAACGCGGCACAACTTTCAGGCGCGGGCCAGTGCATGAACAGTTTGTCGAGCGAGCTGTCTAGCCTCGGATCATCATCCCGAGCTCTGCTCTTGATCCTCGCCTTGTCGGCTGCAATCTCGCCCGAGACGCGCGGACAGACTGCCCCATCGGGTACGGCTACGTCCTCAGCGGTTAACGCCCACTTCGCTGCCGCCCAGCAGGCGCAGAGCCGCCAGGATTACGCGACGGCCGAGCGTGAGTATCAAGCCGTGATTGCAGCGGCTCCGGCTTTCGCCGAGGTTCACATGAACCTTGGTTTGATTTACCAGCTGCAGAATCGAGTACCGGAAGCCATGGCTGAGCTCCGCCGGGCGCTCAGGATCAAGCCCACACTCGCGGGCGCGAATTTTTTCCTCGGCGTTGACTACTGCAAGATGGGCGAAGGGGCCAGGGCCATACCCTATTTGAAAGCTGCGGCTCGTGCGGAGCCGAATCGAACGGACATCTGGTCCTGGCTGGCGACGGCACAAGAACTGTCCGGTGAGATACAAGCGGAAGTTGTAACGCTTAAGCGTGCATTGGAGTTGGAACCTCAGAATGTGGACCTGCTCTACCTCCTGGGACACGCTTACGAGCGACTGGGAAAAAAGGAGGTTAAGGCACTGGAAAAAGCGGCCCCCGGCTCGTCCCGTGCCGAGCAGTTGCTGGCCGAGAGCTATGCAGCAAGCAACGAATGGCCGTCTGCGGTGATTCATTTTCAGAATGCCCTGGCTGCTTCGCAAAATCGCCCCGGGCTGCATGTGGAGCTTGGTGAGGTTTTTTTGCGAGCAGGTAGAGTTACGCAGGCAACTCAGGAATTTGAAGCCGAATTGCTGCTCGATCCTTCTAGCTTACGGGCCATCGTCCGTCGTGGCGAAGCAAAGCTGATTCAGGCCGACGTGGATGGAGCACTGCAGGATTGGGCGCGAGCGATAGCCATGGACAAGTCGCGAGCCGAGGAAATCCTGGGGATAAGAGAAACGGGATTCGGTGATTCCGCTTTCGAGCAGCTTTCCGATGCCGCTCGCGAAAACATCGAGTCGCTCGCGCCGGATCTCCGAACTCGAGACGTCCCGGCCGCACGTTTTGCTCTGGCGTTTCTGGCAGCGCAGACCGGGGACTCTTCGCGAGAGGCCGCTGAAGCTGCAAAAGCATCGCCCGCCGCCGCGACGCGCGCCACATCAGAGAATTGCTCAGAACACGAGGTGCGGCAGGCAATTGCACAGGGTCGGTTCTCTGCCGTGGCGCCTTGTGCGCTGCGCGCTTTGACTGCATGGTCGACAACTGAGTTTCGCATGCAGTTGGCACGCGCGCTGTTCGATGCCGGGGATAGCGAGGCGACTCTGGAAGCGCTGGCCAAGTTGCCGTTACCTGACCGGCGTTCGCCAGAAGCATCTTTTTGGCGTGCACGCTGCTACGAAAAGCTAGCCACTGCGGCTTATCTTCGGCTGTACCAGACCGATTCAAATTCTTATCGTATGCATGAGTTGATGGGTGACCTTGCTGCCGCCAAAGGGGAGGACGGCAACGCAATCGAAGAGTATCGCGCCGCGATTGCGATGAAACCTTCATTGCCGAACCTGCATTACAGTTTAGGCCATCTTCTCTGGAAGGATTTGAAGGTTGCTGAAGCGCGGGTGGAGCTCGAGGCCGAGCTGGAGCTTAACCCCCTCCACGCTGGAGCACTCGACGACCTGGGGGACACCTATCTTCTCGAGCACCAAGCGGACAAAGCTCTGCCCTATCTGAACCGCGCGCTGAAGGCGGACCCAGGAAATTCTGATATTCATCGGGACCTGGGCACTGCTTATTCCGCACTGCGTGATTATAAGAAGGCGGAAGCGGAATTCAAGATTGCGCTCGCGGATGATCACGACGGCTCGGTCCACTACAAGCTAGCGAGGGTGTACCAGGCGCTGGGAGAGAAGGATAACGCAGCGCGTGAGTTTGCTCTGTCCACGGCGCTGAACCGCGAATCACACAGTAAACTCGAAAAGAAAACAGAGCGCTTGGTCGAGATTGAGAGAATGCCTCAGTATCATTAGAAGTTCCGCCGACACACAAGGCAGCTGGCCGCAAAGTGTGACGCAAAAGTTAGGAATACCTGCGGGGGATAGGCGTGGATGGAGATGCACATGGGGATTCTTGCTGCTGCCTCCCGCGCCAGGGCCAGCCGAATCGGAGGCCCGCAATTCAGAATAGGTTTTTCCTTTTTTGCCCTCTGGTCGTTGCAGTATTTTTCACTCCCCCAGCGGCTCGCTGCCAGGCTCCGCAGGATGATGCGTTTCAACGTGGCCTCATCGCGTTGAAACAAAATCGTCTCGAGGCTGCGCTCGAGGAATTGACCACCGCCGAGCGCGAACATCCCGGCGATGCGCGGGTGCGTAACTTCCGCGGGATTGTGCTCGCACGTCTGGGCCGAAACGCCGACGCTGTCACTGAATACCGCGAGGCCATCCGTATCGATCCTGGAATGGAAGATGCTTACCGGAATCTCGGATTCCTCGAATGGATGCAGCACCACCTCACCAGTGCGCGTGACTCGCTCGAACGCGCAGTGGAAGTAGCGCCTGAAGATTCTTTCGCCCATTACTATCTCGGTCGAGTGCTACTCGATCAGCAGCTCTATGCGCGAGCTTTCCAGGAGCTCGACCGGTCTCGTGGGGAGTGGCCTCCAGACGCGGCGTTTCTGATTCAAGCTGCGACAGGTTACATCGCGCTCGGGCGGCAAGAGAATGCTCGCAAGGCGCTTGATGATCTCGCACCTCTGGCGCTCAGCGACGCACAGTCTTTGCAAGCGGATTTGCTGCTCCTCGCGGTCCACGAGAATGATCGTGCCATCGATCTGTTCCGGAAGTTAAGCAAGCGTCAATCCCCTGCCCCAGCGCCTTGGGTTCAGTTTGACCTGGCGATGACTTACTTTTTTGCGGGGAGATATGAGGAAGCGGCCGCACAAGCTAATTCCTTCGTCGAAAAGCCTCCTCCTGCAGTATCTGATACGGCCGAAGCCGCCTCGGCGTGGTCGCTGATGGGCATAGCTTATGCCCATCTAGGCCAAGGCGACCGAGCGGTCAGGGCCTTCCGCCAGGCAGCAGTGCTGGATCCAGCCCAGGAAGAGCACTGGCTGAATCTGACACGCGAGTTAATGGAGTTGCAGAACTACAGTGATGCGATCTCGACCGTCCGCGAAGCACTTGCCGCTAACCCTAAGTCGTACGCTCTGCATTTGCGTCTCGGAGCGGCCAATCTTTCCGCAGGCCGCTATGCCGAGGCGGAGAGCGCCTTTCGCGATCTGGTGGCGGCGGGCGACCCTCTGCCAACCGGCTACGTCGGACTGGCGCAGGTACTGATGCGCACGGGCCGGGCAGAAGAAGCCGCTGTTGAGCTTGCTGCCGCCGGGCAGAAGCTCGGTGCAAACTTTCTCATCGCATATTTTCAAGGTCTTGCCCTGAATCGTGCTGGCAAGCATGCAGATGCGCTTCCTGCCTTCCAGGAAGCCGTGCGGCTCAATGCAAATAGCACCGAAGCTCACTTCGGTTTAGGAAAAACTCAGCTAGCGCTAGGTAGAGTGGGCGAAGCAACCGTGGAGCTTGAGAAAGCCCTTCGTCTCAGTCCGGGCAATGTACAGGCGCGACGCCTGCTCAGTCAAGCCTACCGTCGCGCGGGTGACATGAAAAATGCCGCGAAGTATGCCGAGGAACGTACGGAAGCGCCGCCTGCCGCTGAAGGCGATCTCGTCGGCGATTTCTTGCTGCCGCGATGGCAAGAGCCACCCCAACAGGCCACACCGTAGTCGCCTGTCAACACGCGAGAGTGTGAGGATTGGTTTCCTGGCGCATCGAGAAAGAGCCAATGGCACTTGCCTTGACCCAGAGTGAACCACGCTCTGCGATGAAGTACGCTCCGAGTCACGAGATAATGCGTTCCAACAGCAATGATCATCAGCGTGTGCAACATCTGGCGCAACTCCGTGGGATTGGAGCTGCCCGGTGAGCCGCGCAACGAAAATAATCGCCATGAAGAAAATGCTGTTTGGGACCGCATTGTTGG
>Ga0209154_1000428_pt1 | contig 28791 bp, 30 predicted proteins | sample GraSoiAngelo_121_FD_185878 | JGI IMG/M metagenome (GOLD analysis project Ga0209154, IMG submission 185878) | Grasslands soil microbial communities from the Angelo Coastal Reserve, California, USA - 14_0919_12_20cm (SPAdes) (version 2) | ecosystem: Environmental > Terrestrial > Soil > Grasslands ... | reverse complement strand
CACGCTCATCTGGATACCGGACCATTGGCCTTCTCTTTTGGCCCGCTGACGTGTGCGTTGCTCTTGCTTTGAACCGTGCGGAGTCGCAAGTTTCTGCCGGTGAAAATGCGGGACACAAGCTGACCCATGTTTCCGCGGTCAGGAGTCTCGCGAAGGTTGGTGTCCTGAAGCCAGGGCAAGGCCTATCCGAAGACGTTCAGGTGAAGCTGGAGCCTGCGCTGGACTGCCGCAATCTGCCCCTGATCGCATTCGTTCAAGAACCCCGGCAGGGCAGAATACTCGGAGCTGCCCTGCTGCGGTTGAGCGCCAAGTAGATCAACACAAGTAGACGCGAGGTCAACGCCTGCTGGTCTGTGCTCGCACCCGCAGTTCGGCCTTCCAGCTCTGGGGCAGCGCGCTCAGCCTGCCTACTCGTTCAAGTAGCTCCGGATCGCGCTTCGCGCCAAGATAGAGCTGTCCGATATCACGAACGGTCACGCGATTGGGGTCTCGCCTTACGATTTCAATCCCCGAGCCTGCAGCAACGCTGCCAGGCTCCAGGACCGAGAAATAGAATCCGCTGCGCCCGCTTGCCAGGAAGCCCTTGATCATGTCATCTTGTCGCAATCTGAGTGCCAATTTGTAACATGGCATGCGGGGCTGGGTCACTATCAGTACGGCAGATCCGAACTTTAGACAATCGCCGATGTAGAGGGTGTCTTCCCTCAGCCCTTCAGTTGTGAGGTTCTCTCCGAAGTTCCCCCACGACAGCGCGACGCCCGGCAGCTCCTGCCGCCAATAGGCGTAGTGTTCGGAAGGGTAGGCGTAGACAGCCTTGTCGGCGCCACCGTGGACCGTGAGATCTGCCTGGCGATCGCCAGTGAGGTTAAGTTTGCCGATTTTCACCGGGCCTGGCACGGGCTCTTTATAGATTCCCGTCCGAACGGCCATGCCCTTCCAGACGACTTCTCGTGGCAGACCCACGTTTACGGAAACGACATGCATCGATGACCCTTATTGTTCCAAGGCGGGAAAGCAAGGTTTCCAGACCGGTCGGAGACCACCTGCTTGCGCATAATCGGCGGCTGGGTTCCCGTCGGATTCCCCTAGTCAATTGCCTCAGGCGGCACTGGCTTGCGCCGCCACAGTCCGGTTGAGAAATTCCCGGATGGTATCTGCTATTTCCACCTGGTGCGTCTCCAGCGCGAAGTGGCCCGTGTCATAGAGGTGCACCTCGGCATTCGGATTGTCACGCCGGAACGCGTCCGCACCGGAAGGGAGAAAGAACGGGTCGTTCTTGCCCCAGACGACCAGCAACGGCGGCCTCTTCGCACGAAAATATTCCTGGAACTTGGGATAGAGAGCCACATTGCTCGCATAGTCGAGGAACAGGTCAAGCTGGATCTCCTCATTGCTAGGCCGGGCCAGCAAAGCAGAGTCGATGGTGTAGGCTTCCGGCGCCACCAGTTTTTCGTCCTGGACGCCGTGCAGGTACTGCGACTTCGTGGCTTCTGGGGTGAGGAAATCGCGAAGCGCGGCTCGATTCTTGGGTGTTGGCTCCTGCCAGTATTTCTGGATTGGATTCCAGCCCTGGCTTAGACCTTCCTCATATGCATTGCCGTTTTGCGAGACGATTGCGGTGATTCGCTCCGGGTGCGCCAGAGCAAGTCGTAACCCCACGGGAGCACCGTAATCAAAAACATAAATCGCGTAGTGGTCGAGGCCGATCGCCTGAGTGAAGTTGTCGATGGTCTTCGCCAGTTGCTCAAACGTATAGCGGTACTTCTTGCGGTCCGGTGCATCGGAGAAGCCAAAGCCCGGCAGGTCGGGAGCGACCACATGGAAGCGGTCGGCCAGGCGTGGAATGAGATTGCGAAACATGTGGGAGGAGGTTGGAAATCCGTGCAGCAAGAGAATGTGTGGCGCCGGTTTGGGGCCGGCTTCACGATAAAAGATTTGGTTTCCGTCTATAGTGGCAGAGTGAAAGCTGGTCATCGTTGATCTCCTTTACAAGTTGTGGTCAATGACTGAACTGGATGCACCGTTTCGCTGGGTGAGTCTTCGGTCGCCCTCTCCTCATCAGATATACCTAACCGGTATAAAGTTTCATTATCGGTGTTTTCATTTGTGAGTTGTACCATTAAATGACCAAAGTCAGGGAGCGTCCAGAGTGGATCGATGGATTTCTCTTCCTCGGAAATCAACTTGCCTTGGACTTCCTCAACACGCGCCCGATTCAGAACGGCGAAGCCCAGGAGTTGCTTCCGGATTTCACCGCCCTGCTGCGTTGGTTTCGAGCAGCGGAACTATTGAGTCCCCGGGAAATGGCACATCTTCAACAACACTGGGAGGAATCCGCTTGCGCCCGGCGAACGTTAGAAGAGATGCGCGAATTTCGAGAGGAACTGAGAAAGGAAGTTGTCAGGTGGGAAGCTGGCGGCAATGTTCATCGCGCCATCATTGAGAAGCTGAATGCGCTACTCGCGGCGCATCCCATGCTGACAAGTTTGAAGCAAACTGAAAATGGACACCGTATGGACCTGTCTTTTGAAACGCGCAAACCGGAAGACTTTTTCGCTCCCTTGGCCTATAGCGCCGCCAAATTGTTTGCCGAAGTCGATCACACACGTGTGCGGAAGTGCGGACAATGCGCGCTGCATTTTCTTGACACCAGCAAAAAAGGAACCCGCCGCTGGTGCAGTATGCGACTGTGCGGAAACCGCCTGAAAGTCGCGGCTTATGCAGCACGGAAACGACTGGGCGCCGAGTAACTGGGGTACATCCCGTCTAGGAACCCTTCTCTCTGTAACCTCCAACGATGGCTCTGATCAAGCGGTGGTTTCGTCCGTCGACAGCTCACACCTGTCCCATTCCTCCATCGACTTTCAGGTCGACTCCGGCGACATAAGAGGACTCCGGCGCCGCAAGGAAAAGCACCGCGCTGGCCACCTCTTCTGGCTTCCCAGGGCGCTTCAGTGGAACCTGCGAGACAAGCCCGCGCAGAGTTTCATCAATGGCTTCGGGCGACATGCCGTTGCGCCGCAGTATGCCAGTGGGTACCGGGCCGGGGCTGACGACGTTGATGCGGATGCCTCGGTCGGCCAGTTCCGCCGTCAGTGTTCGGGCAAAAGAGCGAACCGCAGCCTTACTGGCGGAATAGACGCTAGCTCCGGGCAGACCGGCATCGTCCACGACGGAGGCGTTCAGCACGATCGCAGCTCCGTCGTTGAGATGGGGAAGCGCCTTCTGAACGCTGAAGAACAGACCGCGAACATTAATGTCGAAGATTTCGTCAAAATGAGCTTCCGTCACATCCGAAACCGGAGCAAACTTGGCAATTCCAGCATTCGCGAACAGAATGTCGAGTTTCCCCCACTTCTCGACCACCACGGTGAAAAGCTTCTCGATATCAGCCAGTTTGGAGACATCGGAGCGAATGCCGATAACGTTCCCTCCAATCGCCCTCACGGCTTCATCCAGCGTCTTCTGGTCCCGACCGGAAATCGCGACCTTGGCGCCCTCGGCCCGGAAGAGCCTGGCCGTTGCCATCCCAATTCCACTGTTCCCACCTGTAACAACCGCAACCTTTCCTGTGAGTCTGCTCATGACGTCCTTTTTGGAATCCACCGAGTGAGCTGAGTTGCTTCGTACATTTTGATGACTATCAAAATGATAAGTTTCACTTTCTTCGCATCAATATCCAGTTCCAGGTGTGCCCACCGGATAGAATCAGTTGAAATGGCAATGGACATCGAACAAGTGGTAAGGATCTCAAAGGCTCTGGCCGATCCGGCCCGCCTGCGCATTTACCAGGCCATAGCGGCCAAGAAGGAAGTGTTTTGCGGTGAACTCGTAGAACGCCAACGATTAACGCCCGGTACGGTGTCGCATCACTTGAAAATCTTGGCCGATGCACAATTGATCGAGTGCCGCCGGGAGGGGCAATTTGTCTACAACCGTGCTACCCCAGAAACGATGAAACGGTACACCGAGGCGCTGGCAAAACTTGGCCGATGGCGCTGAACCGGCTAGAACCTAGACCGGGCCTCGTCGGGGATCTGTAACCCTAGATCTGTAATCCTAGATCTGTAACCCTATTGGTCCAGGCGCATCCATTTTGGCCGGCTCCAAGCGGAAACCCTACTACGTTACTGGTGACGCCCGTGTCCACAACATAAACGAGGTCTCCGTGTTGAGCTACGGCAACGGATTCGCCGCCGCCGCATGGAGTTACGTCAACCAGGAACACGGAAATCTCCTCGCTGCCGGCGTCTACTGCCGACAGGAACAAGCGCTCTTCGGTCACGGTGAGAGGGCCCTCAGCGGGTCTGTGACGCCGCCACTCTCTCGCCCGCGACTGCGAAGCGTCGCCGCCCTGCCTGTAAAGAGCCATCCGCATTTCGTCTATAAGCGATTCGCAGCGGCGGAAAGCAGATTCGTCACTTTGATGGAAGTTAAGTTACCGCCGCCCGTTAATACTGTAAGAAAAGTTGCGGTGGGAGTCGGATGGGCGCTATCAGCCGAGCGCCACGCATTGCCGCAGAGTTCAGCGGAGGTGTCAGTCTGTGATTCGAGCGCTCAAGCCCGTTTATCGTTCCCTCACCTTTGCGCGTCCGCCAGGGACTCTGGGGAGCTAAGGTCTGCCCGCAAATATTTCTTCATACAGCGCACGCACGGGGCGTAGCCCTCTTTGATCGCCTCCCGTACCACGATGGTCCGAACATGCGCTTTGTCATGAATGAAGGGACATCCGGAAGCGTGAAAGATCTTTCCGTTGGGTGAAACTACGATCATCATGTCTGGCGGGAGGCCGCTCCCGGCCTGCGCGTGTTCGGAGCGCAGTTCAGGGCGCCTGAAAACAGAAGATCTCGCGATCTCGAAGCTCCCGGTGACCAGAACGGCGGCCGCGGCGGCGACCATCCAGCCCAAAAATCTGCGTCGGCGGGACTGCATGTTGTCCTCCAGTCGTCGCTGCAGGCGATGACCAAATCCTAGTGGTACATCGATCATGCGCTCGTCACCATACAACTGAATCACGTTCCGCGTGCCCTCGAGCACGGCTCGACAGCGCTTGCATTCCCGGAAGTGCGCCTCCATGGCGGCGCGCAAGTCCACATCCACATCCACATCATCGTCGAGGTAGTTGGAGATCTCCTGCCAGACTTGTTCGCAGTTGACTACCATGGCTTGGTTCCTTTTGCAAAAGGCAATCTTGTGCTCCAATTCCCGCCGAGTCCCGGCGCCAGGAGATCACGCAGCATGAGCCGGGCCCGCAGCAGCCGCGTTTTGACGGACGCAGCGGAGACCCCAAGAGCTCTTGCACTCTCCTCGATGCTCAAATGCTGCATGTCCCGCAGCACGAAGACGTCGCGGTAGATGTGTCCCAGCGACTCCAGTGCCTCCGCCAGCTTGTCGCGAATTTCTTTCCGCTCCAGAGTCTCGGAAGGAATCTCCCGCCAGTCGGCGAAGTCCCGAGGGACGTAGTTTCCCTCTACGCCCTCGCGGTTAACGATCGGCTCCATCAGGTGGGCGTGTTCTTTCCTTCTCCACATACGCGCCTCATTGACGGTGATCTGGATCAGCCAGGTGCTGAAGCGCGACTCCCCACGGAACTGGCCAATGTTCTTGAAAGCTTTCAGCATCGCTTCCTGAGCCACATCTTCCGCGTCGGCCTCATTGCGCAAAATGGCGAATGCCGTGCGGTAGACGCACCGTTCGTAGGGCCGAATCAACTCGTAGAAAACCTCATGCTCACCATCCTGAATGTGCCGGATCAGCAAGTCTTCACTGGGTTGCGCGGCTGGCTTGTTCAGTGAAGTCACCCCTTCCGGCATCATTCGTTACGCACTCTGGATTCACTACCAGAAACAACCGCTACTCCGAACCGTATCCCGAGTCCTTCTTCCATCCCGTCAACATGGAGGCGAAGTTCTGCCAGCCATGCAGGACAACCATCACCAAATGTCCGAAGACGAACGACAGCATCGCCCACATGATAAGGAAATGCCACAGCCGTGCCAGGTGAAAGCCCCCCATCAGCCACGCCAGCCACGAGAACTGCACTGGTTTCCATATCGCGAGACCTGTCAGCACGGACAGCATGCCCAATCCAATTGCTGATGTATAGGAGTACTTTTGCAGCGGGTTGTAAGCCTCCCTAACAGGCGGCTTAGGACCGAAGAAGAAGTAGTGGCGCACCATTGGCCACACTCCGGGAACATCGCGCCTCACAAACAGCACCTGCCTGTAGTTGCCGGTGAAAACCTGGTAGCCGACATAGACAAGACCGGTCAAGATATAGATCCACATGAAGGTGAGGTGCCACTGGAGAGCACCTCCCAGCCAACCGCCGAGTGCCAGAGCCTTAGGCCAATCGAGGAGATTTTTCTGCGGAATTTTTGACCCGAAGCTCGGAAATGCCCGAAAGATCTGCAGCCCGCTTCCCACCATGACGAACAGCGATACTGCATTCAGCCAATGGCAGAGGCGCACTAAAAAAGGGTGCTCATATACCGCATGTGTCACCTCGCCGGCCTTGGCGTCTTCGATTGTCATCGTGCGAGTTGCCATGGTCATCTCCTCATTGGCTACAGACCATAGAATTCGGAATAGCCTTGATCTTCCCAATAGCCGATTTTTTCGAGAACGTGGCCAACCTTGATGTCAGTGAGATATTTGGCCTGCTTGTAGCCGATCTTGGTCGGGATCTGCAGGCGCAGCGGCGCCCCGTGTTCACGGGTCAGGGGATGGCCGTACATTTCGTAGCAGAGCAAAGATTGCGGATGCATGGCCGTGGCCATATCGAGCGACTCGTAGTAGTCATCCGCGCACTCTAGGCTGATGAAGCGCGCCGTCGGATCTGAGCCGATCATCTCGAGGAAGTCTGACAGGCGCACTCCCCCGAACTGGCCGATCACGTCCCATCCCTCCACGCAAACATGCCGCGTGTTCTGCGTGAGCTTGGGCAGAGCCTGGATCTGGTCCAAAGTGTAGTCTCCTGGCTTCTGAACTGCACCGGACACGGTCAGGGTCCACTCGTCGAAGTCGACTCCCGGGTCGTCCAAGTCGTAGTCGTTAATGGGGAACCGGTCGAAAGGTGTGAGGTCGGAGTCTCGAAATGTGGGCGCAAGGTGCCCCGAACGAAACAGCTTTGCTGAAGCCCAGTCGCTGAAATCAAGTCCGGCCTTGAGGAGCGGCTTCTGTAGCCCTGCTATCGCAAATGAGCCCAAGGCCACGATCGGCGTGAGCTTGAGCAGCTCACGCCGGCTCAGGGCCTTAAACCTGCGAGGATCTGTGCGCGAAGACATGGGGTTGAACCCGCGGAATACCAACAACATAAGTAAGATTCCCGAGCCGGAGAAATGTTACGTCGAAACCGAAAAACTCCCTAGCGGCATTATCAGGTTTTCTCAAAAAGCCGGATCGGTCGGGATGGCTGGGCGAGGAGCGCCTATAAGCCAGCTGAGCTCCACTGCTCTACATTGCGCAGAGGAGGGTTGTCAGTTTCCCGGCTTTGTAGGCTAAAGCCGATCGATCTCGCCATGATCTGCTCCACACAGCCCATGGCATGCGCTATGGCGCTCATCGTCGTCGGGCTCGCGTTCCATCGCAACAACTGTGCGATTGCTTCGCCAAAAACTGTTTCCCTTTCACCGGTGAACTGCGTGAGAAGTGCCTGCATTGCTTGGCTTTTCTCAGCTATCCGGAAACCATTCGCCGCTCTCTGTCTGCGACCAATGTCGTAGAAGCCATTAACGTTCAACTGGAAATGATGCCCCGCAACAGTGTTGGTTACTTCCACTTGGAAGAGATCCTAAAGCTCGAACTCGGCCCCGCCGTTTCTTCCCGGGAAGCAGGGGCGATGGAAAACCATGAGCAAGAATATCGCGCCCGTGCTTCACCAGTTCAATGCCATGTCTCAATCCCGTTTCGAGACTACGGCATGAATCTGTTAAACACAACTTTATTGACAAGTGCGGGCACGAGCGTCTTACAGATACTGGTGTTGGTTTGAGCAGTCTTTTCTCGAGCATGGACATGCGCCACCGAGGTAACCTCGGTCTCTGCACGTTAAAGCGCATTTCTTCTACCTGCCGGGCGCACCTCCGGCATTGCCATGGCCATGGAGATTCAGCGGGCGGCTCGCTCCCGGCGCATGTCGATTGCAGAATGGGTGCGGCAGGCGCTCGACCTTGCGCGCCGCAGAGAGCTCATCGGCAGTCTGGAGGAAAAGCTCGAAACGGTGCGGCGCGCGGTGCAGCATCGATATCCTGCTGGTGATATCGATAGCATGCTTGCTGAAAATCGAAGCGGGATATATACGCGGTTTGCAGCCGTGATTCTGATCGATTCCAACATCCCAAAGTATCTGGTTGGCGCTCCTCACCACATCGGTTGATGCGCGGCGCTTGCTGGAAAACTGATCACCGACCGAGAGCGGCTGGTAACCGACGGAGAAGTTCTGCAAAGAGATCGTGCATCGCCATGTTGCGATTGACCTTCGCGCCGCAATCCAGCCCGCTTTCGACGCACTTCCCGGGGGTAGCAGACGAGGTGTTGACGGTGGACCGGGGGCATTCTCCGCCTCTGGTTGGGAGCAATATTCAGGCTTTTTCGTTCACAGTTGCCGCCCTTCGCTCCCTGCAAATCGCCTGCGTGCGAACCCATGGCGCATCTTCTCCCGGCAGCCTTGAACTAGGGCGAATGACAGCAGGGAACTGCATTCGTTTGTTGAAATATATCGGTTCCTGGGCGGCGGCTGGCCGCGCGGTAAGCCTGGCAAGAAGCTGCGATCTTTCCAACCCCCCACCACGGCACCCAAGCCAAATCTACCGCCATTTTGCCTACAGCCGGGGTTGCCGGGCTGCCCGACCTTCGTTTCCATTTATCTCGATCAAAAGAATCCTTATTAGAGAATAATCATCTGTGTTTACTGTACCGCTGCTTGCCTTGGGCAGAAAGCTTCGCTTGAAAGGAAATGCTTATGATCCGCAAATTGATTGCCACCGACAATGACACGGCAACGACAGTCCTCCGGCTCGTGCTGGGAGTGGTGTTCTTCGCACATGGTGCCCAGAAAATGTTGGGCTGGTTCGGGGGATACGGCTTTACCGGCACAATGGGCTTCTTCACCCGCGCCATGCACATTCCCGCGGTGTTTGCATTCTTGGCGATTGTCGCGGAATTCTTCGGGGGGCTCGGTCTCATCCTGGGATTCCTTGCGCGAATCGCGGCGTTTGGAATCCTTTGCAACATGGTCGTGGCGATTGCCATGGTCCATGGGAAGGTCGGCTTCTTTATGAATTGGACTGGTGCGCTGAAGGGTGAAGGTTATGAGTATCACCTGCTGGCGCTCGCGATTGCGGTCTTCGTGACCATTCGCGGCGCCGGAGCAGTTTCGATTGACCGGCTGCTGTTGTCCCCGGCCAAGGGGCCGCTGCGCGCGCAAGCTGTTTCATAGAAGAGTGGCATGAAGAAGAGCATCGGTCACCTTACAGCACCTCGGCTCTGGCTAGTGATGACGAGGAGTCACCACGGACTCCGGCAGCTCGCTGAGCAGAGCATTGCCAAGGCGGGGTTATGCCTCACGGACTTCGCGGCATTAGAGGCCCTGCTGCATAAAGGTCCTCTCTCGATCTCAGAGATTCAGGGTAAAGTATTGCTGGCCAGTGGCTCCATGACCGCCGCAGTCGACCGTCTCGAAAAACGCGGCCTGGTCGTCCGCAAATCCAGCCCTGACGACAGGCGCGCACGCATCGTGAAGCTCACGCAACAGGGCAAACGATTGGCAGCATCGTGCTTCGAAAAACATGCCAACGACCTTGAAGCTGTTATGTCCGTGCTCTCCCAGAGAGAAAAAAGACAAATGTACAGCTCCCTCAAGAGGCTCGGAATCGCCGCAGCGGAAACCCTCGACAAGCAAGAGCATCTCCGGGCTGAGGGGCATTAGGGGGGAGTCAGCAGGAAGAGGGAGGCCCCCGGAAATGATTTGATCATTAAATCACATTGGCAGATAGAACGCCCCATTCCCGCGGATATGAAGAAAACGGCCGATCTAACGACCGCTAACCTCGTGGTCGCTCTCGCGGCTGCTTATCGTTCGCTTGCCGAGTTCCTTGAGGAGGTCTAATCCTTCAGGGCATCTCCGTGTCGCCACCGTTTTTCCGCGCCAGGGTCACTACGCGCTTGATAAGACATTGGTCTGTGGCTTTCCCGCGCCGGACTTCACCATCGACCTCATTGGATAAGTGGTGAAGCTGGATTTCAGGACGCCGGGAGAGGGCGGCGCTATGCAGGCGGGCTACAACGCTCAACTTCTGTGCCTAACGAATGAGATCTTTGCCACGGTCCCGCCTGACAAGCTCATCCTTGCAGCCGGTAAAAAGCCAGGAGAGGCAGCATGCCTTCGATTGAGACGAGCACTGTGCAGCTCAGCTTCCAAAAATTCGTCGGGCATGGCTAACCCACCCTAGTTTGTCGCCTCTCTCCTGCGGAAGCTTGGAGTCGGAGTGCTGGTCGCAGCTAGCCTTCTGAGATGATAGAAATAGAAGCCAATGGCCGCCACAACAGTCCTGCGCCCAGCACCTGACCTCGTAGCACTCGTAGCAGGATGGAAAGGCGGCGAACCGTGACCGGTGGTAGACTGCGGCTATGCATGCCAAGAAGAAACCTAAGAAGAAGAGAACGAAATCGAAGAGAACCGCCGTTGGCAAAATGACTCCAACGAAGCAGTCAGCCAAGAAGAAATTGGCGAAGAAGAAGGATGCTCGGAAGAGTGTAGCGGCAAAAACGACGAGCCTCGGCAAGAAGAAAACCGCCGATAAGATGGCCAACGCTCCGAAAGCACCGGCTGGAAAGAGAAAACTGACTACGAGTAGAGCATTCCCACGGGAGGGACTGGGGGCGCATTCGGGCGAACAATCGGGAGATCAGCAAGGAATATCCAGAATCGAAAGTGCAGATTCGGAGAGTGTCGACGAGTTGCTCGAGGAAGGTAACGCTTTCGAAGCCGACGTTGTGGCGGGCGTGGAGAACGCCGAGGCCGCTGATGAAAGGGAGGTTCGCACGCGCGAGGTGCCAGAGGACGATGTTCCTGATGAATATCTGGACAAGGACTGAAGACATCTGAAGACGTTATGGACGACATGCGGTATCTCGCCGGGATGATCGCGCTCCTGGGGCAGGCGGCATGGTCCGATTGGAGATTGAACACTCACGCGAGCGGGACAGGAACTTATGACAGCGCTGCAGGAATTCAGATGTGAAGTTTGCGGAATTGTAGATAACCATCCCATCCACTGGTTTGTGATTCAATGCGGAGATTCCGAACTCACTGTGCGTCGATGGAATTCCGAAGCCGCGAGCGCGCCTGGAGCCAGACATTACTGCGGTGAAGGCCACGCCGAGGTGTATATCAGCCGATGGTTTGACTCGGTATGCTCGCCGCCAAAGCCAGACTACAAAACGCCCTCGCCGGTGAAGTAGGGTGGGCGTGCACCGCAATCGGCACACCGGCGCTGCTTCCGTGCAAGTCAACCCGCAGCTTCTGATAATGGCAGCCACACTTGAAAACGGGTGTCGCCCGGCTCTGAGTTAACCTGGATACTGCCCCGGTGTTTCTTCACAATACGCTGCACCGTATCCAGACCTAGCCCGGTGCCCTGTCCGACTGCCTTCGTGGTGAAGAAGGGTTCAAAGATATGCGCTCTTATCTGGGGCGAAATTCCCGGACCATTGTCGCCGATCTCGACCACTACGCAGGAATCGTCACGGTAAGTTCGCACCCTTAGCTCGCCTTTGCCGCCCATTGCGTCGATGGCATTGTCGATGAGATTGGTCCAGACTTGATTGAGTTCGCTGCCGAAGGAATTGACGAGAAGAGGAACACGTTGGTAGTCGCGCTTCACCACCACTCCGCGTTTGAGCTTGTGGTTCAAGATTGTAAGCGTGTTTTCCAGGCTTTTTATCACGTCGACATTTTGTACCGGCGCCTGGTCCATGAATGTGTATTCCTTGATAGCCAGAACAAGGTCTGAGATTCGCGACGCGCTGCTCTCAATTTCATTCAACAAAGTCGCGACCTCGACCGATGCAGCCAGCCTGACGAGTGCTGCACGAGCGGTGTCGGCATCCATTTTCGCGAACAGCGATTCCAGTGCTTCCGGCTTGATCCCATGCCGCGCCAGGTCTGCCGAGAGTTGCCAGAGACCATTCTGCCCATGGCCGCGCAATAAGGAATCGATTCGTTCCTCAAGATCGCTCGCAGCCAACGCGTCGAGCGGAGGTTGGTTACTTCCGGTAATCGAAGCCTCGAGGTTTTCGATCTCTGCTTTCTGCGCTGCCGTGAGCTCGTGCCGTCCCAGCTCATGACTTGCATCTTTAATGCGCTTCAGCATGTCGCGCAACTGGCTGGTGGCGCGCTTCGCCGCTGAGGCAGGATTGTTGAGCTCATGCGCGAGCCCGGCAGAGAGCTTCCCCAAGGCAGCAAGCCGATCGCGCTGTTGCTCAAATCGTGTGGCTTCGCGAATCCGGTCTGACATCAGCCCTACCAGACGCTTGGCCAACTCAGGCATATGTTGGATCAGTTCCGGAAACAGCGATGCTGGAAATCGCAAAACGCGGCCATCGGTGATGGCTCTTCCAGTCACCGTGAACTGCTTCATCCTCGAATATGGCAGGGCTCCGGTGACATCTCCAACCTTGCTGGCCATTACGATTGTTTCGCCGGCCAGTTCACCTCGCCACTGAAATTGCCCGTCGAGCATCACGAACATTGCGTCTGCGGGATCACCTTGGCGTGCGTAGATGTCACCCGCCTTAACGTAAATCTCCTGCGACTGAGCGAGAAACCAATCAATCTGGTCTTCCGGCAGGTCGGCGAATGTTGGGAACTGCAATAGCTCTGATTGGTCTGCCATTTAAACTTTGCTCAAATATTGGTGAATGAACTGGACGGCCACGGATCCCTCGCCGACTCCAGACGCGACGCGCTTGACCGATCCGTGCCGCACATCTCCTACCGCGAAAACTCCGGGAACATTGGTCTCGAGAAGAAAGGGATCTCGGTCGAGAATCCATCCTTTGGGACGATCCCCTTTGCGAATGAGATCGGGCCCAGTAAGAATAAATCCGCGCTCGTCGCGCTCGACCGTATCTCCCAGCCAGTCCGTTTGCGGCAACGCGCCGATGAAAATAAACATGGCACTGGCTGGAACTCGTTCTACCGCGTTCGTATCGGAACAAAGGATCGAAATCTCTGCAAGGTGTGAGTCGCCATGCACTTCGGCTACGCTCGCATGCCTCCACAACTGGACGTTGGGCGTTTGTTGAATCTGATCAATCAGATACTTCGACATCGTGCCGGAAAGCGAGTTTCCACGCACCAGTATGACAACTCGATCGGCATACTTAGCGAAGTTCATTGCTGCCTGTCCAGCGGAATTTGCTCCGCCAACCACATAGATTATTTCGCCCTTACAGGAGAGAGCTTCCGTAGCACCACCGCCGTAGTAGACACCCGCGCCCTGCAGCCTATCGACGCCAGGAGCTGAGAGACGACGCCACTGGACTCCCGTGGCGATCATCAGAGCATGACAGGAGATTTCGTTGGCATCGGCCAATTTCAGAATCCGGTAAGGCCCTTCCGTCCGGACGCCGGTAACTTCCTGAGGGGCCAGGATTTCGACTCCGAACCGTTTGGCCTGTACCACCGCGCGCCTGGCCAGATCGCCCCCGCTTAAACCGGTTGGAAAGCCAAGATAGTTCTCAATTCGCGAACTCATTCCAGCCTGGCCGCCGGGAGCTTCCCGTTCGACGATCACCGTGTGCAGCCCTTCCGAAGCGCCATAAACTGCGGCTGCCAAACCAGCGGGTCCCCCACCAACAATTGCCAGCTCGTAGAAACTAGTCTGAGCCCGGGTTCGCAAGCCTACTTTTTGTGCCACCTGCGCCGGTAGGGTTTCGAGAAGTTTCGTCCCATCGGGGAAGAGCGCGACTGGAAGCTTTGTCGCCTCCGGCCCCAATGCTTCCAGAAGGCGCTTGGTTTCGGGGTCATTGCCGCTGAGTTCTATATCGATCCATTGATAGGGCACATGGTTCCGTGCAAGGAAATCTCGCAGCTCATAAGAACGCGGCGACCAGCGCGTCCCCAAGACTCGGATTCCCTCAAAGGGTGGCCGATGGGAAGCCTGCCAATCGTCGAGCATGTCATCTAGCTGCGGATACAGACGCTCGGCAGGTGGATCCCAGGGCTTCAAAAAGAAGTAATTGATACTCGCCTGATTGATGGCACTGATGGCAGCGCTTGTGTCGGCATAGGCGGTGAGCAACGCTCTCTTTGCCTCGGGGTATATGCGCATGGCCTCCTGCAAAAACTGGACTCCGTCCATGCCGGGCATGCGCTGATCGGCCAGAAGCAGGGCTACGCTATCGTTGCGAACCTTCAACTGCTTCAGAATGTCCAGCGCTTGCTCTGAAGAGTCGCTGCCCATGATCCGATACTCGGCTCCGTATTGAGATCGCAGGTCGCGCTCAATCGCCCGCAACACGTCGGAATCATCATCCACGCTCAGCAAGATTGGTTTTGGCATGATTGCTCGCAGGCCTCGTTTTGACAGGATGATTGCGAAGACCAGCAGATGGATACAAAAAAATTCCGCCGCCGATGGGAGTCTCTTGGTATACGGCTACGACTGGCGCAATTTGGTTGAAACGAAATGGCACCCACAACCCGCACCGGACCGGCGCAACCATCGCTTGGCCGAAATATTCTGCTGACATTTTCGAATCTCCTGCATCCACGAAAGCATCCAGAGCGTGCATGAAGCCGCCCTGTGATGAAGGAATAATTCGCTCAGCCGGTGATGGCGTTCCTTGCCGCGACAAATCCGGTCCCTGGGTATTGGCGGCCGCGATCCTCGGCTCGAGCATGGCATTCATCGATAGCACGGTCGTCAATGTCGCTCTTCCTGCGCTCCAGTCCAGCTTTCGCACGACCGTCGTGGATGTACAGTGGGTCATCGAGTCGTATGGTTTGTTTCTCTCTGCCTTAATTCTGGCAGGAGGCGCCCTCGGCGACATCGTTGGCCGACGTTTCATGTTTGTGATTGGAGTGCTCCTGTTTGCCGCGGCCTCGGCTGTTTGCGGCTTTAGCCCGACCATCCGGCAGTTGATTGTGGGACGCTCGATACAAGGCATCGGCGCGGCCCTTCTTGTGCCCGGCAGCCTCGGCATTATCAGCGCGAGCTTCACGGAGGATTCTCGAGGTCGTGCTATCGGGACTTGGTCGGGTTTTACTGCCATCACTTCGGCGATGGGGCCGGTATTGGGTGGATGGCTTATTGAACATGCTTCTTGGCACTGGGTGTTCTTCATTAACCTTCCAATGGCCGCTGCAGTGGTCGCAATCACCTTATGGCATGTTCCGGAAAGCCGCAATCCGGTCGGTGGGCACATAGATTGGCTAGGCGCTCTGGCCGCATCCGCCGGACTTGGTGGAATCGTGAATGGCCTAATTGAGTCGCAGACGCACGGCTGGCGAGATCCCCTGGTTCTCGGAAGCTTGGTCGTGGGCGCGGCTTGTCTGGTCGGGTTTGTGGTAGCGGAGGCCAAGGTTAGTTCGCCCATGGTTCCCTTGGAACTGTTTCAATCGCGGGCGTTCGCGGGTGCCAACCTGCTGACGTTATGTCTGTACGCTGCTTTAGGAATCTTCTTTTTCCTGTTCCCCCTGAACCTCATCCAGGTACGCCAATATTCGGCCACTGCTACCGGCGCGGCCATGCTGCCCATGATTTTGCTTATGTTCTCCCTTTCGCGCTGGTCCGGTGGGCTGGTCACACGTTACGGGCCAAGAACCCCGCTGATAGTTGGTCCGCTTATTGCTGCCCTTGGCTTTGCGCTCTTCGCTATGCCCGGGACAACAGGCAGTTACTGGAGAACATTTTTCCCCGCATTTGTGGTCCTGGGTTTAGGTATGGCGGTCAGCGTGGCTCCTTTGACTACACTGGTCATGAGTTCTGTTGATGGGGATCATGCCGGGACGGCCTCGGGCATCAACAATGCTGTTGCCCGAGTTGCCGGTGTTCTGGCGATTGCCATCTTTGGAGTCCTGATGGTAAGCGTCTTCGCCTTCCGATTGGCCCATTTTTTATGGCACTTTGGCATACCTTCCGCCGTTTCACAGCAAGTTGAGGCAAATGCTATTCAACTCGCCGGCCTCCAGCTTCCTGCCAGTCTCGATCCGGCCAGGTCTGGCATAATTCGCACCGGAATCGCACAGGCCTTTGTCTCGGGGTTCCGTTTGATAACTATGCTGTGCGCCGGCCTCGGCATCGCCAGCAGCATCGTTGCCTGGAAGATGATTCCTGTGAAATCGGCAGCCTCTGTCGACGCAATTGACTAGTTACACCTGGTAAATTGTAGGGGTTGTGGCAATCCCCTACGTCAGTAATCTGGAGAGGTGGGGCCAGGCGACGGCCAATGTCGACTGCCCAAACTCGTTATCGACAAGGACAATAGCTTGGATTCAGGCGCAGCGAGTCGCCCCAAAAATCTCACGGGAGTTGGCTTTCTGAAAATCGAGACCTTTTGCTGTTTATTTCATTCCTGCAGTCTCGACGATTGATGAAGTGGAGAAACAGATCATAAAGGTACACCGTGCTCCACGTGCGCTCGAATTGCGTTGAAGTGATCGGCGTGAATCATGGGTTGCCCCATTTAAAATGAGCCGAGATGCGCTGTCAGCGCGATGGCGGCTACTCCGAGCAGTTCGACAGGAATGCGGTATCCGGGCTGGGAATACCGGTTCCGCTTTGCGCGTCCGCCAGCGTACCCACCACGACGCAATCAGCAACTCCGCGGCAACTGAGGCTACCCTGATGTGCAACAGTAATAGACCTTTGAGCCGCTTGCCCTCAAGAGCAAACTGTCAGGCTAGCAGACCCGTCCCAACTGCAGGAAGCACAGACGCCGCAGTAATGGATAGGTTCAAAATAGGCGGCGCTGGCAGGTTGTGAATCGCGTTTTTCTCTCGATAGCAGATCAAATCCAACTCCAATCATAAACCGAACGATCGGAAAATGGATGAGCCCGAGGTGCTGTGCGGGTTTTGCCGGCACAATCGTTTGCACATCGAAAGGGTTCACCATATTCGCATTGATCCAGTCTGTTGACGTCGCTAACGGATGTTGACTACCGAACAACGATTTCCCCCCGTCTTTGGGTGAATGCTGCACTAGTACGAGTGCGTGCCTGCTTTGGTGAAGGTGTATGAATACTTTTCATCAGTATCCCGGGCCTTGGACTTGACCCCCATCATGGCTGGCGATCGGGGTCGATTCCGTCATTAAAGTATGGTCGTACTCGATGAAACCGCTGGGGTTCGGATCGCACAGCTATTTTTCGCCATTGCGCATCCAGTTCAGACATGTCGTCCCGCCACATCCGATGGATACAGGCGACGCTACCCCCCACAGGTCAAGTCAGATTCTGGGGTCGCGCCGCCTGTCTGGACGTGCTACACCTGCATAAACCACAGGCAGCCAGCTTTATTCCATTCCACCGATCCCACCGCGCCTAACTTTCTGAGCTGGATCTGCAGGAATAAAATGCATGCAGCGGCAGTTAATACATTGGAGCCTAGGGACCTGGGACGTGCTAGAGGCGCAAGACAGAATTCGGTTCGAGCAACTTGTGTTGCCCCATCTGGACAGCGCCGCCAATCTTGCTCGGTGGTTGCTGCGAAACCGTGCCGATTCGGAGGATGTAGTCCAAGAGGCCATGCTGCGCGCCTACCGATTTTTCGACCGTTTTCACGGAGGCGACGCGCGGGCCTGGCTGCTGCAGATTGTCCGCAACACCTGCTACACCTGGCTGCAGAAGAATCGACCATCGGGATTGATGACAGAATTCAATGAAGAAGTGCATCAACGGCCCTCGGCAACCCCTGAGACTGTGGCGGCCCAGGCCGATGAACGCCAACGGTTGATGCTGGCGTTGGAATCCTTATCCCCACGCTCCAGAGAGGTGCTCGTGCTAAGGGAACTGGAAGGGTGCTCCTATAAGGAGATCGGTGAGATTACTGGAATTCCGATTGGCACTGTAATGTCCACTTTGTCCCGAGCGCGCGAACGTTTACAGCGAACCCTGACTGCTGCTGCCGCGAAGGAGATGCTTTGAACTGCGAATTAACGAAAACCACGGTTCACGGGTATTTTGACGGTGAGCTAGACGCAGTACGGTCGACGGAATTTGAAAGTCATCTGGAGAGCTGCCTCGAATGCCAAGCCGAACTGAAAGAGATCGAGTCTTTGCGCGCACTTCTCCATAACAGCAACTTGTACGAGCACGCGTCGCCCCAGTTCCGTGAGCGGCTTCGTAAGCAACTCGCGCAGGCCACGGGCGCAGAACGCGTCGATGCCGTGAGCTCGCGAAAATGGTTTCTTGCTCCAGCGTTCAGCGTTCTGGCCGCTGCAGCGGCTGCGCTTATGATTGTGCTTCTCCTGTCTCCATCACGGACACAGTCGGCGCGAATTAGTGCCGAACTGATTGACGCCCATGTACGCTCCCTGCAGCCGGGACATTTAACCGATGTACAATCGACCGACCAGCACACGGTGAAGCCGTGGTTCGACGGCAAGCTGGATTTCATCCCTCCGGTTTCTGACTACTCTGAACAAGGCTTTCCGCTGCTGGGCGGGCGCCTGGATGTGGTCGATGGGCACAATGTCGCGGCGTTGGTCTATGCCCGCCGCAAGCACTTCGTTAACCTGTTCGTCTGGCCTGCCCGGGAGTCAGAAGGACTTCCCGATAATTCAGGATCGCGCCGGGGCTACAACTGGTCGGCGTGGCAATCCGGAGATATGCGGTTTTGCCTGGTCTCCGATGCTGCCGCTACCGATCTTCGTGAACTGAAAGGTCTGATGCATCGTTAATCCGCATGTCTCCCACGAACCACCCTACGGTGCTGAATGTGCTGCCGGAATGCTCGGACTGGATTGTGCCGTCAACTTCTACTCCGGCGTGCTCAGTTTTCAAAAGGTGTCTGATATCGAGGTCGCTGGTGAGAGCTACGACCATCTGGAAGGTGTCATCGGAGCACGCGTGCGCATCGTCCGCATGCGACTGGGGCATGAATATATCCAGCTGACGGAGTATCTTGTTCCGAAAAGGGCGCCCGATTGCTCTGAATGCGCGTAGCAATGGCGGCTCATTCCAGCACCTTGCGATCATCGTGAGTGACATGGATAAAGCCTATGCCTGGCTCCGGAAGAATGAAGAATAAGGTTGAGCACACTTTCTCGGCACCTCAGCGCCTGCCCGACTGGAACAAGAACGCCGCCGGAATCCGAGCGTTTTTCTTCAAAGACCCTGACGGGCATCCCCTCGAAAGCAACGCAAATCGCGGATGGGTTCGCCTGGTTGCTGCACGTGATCTGAGTTGATCGGAGAACGAACATGACTCAAGAAGAGGTTCGGCTGCAGGAATCGCAACAACGCAAGAAGCATTGGAAGCGCTGGGGTCCCTACCTCAGCGAACGTGCCTGGGGCACGGTCCGGGAGGACTACAGCCCGCACGGCAATGCCTGGGAGTACTTGCCTCATGATCACGCCCGCTCCCGGGCGTATCGCTGGAACGAAGACGGGCTCGCCGGGATCTCCGATCGCCACCAATTCACTTGCTTTGCCCTAGCCCTGTGGAATGAGCGCGATGCCATTGTGAAAGAGCGCCTGTTCGGCCTTACAGGAAACGAAGGCAACCACGGCGAGGATGTGAAGGAATACTACTTCTACCTGGACAGCACTCCCACCCATTCCTACATGAAGTATCTGTATAAGTACCCGCAATCTCAGTTTCCTTATTCGCAGCTAGTCGAAGAAAACCGCCGTCGCGGAAAGGACCAGCCTGAATTCGAACTGCTCGATACGGGCGTGTTCAACGACGACCGCTACTTCGACGTATTCGTCGAATACGCAAAGGGCGACGTTGAAGACATTTTGATCAAGATCACCGCGGTCAACCGTGGTCCCGAAGCGTCGCCACTGCGCCTGTTGCCGACAATATGGTTCCGGAACACGTGGTCGCGGGGCAGCGATGAGGCTCGTCCCGACATGCGACAGATCCCCGGAGGCATTGAGCTAGACCAGCGAACTTTGGGGAAACGATGGCTTTATTGCGAAGGTTCGCCCCAACTGCTTTTCACCGAAAATGAGACGAACCTGAAGCGTCTGTTCGGGGTTGAGAACCGCTGCGCGTGCGTGAAGGACGGAATCAACGACTATATTGTGAACGGCAGACGCGACGCCGTTGTCTCCCAGCCCATGGGCACCAAGGCGGCCGCACACTACAACTTGCAAATTTCCGCCGGCGCCAGCGTGACGCTCCGGTTGCGGCTCACCGATATTGAATTCTCTGGAGTGAGTGAGGCGGCGTTTGACGGTTTCGACCGGCTGTTCGCTCTGCGCAAAAATGAAGCGGACGAGTTTTACCGCACTGTTATCCCCCCGGACCTTTCCGCCGACGCCCAGAACGTGATGCGCCAAGGCTTTGCCGGAATGCTCTGGTCCAAGCAGTTCTATCACTACGTCGTGCGGCAGTGGCTCGAAGGCGACCCCGGCAGTCCGCCTCCTCCGGCTGAGCGAAAGGGGGGGCGCAACAGCCAGTGGCCCCATCTTTATAACGCAGACGTCATCTCGATGCCCGACAAATGGGAGTATCCCTGGTACGCCGCTTGGGATTTGGCGTTCCACTGCGTCCCACTCGCGCTGGTGGATTGTGAATTCGCCAAGGAGCAACTCGTCCTGCTGCTGCGCGAGTGGTACATGCATCCCAACGGGCAGCTCCCGGCTTATGAGTGGGCATTTGGAGATGTGAATCCACCAGTCCATGCCTGGGCGGCGTGGCGCGTGTACAAGATCGACAAGAAGCGCAGCGGCAAAGGGGATCGCGCATTCCTGGAGCGCGTGTTCCACAAACTCCTCCTGAACTTCACCTGGTGGGTGAACCGCAAGGACGCCGATGGAATGAATATCTTCCAGGGCGGATTTCTCGGTCTCGACAACATTGGGGTCTTCGACCGTAGCGCTCCTCTGCCGACCGGCGGTTCCATCGAGCAGTCCGACGGCACTAGCTGGATGGCCATGTACACGCTGAACCTGCTCGCCATTGCCCTGGAGTTGGCCAACGAAGATCCCGCCTACGAAGACGTCGCCAGTAAATTCTGGGAACACTTCATCTACATCGCCCATGCCATGAATCATCGGGGCAATGATGGCATTGGACTCTGGGATGAGATGGACGGTTTCTTTTACGACGTCCTGCGCTTCCCCGATGGGCGCAAATATCCCATGCGGATCCGCTCCATGGTCGGTCTTATCCCGCTATTCGCGGTAGAGACGCTCGAACCCGAACTGCTGCACCGTCTGCCCGGATTCAAGCGCCGTCTGGAATGGTTCATCGACAATCGCCCCGACCTGATCGGCAACGTGGCTTGCATGCGCACTCGCGGCAAAGCGGAAAGAAGGTTGCTGTCCATTGTTGGGCGCGACCAGCTGCGCCGGGTGCTGGAACTCATGCTCGATGAGAACGAATTTCTGTCCCCCTACGGCATACGCGCGCTTTCCCGATACCACAAAGATCATCCCTACACGTTGGCGGTGAATGGGATGGACTATCGAGTCACCTATGAACCTGCGGAATCGAGTACCGGCCTGTTCGGCGGAAATTCCAACTGGCGCGGGCCGATCTGGTTCCCGGTAAATTACTTACTGGTCGAGTCGTTGCAGAAATTTCATCACTATCTAGGCGACGACTTCAAAGTCGAATTCCCGTCGCACTCCGGCAACAGGCTTACGTTGTGGGAAGTGGCGGCCGAACTCTCGCGTCGGCTCTCGAAAATTTTCTTGTGCGATGAAAAAGGCGAACGCCCGGTCTATCGCGAGATTACCAAATTTCAGACCGATCCCAACTGGAACCATCTTGTTCTCTTTCACGAATACTTCCACGCCGATACGGGCCGGGGCGCAGGCGCAAGTCATCAGACTGGTTGGACAGGCCTGGTCGCCAAAATGCTGCAGCAAAGCGGCGAATCGGGTAAACCCACAAAACGCGAAAGAGCCGCTGGCATCGCGTTCGCAGGCTAACGAAAGCAAGGTAAACGGAGACACGAAAAATGAAAGCTATCAGTGTATTTCCTGGAAAAGCAAACAGCGTCCATCTCGCCGAGCTGAACAAGCCTTCGGGCGCCGAACTGCCGAATGGTCGGGGGGGGGTGCTGGTCAAGGTTTTGCGAGTCGGAGTAGACGGTACAGACAAAGAAATCAATGCCGCCGAGTACGGCTCTGAAAGGAATTTTCGGTAAACGCACGCCATGCCGCGCCTTTACGGTTTTTCGGCTACCGCAAAACGATGATTTCTCCCACCATTCCCAACTCATCGTGCAGCACGCATTTGTACTGGTAAACGCCGGGCTGGGTGAAGGTCACGCGGAAGCGCGTCACGCTCAACGGGGCCTGTGGCAGACCGATACGATCTTGCGGCGGCTGGGTGATAAATCCGGAGTGTACGACGTCAGAGGGAGAGGTGATGAAGGCGTGACGGGCGCCATCAGCATCCATCGTGACGTTGGCAGAGGGCGGAATCTGGTTTAGAGGGTCGGGCTCGGGGCCGAAGGTGATTGTGTGGTTGGTCACTGCTTCTGCGCTCGTCCACTCCACGGTCTCGCCAACATGGATCACTTTCGTCGCATCCATGAAGCGCATGACCGAGATGGTTTGAGTTCCGCCGCCGTTGCCCATAATGTGTCCCACTCCGGCGGTTACGTCATTGGAGCCGGGATGGTTGTGCGCGGATGTCATCACATCGGAAAGCAGATCGGCGCGTTGCCGGTTGGCCTGTTTGTCGTAAAAGGCCTGATCGTGGGGCAACGGCGTGGACAACGCCAGCACATGGATAGTGGCTGTCATATTGGGGTGAGCCAGGCAAACCAACTTAAAACTGCCGGTCACGGGAAAAATCACCGTGTAGGTCGGCGGGCTCGCTAACATGCTATTGTTCGATACCACACCACTGTTGACACAGGCGGTGCCGTCGAAGACGGAGAAATCGGGTGTGACGCCGCTCGGGGCGCTCGGACATCCGGCAAAGCGGGACGGGCGCACCTGCCCGGGTTGCAGAAAAGTGACGGTGTGGACCTCGTTGGTTTGAAATGTCCACGTAATGCTGTCCCCGGAGTGAATCCAGATCTCGTTGGGCAAGAAGGCAAGTGCTTGATGTGCCTTGTCACCGTTCTGCGCGCCGACCTGCAGTTGCCAGGTATCGGCCAGCGCCGAAAGCGGAAGAAGAAGAGCAATCAGTAAGGCGCAACAGCGGAGAGTCAAGTGAAGTTGTCTTAGAAACAGGTTCGTCATAGCTCCTCCACAAAATCAGGTCCGGCAGCGAGAATTGTCCAGACCTCCCCGGGGGGTCAATACGAAGCGGGTGAAACGTAGGCGATAACGAAAGTTGTTGATTGGCGGGGTCTTCCGGCGTGTGGTGACATGACTGCCGCGACTTCACAAATCGGGATATACTTCGCCCTCGGGAGTCCTGCACAGGTGGCCAGCCCAGCCAAGTCGAACGTGGTGCGCTTTGGCATGTACGACTTCGCACCCCACACGCAGGAGTTGCACAAGGAGGGAATGCGGGTTCGCCTGGAAGGCCAGCCGGTTGCCATCTTGAAGATGTTGCTGAACCGGCCGGGGGAACTGGTCACGCGCGAGGAACTGCAGAAAACGCTCTGGCCGGCGGATACGTTTGTCGATTTCGAACACAGCTTGAACGCGGCAGTCAAACGCCTGCGGGCGGCATTGAACGACTCTGCCGATCAGCCTCGCTACATTGAGACGCTGGCGCGACGAGGGTACCGCTTCATTGCACCCGTGAACGCGGATGGCGCCGAAATTGCCGCTGTAGCGTCCGCCGTCGCCCCAACTCCAGCGGCTGCGCAGACGCCACTGGCTCGTAGTGGCCGCAGGTTGTGGCTCATTGCGATCGCAGTGTGCGCCGTCGCCGTTGTCGCTTGGGGCTGGCACCAATGGCGGCATCAAACGGCAGCTCCTGCAGCCCCGGTGATTCGTTCCCTGGCTGTGCTTCCGTTGGAAAACTTAAGCGGAGACCCGTCGCAAGAGTACTTCGCCGACGGCATGACCGAGGAGCTTATCGGACGGCTCTCCAACATCCACGGCATTCGCGTTATTTCCCGCACGTCGACGATGCAATTCAAGCACACCCAGCTTTCCGTGCCAGAGATTGCCAGAACCCTCCGGGTTGATGCCATTGTCGAAGGGTCGGTAATGCGGGAGGGAGGTCGAATTCGCATCCACGCCCAGTTGATTCGCGGCGCGACCGACGAGCACATTTGGGCAGAAGAATACCAGCGAGAATACCGAAGCATTCTCGCCTTACAGGAGGAGGTCGCGCGGAGCATCGCCGAGCGAATCGAGATCAGCCTCACGCCCCAAGAGCGAGCGAGACTGGCACCTACGAGCATTGTTGACCCCGAAGCTCACGAGGATTACCTGAAGGGCCGCTACTACTTCAACCAGCGAACGTCAGATGCGCTGAACAAAAGCATCGCGTATTTCCGCCAGGCGATCGCCCGAGACCCGAGCTCCGCCTTATCGTATAGCGGCCTGGCTGACGCTTACGCCCTGCTCGGATTTCGAGGTGGGTTTCCGTCGAAAGATGCTCTGTTCCAAGCCAAGGCAGCAGCGCTGAAATCCATCGAACTGGATGAGACTCTGGCCGAACCCCACGCATCCCTGGCATTCATCGCTGAGACTCATGAGTGGGATTGGGCTACGGCCGAGCGAGAATACAAGCGCGCCTTGGAGCTCAACCCAGGTGATGCCCGGGTTCACCACTGGTATGCCGGCTATCTGGTGTACGTAGGGCGATTAGACGAGGGGATTGCGGAAGCCAGGCGGGCTCGAGACCTCGATCCGCTGTCTTTGCCGGTCAACAATGCCCTAGCCGGCAGGTTGCTCGTAGCGGGCCGTTACGACGAGGCGCTGGAGCAAGTGCAGAAAACCTTGGAACTGAATCCTCATTTTGCGCCAGCCCACCAGACTCTAGGCTGGGTTTACTTGAATCAAGGAAAGCATGAGGAAGCCATTGACGAATTTCAACAAGCGGTACAGATCTCCGGAACCGACGATACAAACTTCGTGTTGGACCTTGGTTTTGCCTATGCGACAGTGGGCAACCGAGAGAAAGCGCGCCGGATCCTAGCCAAGCTGAAGCAACAACATGACAGGGGGCTTGTGCCGTCCGGTTCCATCGCGATTCTCCATGGAGCCTTGGGTGAGCGGAACGAGGCTTTCGCTTGGCTGGAAGAGGCGTATAAGGAGCGTGATCCCGAACTTACTTATCTCAAAGTGCCCGGCCGCCGGTTCGAACCACTCCGCCACGACCCGCGCTTCAGAAAGCTGCTCGTCCGCATGGGCCTGGCCGACTGAAATACCCTTTCCGAGTTGCCCGTGAGCACTTACGTTACTCGGGAGCAGCACCAGACGCCCTGGCTTCGGAGAAGTCGACACGCGCATTTGTTTGAGTTACTTGGGTGCTGGCATGGGTGCTTCGAGAAACGGGGTCACGGCCGTCGCGAGCGCGGGCGAGGAGCTAATATTGTAGTGCGTTAGGCCGGGCAAGATGGCGAGCTGGGCCACTGGCCTTCCGGGACCATCCAAACCGGCGTCCTTCTGACCGCCGCCGAGTAGGCCGAAGAACTCCATGATGTGAGCGGTGCGGACGGCATCGGCATCCGCGAACACGATCATGGTGGGCGCCTTGATGGTGGCAACCTCCTTCGACCAGTCATAATCCTTCCTGAGCAGCTCACCGAGCTTGGTGAATAAGCGACTCCAATTGATGTTCGGATAGAGCTGGTACAGCGGAGACTGTTTCATACCCTCGGCGGCAGAGGGACCGATCTGCCCCATTGCGGCGAGGAGCTCGGGGTAAAATCCATCACGCTTAAAGGGAGCCGAGACGACCACCAGCTTGCGCACTGATCTGGGATGCCGTATGGCGGTCTGCAGGGCAACTCCGCCGCCCAGCGAATAACCCGTAACATCAGTATTCTGGATTCCCACATACTTGATGAGCGCGGCGATGTCATCGGCCATTGACTCGAAACTCAGAGGTCGGTCGATGTCAGCCGTGTGCCCATGACCCTGCAATTCGACGGCGATGACCCTGCGCTTTTCGGATAGCGCAGCCAGATTCGGACCAAACGTGGTGATACCCACGACTCCGCCATGCAACAGGATCAGAGGTTCTCCGCTACCGTGAATCTCGTAGTAGAGGTTGAGGCCGTTTACGGGAGCTTAGCCGGTTTTCACAACAGGTGTCGTGCTTTTCTGAGCCAAGGCAAGCGAAGATGTTGCCAGGATAATAGCGGCGGACCTTGCGACAAACCTTTTTCTCAGGGTCATGGTTATTCTTCAACGTGCAGGTTGGACGAGCGGCGGCGGCAAAATCGCCCCCGGTCAGTATATTTGTTGTGCATTGGCTTTGGCTGATCCGTCTCGCAGTCATTCCGGGCGGGTGGTCGCTAAATCAGCAAGGTGGCGATGTCCGGCTCCGAATCCTGTCCCCGTGTCCGACCACCTGAGACTTGCCGGCGCTGTCCGTCAGGTCAAGTGTTGACGGTTATAATTTAATTCAGGCCGATGCGTTGTCTCATTCCGGCGCAGCAGCTCGGCATCGAAACTGCGCGGCATTTTCCGGCTGAGCAATTTGTGAAAAACGTTCATCGAGCGCCTCAATCGTCGTTCCGGGGGGTCCGAAGTGCGTGATCAGAGCGGTTTCATCGTCCGCGCCGAGGTCTCTTTCCCCCTAAAGGCCGCACTTCGTTTCGTGCAAAAACGAGAACCACTTGTCCAACGTCTCTTTACTACGCCCATCGAAGGTCCCTGCCATCGTTCGCCCGTCGCGACGCGGCATCAGAATTCGTATCGCGCGAAAGGCGTTGTGTAGGAACACTGTAGATTGAATTAGCAAACCGCCGCCCCATCAAAAGCCACAGCAGAATTTCGTACTGTTGCCATCCTTTCGGTCATGCTCGATTGCCATGCACCACTCCAGCATCGTGCAGCGGTTGTGGTTCCCGGGAAGCGGGGGCATCGCGGCGGATGTCACTGCCGGTGGATCTTCGCTCGCAAGGTTACGAAGTTGAAAGCGTGTAAAATCCTAGGCGCTCCGGCAAAAATAAATCCTACGGAACATTCGAGTGTCTGTCTCCCGCCTCCACCACGTCGCAGGTATCACGGTCGATCGCATAGGCCAGGCAGCCGATGCCGCTCGCGATCCCTCGATCCTGCGGCTTGAGAACATGGACACGGATGTTGCCCCGCCACCTGCCGCCATGCACGCGACACATCAGGCCATCGAGGATGCCTCATGCAACAGCTATTTGCCATTCCTTGGCCAGGACGCGTTGCGGCGGGCTGCTGCCAGTCATGTCAGCAAGCTTTCCGGCGTCCAATATGACTGGAGCACTCAGTGCATCATCTCTGCAGGTGGACTTAATGGAATTCTGAACACCCTGCTCGCACTGCTCGAACCCGGTGATGAGGTGGTTCTGGGAGATCCAATTTACGCCGGGTTGCTGAATCGTGTTCGCTTGGCGACCGGCGTGCCTAAGCTGATTCCGTTCGTCGCCGAAATGTCTGGCTGGAAACTTGACCTTTATGCTCTGAAGCGTGCCGCTTCTCCGCGTACGCGAGCGGTGTTGATGGTCAACCCGTCTTTTCCAACCGGAGCCTATCTAATTCGCGAGGACTGGGAGCAGATTGCTGAATTTTGTGAGGCCACGAATGCCTGGCTGTTGTATGACGCGGCGCTCGAGCGGATCTTGTTCGACGGCCGGCCCTATCTTCATCCTGCTAGCCTCCCAGCTATGGCCGAACGAACCATCACCGTCGGGTGTGTCACCAAGGAATATCGCATGATTGGCTGGCGGGTGGGGTGGATCGTCGGGCCGTCCTCGCTCATGAACGACGTTGCCCGGGTCAGTATGGCAAACGTCGTCTGCCAAGTCGGGATTGCCATGCCAGGGGCCACGGCCGCGCTCACCACCCAGGAAAACGGTCTTGCGGAAGCTGTCGAGGAATGGCAAAAGCGCCGAGACGTTCTCCTCGAGGAACTTTCCGGACTGCCGGTGATCCCTCCCCACGGGGGTTGGTGCCTGCTGGTCAACGTCAAGCAGCTTGGCATGGATTGCGAAGCCGCGGCGCGTCTCTTGTTCGAGAAAGGAAAGATCGCGGCAACTCCCATGCGCAGCTGGGGAGACTCGGGCGACCAATACGTGCGGTTCGTCTATGCGAACGAACCCATGCAAAGGCTGCGAGGAGTTCGGGAGCGTATCCAAGCTGCTTGGTCTAAATAATGAAATAATTAAAGGATAAGCCGCAACGTAAATTCCACAAGCCGCCTTTCCGCTCCGCACACCGCTTGGGCAGCGCGATCTGGCGATGGAGCGGTTTGCGGAATGTGATCCGCCAGTCTGCGATGGTGAAGACCGATGAAGAGAGAGCTTCGCGTGGGTAAAGGCGTACCGAGCCCGCCGGAATTTCCGGACCGTTCTACGTAATGATGAAAGTTCGACCACCCCGGCGTGTGTCGACAAGCCCCGATCCGTGGTTAAGTAGTCCTATAAAAGGAGATGTCAAGAGAAAAACTTCTCCCCTCACCTCCAGGGAGACGCAGATGTGGTAGCTTGCATCTAGCCCCGTCTGCTGCCAGGAGGGGTTTTGGTCTTGCCCGCCTTCGGCCCG
>Ga0209154_1000427_pt1 | contig 28832 bp, 31 predicted proteins | sample GraSoiAngelo_121_FD_185878 | JGI IMG/M metagenome (GOLD analysis project Ga0209154, IMG submission 185878) | Grasslands soil microbial communities from the Angelo Coastal Reserve, California, USA - 14_0919_12_20cm (SPAdes) (version 2) | ecosystem: Environmental > Terrestrial > Soil > Grasslands ... | reverse complement strand
GATTGGTCAACCGTCGCATTGGACGGCCGCGAACTGCTCCTCGCTGCGGACGATCAGAGTCGGGTCGTTGGTCTCTTGGAGGCCGTCGGGCCCGCGAATCTGCGGCCAATCATGGCCTTGCATCTCACGATGGGGCGCGCGCCGGGAATCGCCGCATCCGTTTCTGTCGGGGCCAGGGACGCGGTCCAAGCGATCGCGACGATCCGAACCCTTGCGGACCGCGTGAGTGCCTAGTGGCAGCGGGCCTTTTCCAGGGGAGGCAACAGGGCTTCGAGCATTTCGGCGGTCCCCTTGTGCATGAACCGGAGGTCCACGAACCGCTGACTCTCTTCGCATCGATAGGCGGCGTGGAGAACCGTGTATAATTTCGTCCTGAAGAGCCCGAACTTCGCGATCCCGATCTGGTAACTCGCGTCATGGCCACCAATCCGGCAAGTGCCCCCGTGAGTCTCGGACAGCTTTGGGGCCGGAATCAACCCGCGCGACGTTCTCACCATCAGCTCGATCGCCCGGCGCGCCTTCGCGTCCGTGAGGAGGGCAGACGCCTGACCCGCTTGGGCCCACCGAACACCGTCGCGGTAGACCGTATAGTCGACATCCATCGGTGCCCGACCGAGGCGAAGGTCCCAGTTGTCCGGTAGCGGGAGGACAATGAAGTTCGACGGGCCAAGGACAAGGTGGGTGGCCGCGACAACGTGGTCGCGCGTGGACGACTTCATGCCCCGCCCGACAGTTCGGCGGCGAACGGAGGCGCGTACGACATCATGTCTTCGGAGACCCGGCGTATCATGTCCACGCCCCCGACCTCCGATGCGTATAGCGGGATATACGACCGGACGAGCGGGCCAAGGTCCCGGTAGAGGACCTTCATGTAACCGGTTTGCTCATGATATTTGTTCCCGAGGTACTCGCCCGCACCCTCCTGGAGGGCGATTTCCGGCCGAAGGACCTCATTCACGATCACCCCTCCGATCGGGATGTTGAACTTCTGTACCATTCCGATGAAACGGCGTACGACCGCAATGGGCAAAGCGAGAGGTAAGGTCACGAAAAAGAACGCGGTCCGCTCCGGATCGACAAGGACCCCCTTCGCCTGCTCGAACCGCTCGTTCATGGAAATCAGGTCCGCCATCAGCGGGTCCTTCTTCACCTCTTCCATGACCTTCTCCTTTCGGAAGGAAAGCTGGACGCGCATGCTCAACGCCTCCTTCCTAGAATCAATCATCCGGGTGAGCCACAGGCCGTAGATCTTGCTCAAACCGATCAGACGGACTGCATTTGCCACGGCGGCCGTGTCGAAGATCACACGGTCGAACGCCTCGCCTTCCTTGAGGATGTAGTCGACCATCCGGTCGAACATCGCGCTCTCCTCGAACGCGGGGTTCGTCGTTGCGATCTCGATGAAGGGCTTGGCGTCGAGAGGAATATCCGCCCACTTGAGGAACTCCTTCACCCTCCCTCGGATCGAGTTCCGATACCGCTCAACGACCTCCGTGGTCTCAACCTCGACCGCGTGGACTCCCTTCGCGCCCTGTACCTCGACGACTTTGCCTCCAGAGAGGCTTTGGCCGAACAAGCTCGATAGGGAGTGGACTGGGTTCAGGGACGCCAGGAGGACGCGTTCGCCCTGGGATGCATAGTGATAGGCCAGTCCGGCCGCGGCGACCGTCTTCCCCACGCCGCCCTTCCCTCCCGTGAAAATGTACCGCATCTTCGGTCGCTGCGCGAGGAGTTGCGGCATGGTCGGGATGGCGATCACCTCACAATGCAGGGCCGAACAGGAGGTCTTGGGAGACCTTCTCAATCATGTCCATCCCGCGCGGCTCACGCGGATACATCGGGAGCATCGCGACGACCTTGCCCGCGAACTTCGATCGGATCTCGTCGAGGTACTTCTGCTGCATCCGCGCGCGGTTCCGAAGGAACTCGACCGCCTCGCCGCCTTTCGCATCGGCCAGTTCCTTCGGGTAGACCTGGTTCACGATAAGCCCGGCCATCTGCAGGCCGAGCGCGTCGAACATCTCGAGCGCTCGCTCCGTATCAAGGATCGCCATCCGCTCGGGGATCAGGACCATGAAGAAGGATGTGCGCCGCTGGTCGACCATGAGGTCGGTGAAGCGTGTGATCTTCGTCTGGATCTCTTGGAGCTCTCGGAGGACCTCGTCCTCGGAGACCTTCGCGCCCTTCAGGGTCGCAGCGACAGCCTCGTACTCCTGGGCCTTCTCCCGGGCCTCCGTAATCTTGCCGACCCACTTGCTCAGGATTCCGGCCATCGCGATCATCCGGACGCCATGGCCGAACGGGGGCATGTCGAATACGTATAGATCGTGACCGCTCGTCGACACCAAGTCCGCCATCGCGTCGTAGGTCGCGGACTCGTACATCGCCGGCTCAGCGGACGTCGAATCGATGTACTCCTCGATCTCCGGCGGAATATCCGTCAGGCCATACATGGACCGAATTTTCTGCTTCACTTCCTCTTGGTAGTCGGCGACGCGGCGGTCCGCGTCGATCTCGACGACGTCGAGCTGCGGAATCACTGAGATGAGGCCCTTCCCGAAGATGTCCCGGTCGAAAATGTCACTCAGGCTCGCCTGCGGATCGGTCGAGAAGCACAGGACCTTCCGGTTGCGCTTCGACGCCATGTAGTGGCTCAATCCGGCCGAGCACGTCGTCTTGCCAAGGCCACCTTTCCCTGCGAAAATCACGATTCCTGCGTCGCCCTTCTTCTCGAAATAAGTCGAGAGGCCCATGCACGGTCCTCAGAACACTTGGTCCGTGAAGTCCCGTTCCCGGAAGACGCGTTGCTTCCAGCTCTTGATGTTCGGGACCGCGTAGGGAAGGATCCTCAGGGAATAGTAGGGCGGGATCACGGGCACACCGAGCATGTCGCCCAGGGTGATGAACATGAACAGGTGCTCGAGGTACATCCGTGTCCGGAGAGCCGCCGTCACGTGGCCATGGGCGGCCATCCCGTACATGACCCCCTTCGCTGCATCCCGGACCTTGCGCCCGCGCGACTTCGAAGTCGTAGGATCCTTCGAGTCAGCCATGTTGCTTCGCTCCTCCCCTGTGGATGCCCCAAGCCCTCAATAGCTTGACGCTTCGCGGCGCCTACCGCTCCCTGGTTCCGCCGTCGGCCGCCGCCGGCGCTCGGCCTCGGGCCTCGACCACGCTGCTGCGGTAGCTGCGGAACAGGCGGATGGACATCGAAAGGCCGACGCCGAACAGGACCACGCCGATGAGGACGAACACCGCGTTGATCCCAACCGCGACGAGGATGTAGTTCGGGTCGGCCTGAATCGGACCTCGGACATTCCGGACGATCCACGATTTGTCGCCTTGAAGGAAGAGCCAGACCGAATACAGGAACGTCCAGGTCTGCCAGACGAGCGCGGCCAGCGTGGTCACGACCATGAACACCCCCGGAATCAGCGAGTACTTCGTCGGTGCACGCACCCGCGCCAGGTGAATTGAGATCAGCATGATCGCGAGGCCTGCGAGGAGCTGATTTGCCCCGCCGAAGTATAGCCAGAGCGCCCACCAGCTCCCGGAGACCGCGAACACCCAAGGAACGCCGAGGCCGACGGCGGTGGAGACGTGCTTGTTCCCGAAGATCCGGAACCGACCTTCACTCCAGGTCTCTGCAGCGACAAGGCGGAAGAACCGCGTGACGAGGGCTTGGACCGTGAGCGCATAGATCACCAGGACCAAGCCGAAGAAGGTCGTCAGGAGAACATTCGTGGCGCTGACTCCGATAATTCGGGAAACGAGGAGCGCGGCACCGACCGGCCACGATGCGGTGTTCGTATGCGGAGGATTGGTCGCGTCACCGGCCACTCCAAAGACGAAGCTCTTGGTGAGGACCATATACGCGATCAGGGACGCCAATGCAAGCAATCCCTCCGAGAGCATGGCGCCCCCACCCACGGGGAGGGCGTCCGTCTCGATGTCGAGCTGCTTTGCCGACGACGAACTGCTCACGAGGCTATGCCATCCCGAAATGGCCCCACATGCAATGGCGACGAAGAGGATGGGCCAGATCGGACCGAGGATGCCTTGAGGATCCGTCAAGAATGGGCCCATGTCTAGCTGGATGCCTACCGGGGGACTCGCGCCGATCGTGAAAGGCGTGGCGAGCGCACCGATGAGGATCAGGATGATCGCGGCGAAGGCTGGGTAAAATGCGATGTAGTTCGTCGGCTGGATGAAGGTCGGAGTGGGAAGAACCGAAGCCAGATACAAGATGAGCACGCAGATGCCAGCCCAAACGGCGATATTCCATAATCCGAACGGAAGGACAACAGGAAAGATTGGACCGAGGTAGAGACTGAGTCCGACGAGAGCGAGTCCGATGGCCGTGACCGCGAACACGTTCATCTTCACGCGATACAACAATTGACCGCAGAGGAGTCCGGTGAGGAGAATCCCGATCGTCGGAACGAACGTCGTGCCCTTGAACGCGTTCCAGAACGTCGCGATAAGGGCGATGAACGCGGCCGAGATGATCACGAGATAGAACAGAACGAATGCCAGGAGGTTCGTCCGCCCTCGAGCACCGGTGAACTCGTATGTGATGGGACCAAAAGACCGGCCCTCCTTTCGCACGGAGAGCATCATCGACCCGTAGTCTTGCAGCCACCCGATGAAGAAGTTCCCACCGATAATCCAAATGAGAGCCGGCAACCACCCAAACGTGACGCCGATGAAAGGTCCCAAGATCGGTCCGAGGGCCGCGACGCTCTTGAACTGGTACCCCCAGAGCACGTACCGGCTGACGGGGAAATACTCGACCCCGTCCATGTACATGTGCGCGGGCGTCGCCTTCTTGGCGTCCGACCGCCACACGTTCCGGTCGATCCACTTGCCATATCCCCAATAGGCGACCCCGTACAGTGCGATCGTAGCGACGACCCACAGGAACGGAGTCTCGAGTATGCCCACCATCCGAGTTCCTCCCACGACCCAGGCCCGTGCGACGGGCTATCATAGGTATGCGGTCCTGGCCGCTTAAACATCACGTTTACGGGCGGACCAATGCCGAGGTCCGTCCGAGGCCTCCCGAGCTCCCGGCCCACCCCGAGCGGTGGCCATCGTGCGGAAGGAACTTACCGGGGCACGGTGCTACTCCTGTCGTGTTGTCCCGGCCCCCTCGCATCCAACTCCTCGGCCTGCTCCCGGCGATCTTGAAACCGTGCGGACCCGCGTGCGCCCAGCCCTTCACGAATAAGAGCGTGGAGACGCTGAAGGAAGAGGAATGGCGCGAGACTCCCGAGTTCGTCCGGGAGAACGCGGACCGCGCCCATCGCCTGGCGGAGCGGCTTCTCCGGGATTACGGTCATCGGATTCGGATCGAGGTCGTGGGCCTCGACTCACCGCGCGGCGCATGGCTCGGCATCCGGCACCGGGTCGGGAAAGGGTTCGCGGTAATTGTCGACGGTCGCGAAGTGTTTCGAAATTCGGACGACTACGACCCCGTGAAGCAAGCCGTGGATCGGGCGCTCATGCCTCACGAGTCGCTCACCTGAGGGTCGTCTCACGCCGGCTGTCCAACGTCGACGTTCCGTTCTGACCCCTTCGGAACACGAGAGGAAGGGAGGCGAGCCACAGGATTTCACAGACTAGGGACACGATGGAGGGGAGCGTGGAGATGGGGCCGAAGACCGCGAACGCAAGGACCACGGTAAGGCCGAGATTCTTGAACGACGCGAAGACCGTCAGAGCGACCTGATCGTCCCGCGGCAGGCGGAGCGTTCGGCCGAGTGCAACGACGAGGACCCCGATGCCGAATGTCCGGAGCACGGAGAAAAGCCCGAGCGGGAGGAGGAGTTCCGGCCGCGCGAGAAGGGGGCCGCGAGTGGAACCCGCGATCGCGATGACGAGAAAAAAGAAGGAGATGCTCACGCCGCTGGTCCTGAGGTCCGCAATCTTCCGCCAGCGCCTCAGCGGACGTGACGCGAGCATCGGAAGACCGATCAAGAGGATCGTCTGCAACACGAGGTCGTTCAATGGGACCGTTTGGTGGGTGTAGGCCAAGGTGATGACGGGGACGAGGAGGAGGCCGATCAGATACAGGATCGCGAGGGAGACGACGGTCCGCCTCGTGTCGCCTCGCAAGTACGAGGTGATCGGCACGACCGCGATCGCGGGCGGGACGGACGCCATGAGGACCCAGCCGTCGTGAATCCCGGGGTCCGTGCTCAAGAAGGCGAAGATCAGAAGTAAGCCGCTGAGGGCCCCATAACTCGCGCCAAGAGAAACCACGAACCGGCGGGACTCGGTATGAGCGGAGATGTTTGCGAACGAGATCTCCGTCATCGCGAACGTCATCCCGAGGGCGAGCGCGAGCTGGGAGATTTCCCTCGAGTACGACGGAAATCCGCCGGTCGCAAAGCCGACCACGAGGCCGCTCGCGACCATCGTCGGGAAGCTCCGCCACGGACGGAACACGCTGGCCGCGAGACAGGGCCGCGTTGAAAAGCTTGCCGACTCAGACGCGCGAGGAGCGCCCGAGCTTCCGGCATTGGCAGGGCCGCGAATCCGTGTCGACGGAACGCTTCGCCCCGCGACGGAATTCCGTCAAGATCGTTCCCCGAAACTTCCCAATCACGAATGATTTTCGGACGGAAACGTTTTAATGAGCGCGGGGACGAGTCCTGCATAATCCTCCATGCCCCTTCCCTTACGCAACGATACTGAAGGCGTCGCCTCCACGGTCGCCACGATGTTCACGCTCCTCGTCGTCCTCATGTTCCTTCAGCTCACCGTGGTCGCCGTCCTTCCCGCGCAAGAGTACAGCGCGGAATGGGCCACCTCCCGGGCGGCGATCGACTCGTTCGAACGCCTCCGCCTCGCGGAGCAGCTCGCCGTCGTCCCCGGCTCCCAGTTTTCGATCCCGGTCCCGCTCGGAACGGACGCGGTCTCGCCCTTCTCCACGGCCCGGCAAGGCAATCTGCGTTTCGACCCGGCCAACACCACCTCCATTCAAATCTCCTTCAAGTACGTCCCGAAGCTGTTCCAAGCCACGGTCACCCACGTCGACCAGGACGTCGTCCTGGCCATCGACAGCTCGGGCTCGATGACCTGGAACGATCCGAGTAACCTTCGGATTTCCTCCGCTCAGGAGTACATGAGGAATCTGATCCCGCCGGACCGGGTCGCGAGCATCGATTTCGACGACAACGCCTTCTTCACCCGCGCGAACATCGGCGGGCCGGCACACTTCCTCAATTATCCCCCCAACGGAGAACTGATGTACATCAGTCCCCAGGCGGACCTGACCACGATCGACTCTGCGGGGAGCACGAATTGGGGAGCCGCCATCAAGATTGCGAACGATGAATTCGTCGCGCATGGCATTCCGGCCCACGCGTGGAACCTGATCGTCTTGACGGACGGACAGAACACGTGTTGCCCGAATGGGTCCGACGGGGACGCACTGGCGATCGCCCAATCCTTGAGAGCCAAGGCATTGGGCGTCACGATCTACATGATTGGCTTGGGAGCAGACCTCAACGAGCCCCTCATGAAAACCGTCGCGGCAAACACGGGAGGAACCTACTACCACGCGGTGACGGCGAACGACATCCGTTGGGTGTACTATGAGATCAGCCGGCGCTACCTGAGCGCCTTCGTCTGCGGCCTGCAGTCGACCCAGGAGGCCTCGTTCGGAACCCTCCAACTACACCTCGGAGCCACGCGATATCCGGCGCAAACCATGCTCATGGAAGCGGGCGCCATCAACGTCCAGCAGGACAAGAGCAGCACCCTCTGGCGGGGGATGCCCTTGGACTACCGGGAGACGGGAGACGGATTGGCCTTGTCCGCCACGTTGTCCACGCTCGTCGGCACGTCACAAACGGCGACCGGCACGGGGTTTGAAACCGTCCAAGGACGAGTCATCGGTCGCGACCTGCTCACCCAGACGATCCAGAAGGCCCCGCTGGACCAGACGAGCACGCTGATCACGTCCGGGCGTCAGGATTTCGAGTATTGGGCCAATCAGGGTGCCGCGAAATTACCGAACGCTATCAATGCTGTGAGCCCTTACCTGATCAGAGCCGCCAACTATGCCCAATGGGCCCAAGTCAACTGGACCAACCGGGATTTCGTCGATGCGAGTTTCAATGCAGGCAAGGCCCAGGGGCAGCTGTCCACCGTCCTGGGCGTTATCGACACTGAGACGACGAACGGCGACATCCAGAACTGGCTCGCGTTCCAGACGAAGGACAACGTCCGCCTCAATGGCTGCCGCCTCGGTCAATGGCTGAACTGGTATTCGGGGGTCACCTTCCGCGTGACGTCGCCGAACGCGGCAGCCTGGTCGGTCTGGTTCAATGAGACGTTCCGAGCGGTCGGAGCGGGCGTGACGACAGGTGTGGTCGGAGGCGTTGCCGTCATCACGATTCGAGCCGTCGACACACTCGTGGTCGACCGCCGCTATATCGAGATCACCTTTGGATCGTAACCAGCATCCGATCGCGGATGAAATCGAGATTTCGCAAGAGGTGGTCCTCCGCCGCGAGAGGTATAGCGAGGAACCAAAATGCAGCGCTCATCGGCGGGAGACGCCCAGGGTCCTTGGTAGGCCTGGGCGCCGCCCTAACCCTTGATGACCTTCTCGAAGATGTCGTCCAAGCCGGGGAATGCGGCGACATCGCCGTTCCATGATTCTAGGGTGGAAGCGTATCGGTCCTCGAAGTCCTGCAGCGCATCCAACACCTGATATTGCAAGGTCTCCACGTCGCCTTCCTCCGCGACGGCCGCGGCCACCGTGAAGTTGCCCCGGAAGAAGAAGATGCTATGCGCTCCGTACTTGAGCTGGTTGAGCGCCCCCGATTTCGACGCCAAGGTCTGCTGCACAAACTGCTGGACTGCGACGAGCATCCCGCTCAGGGCGTCCCGGTCGAGATCCGTGCGAAGGCTATCCGAGTAGTGACGGATCAGGAGTCCGCCTTTCGTCATGATGAACAGCTCGGACATCGCGGCCTTGTGACTCGTCCCGAAGCCGAGGGCCGTCGCGATTCCCTGGGTGGCCTTCCCCATCTCGATCTTCAAGACGCCGATGTTGGTCGCCTTGTCCATGAGGGTAAGTAGCGTCACGTCGGCGATGGGAATGTGCATCACCACGACATTCGACTCGGGACCTTCCATGATGATCAAATTCGGGCCGGGCATCCCGATGTTCTCGAAGACGCTGCCGGCGGATTGAGCGATTAAGGTGCTCATCGCCGCGAGGGTCGCGGGGCCCACCCCGCTACGGATGTCGCTCGCGATCGTGAGGCCGTTCGAATCGGCCACGACCGATCCACGAACACCGCGGACGTTCCGTCGGAGCTGCCCGAGGACCCCGTCGAGCTGGGCCTCGATCCCTTCCAACCCCGCCCGGCTCGCGGCCCTCCCCTCCAGGTGCAGATCAGCGCGATGCATCGGGATCTTCCTCTGCAGAGCCGATGTCCGGCATCGACGCCACGGGCTTTCTCCCGAACGAAGGGCGCCAGGACGTGCCATCCGGCGAGTGAACCTTTCTCCTCGGCCGGACGATGAAGAAGAGTTCGAGGATACCGTAGGCGATCGTCGCAAGGAAGAAGAAGAACGCACCCGCGAAGACCGCCGAGGGAAGGATCGATCCAAAGGTTGAGAGGGCGAAGGTGAGGGCCAAGACGACGAATCCGACCGTGAAAGCGCCGAGGAACCGCTGGATTCGATCGGCCATGATGAACATCCGAGCCCGCCGGACGTTTTTCTCCATGCGCACGAAGGAGACGTAGGTGAGACTCAGGATCACAGCGACTCCGCCCACGATTCCCTCGAACAGGGCGAGCAGAATCAATTGATACAGGTCCATCGAGGTCCACCGAGGCCCGCGGCACGGTCAAATCTTGGCTTTCGTCCCATATAGTTGTCGTTCAGAATGTTCGCTTTTGGAACCGAGAAGACGCCGCCCGCGGGAAGATGGCCTCGACCCTAGATCGGGCGTTCGATGATCGTCGCGACACCCATTCCGAATCCGATGCACAACGTGGCCAGGCCGCGGTGAAGGTCCTGGCGTTCCATCTCGTGCAGCATCGTGGTGATCAGACGCGCGCCGCTCATACCCAGCGGATGGCCCAGGCCGATTGCTCCGCCATTCACGTTGAGCTTCGAGTCCTCGAATCCTATTGTTTCGCGGGTCGCAATCGGCACCGAGGCAAAGGCTTCGTTGACTTCCCACAGGTCGATGTCGTCAGCACGCAAATCGGCCCGTCCGAGCGCCTTCCGGATGGCCGGGATCGTGCCGTCGAGCATGATCGTCGGGTTCGTGCCGACGACCCCGGTCGACACGACCCGAGCGCGCGGCTCGAGCTCGAGGTTCTTCGCGGTCTCCGGGTTCGTCACGAGGATGCCGCACGCCCCGTCGTTGATGCCGCTCGAATTGCCCGCCGTAATCCTTCCGTCGGGCTTGAAGGCCGGCGGCAGCGAGGCGAGCTTCTCCAAAGACGTGTTCCGCCGGGGATGCTCGTCCGTGTCGAACAACCGTTTCTGGCCGCTCTCGTCAAACACCGGGACCGGCTCAATCTCCCGTTTGAATCGACCTTCGTCGATCGCCCGGATCGCCTTTCGGTGGGACCACAGAGAGAACTCGTCCATCTGTTCCCGGGTGACGTGATACTTGTCGGCCACCAAGTCGGCCGAGATGCCCTGCTGGACGATCTCGTACTTCTCCAGGAGTTTGGGGCTCAGCGCCGCTGCATCGGATCCGAGGGGCACGCGAGACATCGACTCGACCCCGCCCGCGATCACGACGTCGGCCTGGCCGGTCATGACCTCCATGGAGGCGAAGTTGAAGGCCTGCAGTCCCGAGGCGCACATCCGGTTCACGCTCGTGCCCGGGACGGACTCCGGGAATCCGGCGATCAAGGGCGCGAGGCGCCCGATGTTCAAGCCCTGCTCGTCGACCTGGGTCACGCAACCGAGGACGACGTCCTCGACCAACTTGGGCTCGATCCCCGCGCGGTCGACGAGCGCCCTCAGTGCGAAGGCGGCCAAGTCGTCCGGCCTCCAGTCTTTCAAGGCCCCGCTCCGCTTCCCGATAGGCGTGCGTACGGCCCCGACGATCACGGCCTCTCGCATAGAACGAATCCACGCAGACCATGTACCGCGCGGAATAAGAAGGTTTTCCACTTCGCGATTGCCAAGACGAGATAAGTAGACGGGATTTCATGGACCCGCGGCCCGGGCGCGGGCTTAGGCCGAAGTGGGCCAGGAGAGATTCCCGCGAACAAGGTCAAACATGTGGTGATCATCCTCAAGGAGAACCACACGTTCGACAACTACTTCGGCACGTTCCCCGGCGCGAACGGTGCTAGATTGCCGCGATCTCCGAATCCTCCCGCGAGGGACCATCCGCACACCCATGCCGCGTGGCTCGCACGACAGACGACCGCCGCCCGCGAACAGTTCATCGAGCCGGACATCCCCGCGTACTTCTCCTATGCGAGGAAGTTTTGCCTGTGTGATAACTACTACACGGATGTGGCCGGCCCGTCCACACCGAATCACTTGATGCTCCTCTGCGCCGACTCCCCGAACATCGACAACCCTTCCCAGCGGACTCCACAGACAATCAAGATCGACGCGTCACTGCCGAAGAGCTTGGAGCAATCTCGATTGACATGGCGTAGTTACGGCGGGTACGCGATCGACTACCTTCACGGGGTCAATCCGAAATGGAAACTCGCGTCGGATCAATTTCGCGTGGACGCGACCGCCGGACAGCTCCCGGAGGTATCGTGGGTGTACGCGCCCCTTGAGTTCGACGAGCATCCTCCTTACAGCAATCCCCAGGGCGTCCGGATGGGCAACGTGACCAAAGGGATGCAGTGGTCCGTGGACCAAATCAACGCGATCGTCCGGGGCGGACTGTGGCAGGACGTCGCGGTGTTTCTCACATGGGACGACTGGGGCGGATGGTACGATCACGTCGAACCCCCTGCGGTGGAAGTATGGCATGGGAACGGTGCACATCCCGGCTACTTGGGGAGCCAATTTCGATACGGTCCTCGCGTGGGATGCATCGTGTTAGGCCCGTACGCGAGAAACGGCTACATCTCCAAAGTCCTCCACTCCCACGTGAGCCTGTTGAAATTCTGCGAGGCGAACTTCGGCCTCGCTACGCTGAACCAGCGCGACGCCCGGGCGGATGACATGTCGGATTGTTTCGACTTCGGCAAGAGTCCCGCGCCTCCGCCCCCCGCGGTTCCGTAGCGCCTGCGGGACCCGGGCCGGATCATCCGGCTCGCGCGAACCTTGATACCGCAACGGCGGGTTGCCATCGCACATGCCTGCGGCCCTTGCGGGAATCACCGTGCTGGACTTCACGCGGCTCCTGCCAGGTCCGTTCTGTACGCAACTCTTGTGCAACCTCGGCGCGGAGGTGATCAAGATCGAAGACCCGAAACTGGGCGACTACATGCGCTCCGTTCCCCCCATCGTGCACGACGTCTCCTATCCGTTCCTCATGGTGAATCGAGGAAAGCGGTCTCTCTCCGTGGACTTGAAGACACCCGAAGGTCAGGAGATCGTGCACAAACTCGCGCGCGGTTCCGACGTGGTCGTCGAACAGTTTCGTCCCGGCGTGATGGCGCGGCTCCGAGTGGCCTACGACGATCTCGCCATGATGAACCCGAGGCTCGTCTATTGCTCCTTCTCGGGATACGGTCAAACGGGGCCGTACAAGGATCTCCCCGGACACGACATCAACTTCCAGGCCCTCGCTGGGATCCTCGGCGTGACAACGGGGAGGGAGGACAAGGCCCCCGCGATCCCCGGGGTCCCGATCGCCGATCTCGCGAGCGGCTTCAACGCCGCCCTTGCGATCTTGGCCGCGCTGCGGGTGCGAGACCGTACGGGCCGCGGGGAGTTCATCGACGTCTCGATCTACGATACCGCCGTGACGCTCATGGTCCTCGGCCTCGCGCGTTTCCTTGCCACCGGCGAAGAGCCGGTCGCAGGCGAGACCCTTCTGACCGGGTCGTTTCCCTTCTACAGTCTGTATGAGACGAAAGACGGTCGCTGGCTGTCCGTGGCCACGGTCGAGCCGAAGTTCTGGTCTCGGATGTGCGAGCTCATCGGAGCCCCGGATCTTGCCGAGAAACAGTTCAAGGACGGTGCGGAACGATTCGCCGTGGCGCAAACTCTGGCCGAGAGGTTTCGCGGCCGCACCCTCGCCGAGTGGGAGGCGCTGCTGGCAAACGAAAATCTACCGATCGCGGGAGTGAAGCGCGTCTCCGAAGTCGTCCGCGATCCCCAAGTGGAAGCCCGGGGCCTCCTCCCGGTCGTCGATGTGTCCGGCCTTTGGAAGCTCCAAGTAATCGCCCACCCGGCGAAGCACGCGACCCTGGAGACGCGCAACCTGACACGGGTGCCCGCAAAAGGCCAAGACACCGAGGAAATCCTTCGATCTCTCGGATACACCGCGAGGCAGATTCAGACCTTGGCCAAGAAAGGCGCCGTCGCAATGCGATGACAGACCTTCGCCGACCGGAAGAGCGGACTCACGTACCCTTGAACTTCGGTGCGCGCTTCTCCATGAAGGCTTGGATTCCTTCGTAAATGTCGTCCGTCGAAGCGACGAGGCCGAAGGCCATGGCCTCCATCTCGAGGGCCGCATCGATGGGCATGTCGCCACCGCGATTCAGGAGCACCTTCGCCAGGCGGATCGCGATGGGCGCCTGTCGAGCGAGTCGGCCGGCGAACTCGCGGACCTCAGACGAGAACGCTTCGTTCTCCACGGTCTTCGTCACGAGGCCGATTGCGGCTGCCTCGTCGGAGGTGAGCCGAAGCCCGAGAAGAACGAGTTCCTTCGCCTTCGCCTGACCGAGCATTCGGACGAGCCGTTGGGTCCCGCCCGCCCCGGGGACGAGGCCCAGGTTCACCTCGGTCTGTCCGAGCTTGGCTCCCTTCGCCGCGATCCGGAAGTCGCAGGCCAAGGCCAGTTCGAGCCCGCCTCCGAAGCAGTGACCGTTGATTGCCGCGAGCGTCGGCTTGGAGAAATTGGCAAGTCGGTTCATCACCTCCTCGCCACGGCGGGAGAACTGCCACACCTTGAACGCCTTGGAAATGTCGCTGAAGGACGTGAGGTCCGCTCCGGCACTGAACGAACGGTCCCCGGCGCCGGTCACCACGACACACCGGATGGCATCGTCTTTCTCCAGCTCCGCAAGGGCCCTCTCGAGCTCATCGAAGACCTGCGGGCTGATCGTGTTCAGTCGATCGGGTCGATTGATCGCGATCGTCGCGACACGGGCCTCCGCATCCCGCGAGACCAAGAGGGTCTCGAAACTCATCCCACCACTTCGGTCCTTGTGCTCATAGAATCCCTTCCCGGTCTTTGTGCCGAGGTCCCCGCGCGCCACCATTTCCTCGAGGAGCTTGGCGGGCTTCGCGCTACGCTCCTTCTTCAATGCGTTGACGACGACATCGATCCCCAGGCTATCAGCTGTGGCGAGAGGTCCTTTCGGGAATGCGGTCCCCAGGCGCATCGCCTCGTCGATCTCCGCCGGGCTCGCGACATCGAGCGCGACGAGTTCCGCGGCCTCGTTGATCATCCGCGACAGGATGCGAACCGGGTCGAAGGACTCGCCCATGTCCGGCGTCAGGTTCGGCCGGCCCTGCTTGTAGGCATAGAAGCCCTCGTCGACTTTTCGCCCGAGTTTCTTCGCGGCCATCAGGGCTTGGACGGATCGAGGCATCGGGCGATCCGCGTTCTCGATTAGATGGTGCAACACATCGATGCCCACCTGGTCCGCCAGCTCGAAGGGCCCCATCGGGAAGCCCGCCTGGAATCGCATGGCGGCGTCGATCGTTTCGATGGCAACCCCTTCCTCGTCGTGGATTCGCGCAGCCTCCTCGAAATAGGGACCGAGGACGCGGGTCGTGATGAAGCCGGGGACGTCTTTCTTGACCACGACGACCGTCTTGCCGAGGGATCTGGAAAGGTCGACAGCGACTCCGAGCGTGGCATCGCTCGTCGTGTCCGCGCGGATGACTTCGATTAGCGGCATGAGCATCGGCGGGTTGAAGAAGTGCATCCCGACGACCTGTTTCGGACGTTTCGTCACGAGGGCCATTTTCGTGATCGGCAAGGCCGAGGTGTTCGATGCCAGAATCGTTTTCTTCGGCGCGGCCGCGTCGAGTTCCTGAAAGACGCGTTTCTTCAGATCGAGGTCCTCGAAGACCGCCTCGATCGCGACGTCCGCGTTGCGGCAGGCCTCGGCCAAGTCCAGGGTCGTGTGAATCCGGTCGAAGGCCTGTTGCATCTGGTCCGGCCGGATCTGGTGCTTCTCCACGAGCTTGCCCAGGGACCAGCGGATCCGTTCCATTCCACGGTCCAGGAACTCCTGTTTGACGTCCCGCATCCGCACTTCGTGGCCGTGCAGGGCCGCCAGCTCGGCAATCCCGTGGCCCATCTCCCCCGCACCGATTACCGCGAGCCGCATCGTCGCCACTCCCTCCCGGTGGAAGGGAGGACCGGAGTTAAAGATGTGGTGGGCCGCGCCGAAAGTTCATCGTCCCGAACTGCTTCGGTCCGACGTGGACCCGGTTCAGACGCTGATCGTATTCGCTGCAATGGCCATTGCGGTCATCATGCCTTTCGTGGTGGGTCATCATGCCTTTCGTGGTGTTGCCCGAAATCCTGGAAAGGAAAGGGTTCAACCCCAAAAGCGGCTCTGTCCGGTCGCTAGTGTGGATCTCGTTCCTGCTCATCGTCTTCGTTCCCGCGGTGGCGAGCGGGTTCCTCTTCAGTGTGCGAAACCTCGCGGATTGGGCATATGTCGGAGTGGGTCTCCTGGTCGCGATCCTCTACGACTACTACCGGTTGAATCCGGAAAAGGTCCCGTGGTCCCGCCGTCGCATCTGATCTCAAATGAATTCCCAGTCTCGAAGGACGTCCTCCAAGTTCGGGTGGCCGATCTCATCGAGCTCGTACCGGACGTGGACCACGGGCTTCTTGGTCTTGAGGACTCGGCTCAGATCGATGGGCGTGCCGCTCAGGACGATATCGATAGGGGTCGCATCGATCGTCTCCTCAAGTTCCTTGATTTGCTTCGGTCCATAGCCCATCGCCGGGAGGACTTTCCGGGAGTTCGGATATTTCTTGTACGTCTCCTTGATCGAGCCGACGGCGTGGCCCATCGCGCTGACAATCTCGGCCGCTCCGAACCGCTGTGCGGCGATGTACGCCGCGCCGTACTCCATCCCTCCATGCGTGAGCGTCGGACCGTCCTCGATGGCGAGCACCCTCTTCCCGCGAATCTGAACGGTCTCGTCAGGGGTGATCGGTGAGGCGGCCTCCACGACGACCGCATCCGGGTTCACGTCCCGCACGTTCCGCTTCACGACCTCCACGTTCTCGGGCGAGGCGGTATCCACCTTGTTGATGACCACGACGTCCGCCATGCGGACATTCGTTTCGCCGGGGTAGTAGGACAGCTCGTGCCCCGGGCGGAGCGGATCCGCGACGACGATGTGCAGGTCCGGTTTGAAGAACGGCGTGTCGTTGTTCCCGCCGTCCCACAGGAGGATGTCAGCTTCCTGCTCCGCCTGCCGCAGGATCTTTTCGTAGTCGACGCCCGCGTAGACGACGGTCCCCTTGTCGATGTGGGGCTCGTACTCTTCCCGCTCTTCAATCGTCGTCTCGTACCGATCGAGATCCTCGTAGGTCGCGAAGCGCTCCACCGCCTGCGAGGCGAGGTCCCCGTAAGGCATCGGATGGCGCACGACGACGACCTTCTTGCCGTGCGCCCGAAGGATCCCCGCGACCCGCCGCGTGGTCTGGCTCTTCCCGCTTCCGGTCCGGACAGCACAAATCGCGATGACGGGCACGCGGGCCTTGAGCATCGTCGGCTGGGCCCCGAGGAGGAGGAAGTCCGCTCCGTGGGAGTTGGCGAGGGCGATGAGATGCCCGATATGATTGTAATCAACGTCGGAGTAGGAGAACACGCAGGTCTGAACCGCATGTTTCTCGATCAGCTTCGGGAGGTCGTCCTCGGGGAAAATGGGAATCCCGTCGGGATACTGCGGACCCGCCAGAGAGGCGGGGTACTTACGGGTCTCGATTCCCGGGATTTGCGTGGCGGTGAAGGCCACGACCTCGGAGGCCGGATCGTTTCGGTAGACCACATTGAAGTTGTGGAAGTCTCGACCAGCCGCGCCGAGGATGATCACCCGTCTCGGGGCCGCCATGGAGGTGGGAGCCCCCGGATGTGTAAAGCCTTTGTGGGGCGTTCGAAACTCAGATATCAACCTTGAATAAGGTTAACCGGATTTGACAGAGTGAGTGGCCGGCTGGGCGGTGTCCTCCTCCAAGGCCCGTCGGGCCGAACGGAACACGTCGTCGAACATCGACTCCGTGAGCAGACCGGTCTGCGTGTTCCTCTGGCTCGGGTGGTAGGATGCAATCAACGTGATCGGAGGCATGGACCAAGTTCCTCCGTGGCGGAAGCGAGGCCTCGGACTTGGGATCTCGTGATGCGTCATCCGCCACACGCGAAGGAATGCATCCATCGCAACGGCACCTAAGACGACGACGATCCGCAGCGCAGGGAGAAGCAACGTCTCCCGCAGCAAGAACGGCTGACATCGGGCGAATTCCGTCCGCGTCGGTTTGTTTTCCGGAGGTGCGCAGCGAACCGCAGCGGCAATGTAGCAGTCCCACAGCTCGAGTCCGTCGTCCTTTGACACAGAAAGGCTTTGGTTCGCGAATCCCGTTCGGTACAACGCCCGGTACAGCCATTCTCCACTCCGGTCTCCCGTGAACACGCGGCCCGTCCGATTGCCTCCGTGTGCCGCAGGAGCCAGCCCGACGACGAGGAGCCGCGCATGGGCATCACCGAAACCGGGGACCGGCCGTCCCCAGTATTCCCATTCCCGAAAGGCAGCTCGTTTCTGTCGGGCGATCGCCTCTCGATGGCGGACCAGACGCGGGCATTTCCGGCATGCAATGATTTCGGAGGTCAACCCTTCGAGAGAATCGGGCTCCATCGAGCCCGCGGAACTCCATTCGATTCAAAAACGTTGATGGTCCCGATAGAGAATGCTGGGTACGACAGACCACCCGGTCGGGTTGCGGCATTCGAGAATGATACTCGACTGCAAAGGATTTTATGCGGACGAACCGAGACCATCCAGGTCAATGGTCGCGCGGCTTATCGGATGGTACCACGGCCTCTTCCACTTGGCTCAGGTGACCATTCACGATCGCTGGGTGAAGCGGTTCCGGCTCATCGCGTTCCTCGCGGCATCCTCGATTGCGACGCAAATCGTCCTACGGAGCGCGCTCGGATCCGTCGGCCTGGGAAGCATCCTCCCCAGCTCGATCCTCACGATCCTCGTCGCGTCGGCGGTCTGGCTCATCGCGTATCCTGCGATGTGGCTGCGCATGGCGACCGTGGTCGTGGAGATGGAGGCCAAAAAGGAATATGCCGTCATCCTCCACGAGATCCACAAGCTCCATCGCCACCACGATGCCGCGAACCCCGAGGCGAGAGATCCTCCCCTCGTGGAAATTGAAGTTCCACGCCGATAGGCAGCTCGAGCCGTCACGAGGTTTCGGATCACGCGGCTGGCCGCCGTGACGCGGGTCGCAGGACGGAACGGTCACCACCCCGGAAGCCTTAGTAGGGGCCGGAACGTTTCCGCGACCCAATGCCGTCGTACCGGATTCCGAACGACACACGGGTCCGGGACTCCCTGGTCCGTGTCTTCAGTACTCGGCCTGTGGTGGATAGCCAACGCCGGCTCAAAGCGCTCGTCGAAAAGGACCTGAAAGGGGACGAGAGATACCGGGTCGGCGAACCGAGACTGCGGGTCCTCGCGATCGAGTCGGGGCTCGTGGACTTGGAGATCCACACCCGCGACACGGCCGAGATGCGGTCGCTCGTGAAGTGTCCTGTTTGCGGGAATCGCCTAAAGAAGGTGCGGAACATGACGGTCTTCGGCGGGACCGTGACGCTCGGATATCGATGCGAACGGTGCAAATACTGGACGGGACTCAAGCGGCGCGTGCCGACGCGGTACGTGTTCACGAGGCGGTCCTGATGCGTGTCCGCTACGAAGGCGGCATCCTCGTCCAAGATCTTCTCAAGGAGGTCATCTTGGATCCCGTGCGCAAGACGCCGGGGAGTATCGTGAGCCACGGGCACATGGACCATCTGACGTCGGGCGGCATCATGACGCCACAAACCCTCGAGGTCCTCAAGGTACGTCGCGGGGGGACGGGGCAGGCGCTCCCGTACGGGAAGGAGATCGATCTCAACGGCTTCCGCGTTGTGCTCAAGGACGCGGGGCATGTGTTCGGTTCCGCGATGGTGCGGGTCGACGACCTTCTGTACACGGGCGACTTCAACCCGGAAGGCGGTTCCACCTGCGGCAAAGCACGGCCTGAGTTCGTCCAAAGCTTGATCGTGGATGCAACCTACGGCCGCCCGGGCTACAACTTCCCGCCGAAGAAGGACGTGGAGTCGGACCTGTTGAACTGGCTCGAGATGGAGCTCGCGAGCGGACCGGTCGCCCTCGCAGGGTACGAGTTCGGCAAGAGCCAGGAACTGATCAGCCTCGTGAACCGCCTCGGAGTCGAGGTGGCGGTCTCCGACCGAATCGCGGATCTCGCGGACATCTACCTCCGACATGGGATCGACCTGCGGTACCGTCGGTTGTCCTCACTCACAGAAGAGGAGCGGAAGGATCCGCGGGCGTATATCCTGCCGCCGGGCTGGCTCCGACCTCCTCTCGACGATAGTGTCTCCTGGCTTGGCTCGATCGGCCTCCGGACCGCGTACGTGAGCGGATGGTGCGCCATGTTCGATTTCACCCGCCGATACGGGGTCGACGCGCAATTCCCCCTGAGCGACCACGCGGATTTCGAGGACCTCATGGACTTCATCCTGGCGTGTCGGCCCCGACGGGTCTACACCGCATTCAGCAATGCGAAAGAACTGGCCAAGGCGGTGGATCGACGTCTCCGGATCAAGTCCGAAGCCTTGCTGACCCGGTGAGTTACGTGGAGTCGCGACGCGAACGAGACACGGTGTTGGTGAAACTCTCCGACGGGGAGGACCTTTTTCCAAGCCTCGAGGCAGCCGCCCGCGAGCACGACGTGGAAAGCGGCACGGTCTTGTGGGGAATCGGGATGCTCCGGGACTTCGAGATCGGTTTCTTCGGGCCGAAGGGGTATGACAAGAGCGTCTTCTCCGAACGGCACGAGTTGCTCGGGTTGCACGGAAGCGTCTCGATGCGAGGGGACCCGCTGCTCCACCTACACGTCGCCCTCGGCCGGCCGGATCATGGTGTGATCGGTGGCCATCTGTTCCGGGCGAAGACGGCGGTGGTCAACGAAATTCAAATCGCGCGATTCGACGGAATCCACCTCAACCGACGACTCAACGAAAGGACCGGGTTGCGGGAGCTCGTCTTCGATTGATGCCGAGGGACCCGACGGCGTACGGGCTCACTGCCAGGTCGCCCGGTCCAGGTCCCGCTCTTCTTTCGTCTTCTTGCGGAACTGACGGTAGTGGTCCTTGCATAAATGGATTCGACGCGGCTCTCCGATCAGCTTGAGCTCCGGCAGGGCTTCCTTCACTTTCCTCGTAGAAAGAGAGCGGCTCGCTTCCTTCCCGCACCCCTGGACTCCGCACACTTCGTCGGCGGCCACTGGCGAGTCGAAGGCATGCCCCTATAAGTAAATGTGCGACGCTCGACGATTGCGAATCTCAATTGGCCGCATCTTGGGAGCAGAGGGAAAGGAACCGCTTCACGGCGCTCGGCGCCGCAACATGCGCGCGGCCGCGGCACTCACGATTGCAAGGGCCGCGATCATGGCCACTTCGCTGCCCGCCTGGAATCCGCTACCCGGTGCTTCGGGTCGGATGCTGACGACTTCGACTGACACGGCGGCGAGGGAAGGGAGGTAGAGCGCCACGACCGTTCCCGGGAACGAGAGGACCGAGTAGGACGCTCCCCCTCCGCGCACCCCGTTGGTGAGGAATAGAGGGAGAGGGCTCTCCGATCGATTCACGTCCCCCGCGTTCGCGCGCACCCGGAGCTGTGTCGAAGCGTTGAAGGGCATCGTCGCGGGGTCGAACGCGAGCAGAATCACCGCTCCACCCGGGAGGAGGGAATCCACCTGGATGGCGGCACGACCGGGTTCCACCGCGAGCGCCCACCCCGAGACTCCAATCCGATACTGGGCGACGTTCTGGACCCACCGACCGTCGGCCGTCGCCACGAGATCGAGCTCGGCGACGATGTGTCCTGCGCCAATCGCATCCAAGAGGGCGAGCCACTCGGCCCGGTTTGCCGTCCGAGGAGGAACGGACTTGAACAGGAGCAGATCGGAATCCGCCATCTTGGCGACGATCTGGATGCCGCTCACGCTGAACGTCCCAGCCCCCAGGAGAAATCGCGCCTGGTCGTCACCCACGGAATACGAGACGGAGGAGGCGGGCCACGACCCCGGAGCCGTTTGTATGGAGACATTCGTCGCTCCCGCGGGAAGTTCGATCGTCGCCGTGCGCGCGACGTCAGTGCGAATCTCGACGAGGACCGTGGGATCGTCATGGACCGTGATCGTGACGAGGTATCCCTGGGCCTCGAACGTGGAACCGATTGCGTGGGCGCCCCTCGCGGGCGCGAAGCCCGCAACCCGAATCGAACCCACGTAGAGCACGGGGGCTTCGCCCGCGAGACCGAGGATGGATTTCATTGTCCCCGTCGATGCGTCGTAGGCGAACTGCACGTAGGTCCCGAGGACTTGACCACGGTCGTACTGGAAGGAGGCGAACAGCGGCGAGGACCAGGGGAAGACCCCGGCGGAAGATTCCGCTTGTAGGGCGAACGAAATAGGGCGGAGGGCGGCGGAAACGTGAGAGGGAGCGGATCCGCTCAAGGCGACGGGAAGAAGCGAAAGCACCGCAAAGGCCGCCGCCGCCTTCGCCAGATTTGCGCGCGCACCCGGTCCGTCCTCCATGGAGGAATACTGTCCCTTCGCAGATAAGGGAATTTTGGTCCATCGCGGAAACCGGTTGGGACGTCGTCCGAACCTTCCCTTTCGACGGCGCAAGAGGGAGCTTCGACCGGCGTACACAAAGTATCTTACGACGGAGCCTCATGGCCTCTCCCCATGGGACCCTTGGATGTCTTCCTCCGGGTGTCCTTCGCCGGCTTCGCGGGGATTCTCGCGACCGTCTCGGTCCAGTCCTACGCCCGACACCGCGAACGGCGCTTCCTCTTGCTCACCTCGGCCTTCGCCATCTTCCTCGTCCAAGGGACCTGGTTGATCATCGAGATTGCCACCCGGGCCGTCTCCTCCGTCGGGAGCGAATGGCTCGCGCTGAACCTCGGAGTGCTCGTGGCCCTCTACCTCGCTCTGCTGCGGTGATGAGATGCCCGAAGGCCTCGAACTCGAGAGCCGGCGCAGGATCTACGACTTCCTGACGGCGAACCCCGGCGTCCATCTCCGGAAGATCGGACAGGTGCTCGGAATGTCGACCGGCATGCTGTCGTACCACCTCGGGTACCTGGAACGGAATGGGGTCCTGAAATCCGAAGAGGATGGACACCGCAAGCGGTACTTCATCGCCCGTGCGTTCGTGGAGGCCCAGCGGCGAATCCTCGCCGTCCTGCGGCAGGATGTGCCACGGAAGATCGTCCTCGAACTCCTGTTCTTCGGCGAGCGGACGTTCGGGGAGCTCCAGACTTCGGTCGGCGTTTCGAAGTCCACGCTGTCCTACCATCTCCAGAAACTCATGAACCGAGAGGTCCTCCTTCGGGGCCGACGGGAGCGCGAGAGCGTGTTCTCGATCAAGGACCTCGAGGAGGTCCGGAAACTTCTCTTGGCGAACCGTTCGAGCTTCCAAGATGACGCGGTGGACCGGTTCGCGGACCTGTGGACGAAAATCCGAACCTGACGTGGCCGGCAGAGCCGCGAGGGTGCTTCGCTTGATCCGCGCGATCCCGCGGACATTCACTCCGACTTCGTAAACTCCCGCACGAGACACGTCGCGTAGGATCCGCGAGTGAGTTCGAACGATAGGGAAAAGGCTGCCTCCCCCACCTGGACGTCGAGGCCTCGGAACGGCGCGAGGATCTCTCGCCGGGTTCCCTTCGATGAGATCCGAGGGATCTCGGGGATGATGAAGTCCTCCGGGCGCAGGCCTTCCGATGCGACGATCGTCTTCTCGATCTGTCCCGGCTCGCCGCCCGCGAATTCCGGTTCGGAACCGAACAGGATGGCGCTCACCCACGCCTTCCCTTCGCGGCACCGCTTTGCCGCCCGCTCCAGGTTGTCGCAGGTGACGTCGATCGTCCGGCTTCGATCCGGGAGCCCGGACGCGTCGGCCGGTAGGACAAGGTCCCCCGCGACTGGTTCGTGAATCGGGATGCGGCGGCGCATCCGTTCGCTGAGAATCCGATTGAACAGGAACGACTGGTAGCCATGGACGAACATCATCAATAGATTGAAAGGGAGCGATCGAAGGGCGCCGACATAGTCCGTCGGTTCAACCGCTAATTGATTCAGGATCGCCTTCTCGAATCCGTAGGACTTCGGATAGGAGCGCAAGGCGGTCTGGATGTCTCCTGTATCCCGCAACGCGGAACGGACCTCGTACGATTCCGGATCCTCCCCCTCCAACGGGTTCGCGACGTAGGCCTCGACGGCCTCTCGGAATTCGCCGCGGACGAGGTGGCGACCGACGACGTGGGTGATCGGCCGGACGGACCCGAACCGCTGGATGCCGAAGAAACTCGGAAAGCCTCCGGCAATTCGGAGAGCCCGTGCGGTCTCCTCGACCGTTTTCGCCGCGATCTCCGGCTCGACCGGCAGGTCCCTCACGACAATCCGAAACCGATTTCCCGCCAGGTCGCCGAGCTCCAAGGGCCGGTCGGACCGGAAGGCGTCGAGGATGTCGACGTCCTTGAGTTGGAGTCCACGGACCGCCTCTGGCAGGACGCCCTCGAACGAGAACAGCCGGGTCGTCACAGCATGCTTGTCCTTGGTCCCCGCGTACCCGATTCGCTTCCGGCTGATGTGAAGGGCCCGAGCCATCGCGCGGACGAGCCGGTTCGTCTCCCAATTCCGGACTCGTACCTGCGCGATCGCATACCGCCCCTCGGGGGACACGGCCGGGGGAGACGAGATTTCTTCGACGACGAAGTCCTCCGGGGCCGACTTGATCGTCCCTCCGAGGCCGGGTGTCGACGTCAGGTAGCCGACGATCCCGACGTCGCGCTCCATGGGCCTACGCGAACTCCTTCTCCAGATGTTGCTTGGCACCGCTGAAATCGTTCGCCAGGCCCTCCGCAACACGTTTCAGCGCGGCTTGCGGACTCCCCTTTTTCACCTTGACTGTCAGGACGGGCTTGTCCAGCTGCGGGTGGCCCGTGTAATACAGAGCATCTTCCACGTCCGGGTCCTTGAGCAGGGCCGTGATGAGCGGGTAGATCACCGTGTCGTCTGGGTTCAGGATCTCTATGCGGACGGAATCCTTCTGTTTCTCGAGAATTCGGAGTTGCATGGGAGAGGTGCGGAGAGGTTCCGCCGATTTAAGGCTTTGCGGGTTTCTTCGAGAACGTGCGCGGGCCGCGCGAGTTGGCTTTGCCAACGCGAGTTCCCGCGGTCGTCCGAAGGAAACTAAATAATCGGGAGGTGATGAGAGTCCCTCCATGGCCTCCCCCGGAGCGCCCTCCGCGGACACGTTCGAGTCGGAGGCGCAAGGCCTGCTCGATGCGATCGCGAGGGCACGGAAGCGGGTCGACGGGGTGGCGGGGCTCGTGGACGGGACCCTTGACCGGTTCCGGGAGCGGGTCGACCGCCTGATTCGGGAGAGCGAGGTCGACAACTGGCGGCAGGTGCGGATCTTCACCCGGGACGTCGATGCGATCGCCGCGGACCTGGGCAAGGCCGCCAAAGAAAAGCGCCTGTCCCTCAGGCTCGTGGCGGGCCTCGATGCGTCCCTTCGGAAGGCTCGGAAGAGGGACTTCTACGGAGCCCGGAAAGCGTGGCGGAAGCTCGATCGGGTCGCGGAGCAAGGGGCCGAGGTCCGCCGACTCCAGATTTCCTACCGAGAAGGGTACCGCGCGGTCGAGGCGCGGATTCGGCAACTCCGAGCGCAGGTCGATCGCCTTCAAAAGATCCCGAAACCTCCCTCCTCCCCGGAGGACGCCCAGGAATTCAATGAAAGCGTCGACGCCTTCAACGGAGCCGCGACCGCAGCCTACCTCGATTTCCTGGCCCGGAGCCGAGCCGACCAGGCGATTCCTCTCCTCCTCGAGGCGTCTCAAGGAACCGGCATCGGGGTGCCGGCCCCGCCCCCCGGTTCCGACCCGGAGCCACTTCTGCGCCTCCTGAACAACGCGAGCCCGCAGGGCGAAGCGTTCCGCAGTCGCTCCTTCTACGGATTGCTCGAACTGCCCGGATACTCGGACGCGAAGCTCACCCACGTGTTCGGAGATGCTCGGCTCATCCGGAGCGCGCTCGATTCCGGTTGGGCCTGGCTGAAGGCGATCCGGGACGACGAGCGGCGCTCCCTCCAGATTCAATGGAGCGAAGACGTGACCGTGTTGAAGCGCCGGACGCCATCCATTGTCGGTTTCGTCGAGCGCCTGGGGAAGCTGAACGACGCCGCCGAGAGAGGACGCGAGCTCGCAGCCGCGCTGCAGGACGGGCGGTTCGATGCGTGGCAGTCGGCCGCCCGCCTGTACGCCACGCACGGGGACTCTGCGGTCCGGAAATGGCGCGGGACGTTGGAGAAGGACGTGGAGACCATGAACAAGGAAGCGGCGAAGCTCGCGGCGGTGCTCAAGCGCTTCCCGGATCCTGCGAAAGTCGAATCGGGTGGCGGCTAGGACCGACCCGGCGTAAGAGCCGAAGCGACCAAGTGGGGGATTCGCAATTCCCCGGAAAGAGGCATCCTATGGTGCAGAAAGTGATTGACGTGGTCGGCGTCTCGCCGGTGAGCTTCGCGAAGGCCGCGCAGAACGCGGTCTCCGAGGCTGCGAAGACGGTCCGAGAAATGCGGTGGGCGAGGGTCGGGGAGATGGAATTGGAACTCGACGGCTCCAAGGTGAAGTCGTACCGGGCGACCGTGCGGATTTACTTCAACATCGAACGATAGAGGGACGCGGGAGGGCGATCCCGCCTCAAGCCTTCTGGCGGAACTCCATCTGCTGAAACAGCATCATGGCTAGGACAATCATCGCCACGGAGAATCCGACGAGGATCAGGACCGCGATTCCCGCGGAGATGTCCGACCCATAGGTCGTCATCGGCCCGACGGCAATCATGCCTTGCAGGATCGATTTCAGATAGTGGATCACGCTGAGCTTCGGTACATCTCCCGGGATCGAGCCGACGATCGATTCCCACACGAAGCCGAAGAGCAGGCCCACTGCGAGCGGCTTGCGGACCAAGACCGAGACGAAGAGGAATACCGCACCGTACGCGGCGCTGCCGATCAGGGTCGCAACGAGAAATCCGCCGAGGACGTCCAGGTCCGTCGCGAGCGTCGTGCCTTGGTAGGCCTCTGTGACTCCGTACGCGAGGACGATCGGCGGAACGAGGAGGACCAAGACTGCGACGAGATAGCCGATGTATTTGTACAATACCACCGCGGGCTTTGAGATGGGACGGGTCAGCAAGTACGGGAGCGTGTTGTCCTCGATTTCCTCGCGGATGAGCGTGGTCGCGTTCACGAGGGTCACGAAGATGAGGACGACCTGGAGGAAAAGCGGGATCATCAGGCGCTGGAAGAGGTCGATGTTGAACGCCGAGACCCGTCCCGCGGCCAAGGACAAAGCCAGGATGAAAGGAATCGCCGAAAGGAGGAGCATCGCGATGACACGTCGCGTTCCCAGGAGGTACCGTAGGGTGAGGCTGGTGACGACCCAGAGCCTCCGTGCCGACTCGGTGACACCCATCCTTCACCCGACGAGGTAACGGAAGACGGCTTCGAGGCTGTCATCGGGACTCTCGAGGCCGCGGACCTCGAGCTTGGTGTCGGCGACAATCCCAGGGAGTTCCTTGTAAAATGCATCGGGCTTCCGAGTGCGGATCACAAGCGTGTCCTCGGCGGGCACTTCTAACGAGACGACGTGGTCCATCCGTGCAAGCGCCTGGGCGAGTTGGCGAGGTTGCGACGTCTCGAAGCGCACGGCGTGGGGATGCTCATCGATGAGCGCACGAATCGCGTGAATGTCGCCCGACGCGATCGCCTTGCCGTTGTGAATCAGCACGATGTTGTTCGTGATGCGCTCAATCTCGTACAGGACGTGGGTTGACATGAGGACGTGCCCGCCGTCTTTCGCGAAGTCGGCGATGGTCCGGAGAATCTGCACGCGAGCCATCGGGTCCGCTCCGGACAGCGGCTCGTCAAGGATGAGGACCTCCGGATCATGCGCAAGGGCCTGCGCGAGCTTCGCGCGTTGGCGCATCCCGCGACTGTAGGTCCGCGTGGGCCGGTGGGCCGCGCCGGACAATCCGACGACCTTGAGCGCGGCGCTGGCTTCCTTCGAAGCCTTCGCGGCCGGCATGCCATCAAGTCGAAGCAGCGCCTCCACGAACTGTTGCCCGCTGAGCCAGCCGTACATCTGATTGTGCTCCGGGCAGTACCCGAGGCGTCGCATCATCGGCACGTTGTTCCATGGATTTTCTCCGAGCAGCTGGAGGGTGCCCTGGTTCGCGTGCAGCTGGCCGATTAACAACTTGAAGAGCGTGCTTTTGCCGGCCCCGTTCGGCCCCACAAGGCCCGTGATGCCCGTTCCAAAGGAGGCCGTGAACGCGTTGAGTCCAAGGACTTCGCCGTACCACTTCGAGACTCCGGCAGCCTCCGCGACGGCGCTCATCCGGAGACCACCTCGACGGCCTTCATTCGGAGGTACGTGGCCAACGACGCGACAACGGTCGCGGCAAGCAGGATCGCGAGGGCCCACGGCCAGTCAAGCTGGTTTCCCGAAGCGCCGAACGCTGCACGTGCCAGCGCGAGGTAGTCTTCCCACGGAGAGGCGTAGAGCAACGCTGAATTGCCAATGGAGCTCGATAGAATGTCCGCGGGGATCGTCAGGCCGAACGTGACGGCGAAGACCCCCGCCGCGGCGTAGCTCTTGCGCGTCGTGAGGCTCGAGAGAAACAAGGTGACCGACGTGTAGAAGGCGGTGAACAGGAGTCCCAGCAAGACGGAGAGGCCGATCGCCTCCAAGGCGATGGTCCACGAGAAGAGACCTAGGAGGGCCGCCACGAAGGGCGTGAGGACCAAAGGGAGCACCGCGATCATGGAGATGAGAGGGGCGAGGGTTGCGGCTTTCGCGATCAGATAGTCCGCGTGGGTGATGGGTCGGCTCAGATAGAGTGTGAGGGCCATGGAGTTGAGATCATCGGCGATGAGCGCGGATCCGACGACCGACGCCATGAGCGTGACGAAGAACAGGATGGCGCCGTTCGAAGCGGGAACGAAGAAGAAGCTCAGGTCTCGTGCCTGGCCAGGCAAGAAAGCGCCCAAGAAGAGGACAAAGACGATGGAGCTGACCAGAACCAAGCCCACGCCCACGGCTGTCGCTACAATCGTTGCGGGCCGCTTGAACTCGCGCCGCAACCCCGTGACGATGATCGCACGAAGCCGATGTCGACGGCCGAGGAGCGGCATCTCTCGCCGAGTGTACGTCGGGAGTGAGATCGACATCTACGCACCCCGGACCTCGTTTCGCTGGACGAGCTCAAGGAAGAATTCCTCGAGGCTCCGTATCTCCCGACCCATGTACCGCACCTCGACACCGAGGGCCTTCGCGGTCTGGAAGATCGC
>Ga0209154_1000425_pt1 | contig 28962 bp, 28 predicted proteins | sample GraSoiAngelo_121_FD_185878 | JGI IMG/M metagenome (GOLD analysis project Ga0209154, IMG submission 185878) | Grasslands soil microbial communities from the Angelo Coastal Reserve, California, USA - 14_0919_12_20cm (SPAdes) (version 2) | ecosystem: Environmental > Terrestrial > Soil > Grasslands ... | reverse complement strand
GGCGGCTCAAGCAGGTCGTGCCGGCGCACTGATCGGGGCGCCGCGCCCACGCGCCGCGCCCGGCGCCACGCTAACGTTCGCCCGCCGGTTCGCGACCTCATGCTAGAGTCCGCGTCCTTAGCCGCGGGTGCTTAGCTCAGCTGGTAGAGCGTCGTCCTTACAAGGCGAATGTCGGCGGTTCGAGCCCGTCAGCACCCACCAAGACCTTCGGTCGCATTCCTCGACGACCTCACGGGCGCAGAACGCGCCGAGCCGGGGCCACGTGTGGCCGGCGCGCGCGCCCCATGGTCGAGCGGCCGGCGCGGCCAAATCCAGGCCAATCAGCGATGACTTGCCTCGATCTAACCCCGTTTTGGCGCCTGTGTCGCTTCAGTCTTAAGAGTCCCTCAGTGCTGGAACCGACATGAAGCGCATTGCCTGTTTCGCCACGGTTGCCGCGTTGGTAACGAGTTACGATGCGTTGGCGGTCGGCGCCATCGCGAACGTCACAATCGTCGACCGAGACAGCGGGGTCACACTGAGCACGCATTTTTTCCACGGCGAGTACTGGGTGGCAGGAACACCCGGCGCCAGGTACGCGATCGAAATCCGCAACTGCATCGGCGGTCGTTTGCTGGCCGTGACCTCGGTCGACGGTGTCAACGTCCTATCAGGGGCAACCGCCGGTTGGGATCAGGCCGGCTACGTGTTCAACCCCGGTGAACGCTACCAGATCACCGGGTGGCGAAAGACTAACGCGGAAGTGGCGGCCTTCACGTTCACCGAGTCACCGAATTCGTACGCGGAACGGACCGGGCGCCCGGCCAACGTCGGGGTCATCGGCGTGGCGATCTTCCGAGAACATCAGCCGCGGGCGGTCTACACGCCGCCCAAGATTGCACCATCGGCGAAACAGCTGGAAGTACCTCGGGCGCGCGAGTCCAACCGGGCATTGGCGAGCCAGTCGACGGTCGCACCGGCCCCGGCAGCGGGTGGCTTGTCAGCCGGGATCGCGGCGGACCAGGCTCATGCGTCGGCGCCGGCAACGACGCCATCGACATCACCCGCACCCATGCCCGAGCCAAAGCTCGGCACGGGCCACGGTGAGCGCGAGTACTCCTACGTCGAGAACACTGAATTCCTGAGGATGCAGCCCGAACCAAACGAGGTCATACGCATACGCTACGACAGTCTCGACAATCTGATGGCAATGGGAATCGTCAGGCGACCGCGCCCGACTCCTCCCCTGCCCAACCCGTTTCCCGACTCGCAGGAGCGGCAATTCGTGCCTGACCCTCCCGGATGACGTCTCGCGTAACTGCCGTACGGGAATGAATGACCGACGCGCGCGAGAGTGACGAGGCCCTGATGGGGCGCTACGCACGCGGCGACGCTGCGGCGTTCGTCCTGCTGTATCGGCGCCACGAGTTGCGTATCTGGCGTTATCTCGAACGCAATGTCGGCAACCGGGCGACGGCGGACGAATTGATGCAGGAGGTGTGGTTCGCCGTTGCCCGCGAGGCGGTGCGCTACGAGCCCACGTCGCGGTTCACGACCTGGCTCTTTACCATTGCGCATAATCGGATGATCGACTCAATTCGAACGAGTCGGCAGCAAGTGAGCCTGGAAACCCTTGGCTACGAAGCAGAATTGGTTGTTCAACAACTGACTACCGAACCGAACGTCGGTCCGCTTGCCGCGGTGGTGGTGCGGGACCAGGCGGTTGCGCTTCGCCAGGCCATCGGGCAACTCCCACGCGAACAGCGCGATGCGTTCCTTCTGCAAATCGAGGGCGATCTCAGTGTCGAGGAGGTCGCGACCATCACCCAAAGCAGCTTCGAGGCAACCAAGAGCCGTCTGCGCTATGCGCGCACGAAGCTGCGCGAGCTGCTGAGCGAGTACGCATGAGTAAGTTACCACCGAGCCAGGACCAACCCGAGGACGTCGATGATCGCTATCGGCGGGCGTCAGCGCTGGACCCCAGCCGGCCAAGCGAGGCGGTGCGTCGGGCGGTGCTCGCGTATGCCGCCCGGCTGCCCGCGGAGCGCGCGACGGCAGATGCAGGCCGCGAGATCGAGCGCACACGGACGGCGGTGAATCAAGCATGGTGGCGACCGGCCATGCTGGCCTCGCTCGCGGTGGCCGCTCTCGCCGGATTCCTGATTGCGCCTCGGTTTCTTGCTCTTCGCGCGCCCCCCGTGGCGGCAACGTCCTCCGCTGAGGGGTCTGTGCGCAATACCGCCCCAGCTTCGGTGGCACAAGCACCGGACACCCGGACAGATAAACGGGCGCCGCCTCCGCCGGCTGCAAGCCCCGAACGCACGGCTAGAGCCCCGGCTTTCACGCGTAGCGCAGACATGCGGTCGCCCACCGGTCGCGCGCGGCCGAAGGTGAATGCCCCGTCGAGCGGTGCGACGGCAGCGGTTGCCGCGGAGCCTGCGTCGGTACAGAACCCTGACGCAATGGGTGGCCTCGACGCACGCCAGCGGCGCGCGCCAGCTAATGCCTCCGCAACGACCGCCATCGCTGCGGCGCCGCGGGCTGGCGCGGCAGTTGCTCCGACAGCAGCTCCGGCGGACCCGGCTGCGGCGTTTCGACGCGCCGCCGAAATCGGCGACCTATCGGGACTGCAGGTGCTGCTTGTGAAACAGACCGACATTGATTCACGCGACGCTGCGGGCCGCACCGCCCTGATGCTGGCGACGCTGCATGGTCAGACCGACGCGGTCGCCGCGCTGTTGGTGTATGGCGCCGATCCGAACGCTACGGATGCCAGCGGTGCCACGCCTCTCCAGGCTGCCATGGCAGGCGATCACCCTGCAATCGTCGCAGCGCTGCAACGCTATGGCGCTCGATAGCGAGCTGGACGTGACGGAAGGGGACACGGTCGAGGTCGTATTCAGCGCGTTGAAGCCACAGCTGGCGCCGCCTCCCGTAACCGTGATGTGGAGATTCGAAGATTGGTTGAATAGGGCAAGGTGCCGAAAAAATCCTCGTGCTCCCGGTCGGGCGGGCGCTACAGTTGGCGGCAGCGTTATCCTTGGGGGCGCTGCCATGTCCCGATTCCGCTGCTGCCAGACGGTGCTTGCGGCTGCGCTCTGGGGTGCCGTGGCGGCAGCGTCCGAGGCGGAGCCGCGGGCTGCGAGTCCTGTCGACGGCACTCTCACGGCCATCGTCGGCGCCACGGTCGTGCATCCGGAGCTCGAGGGTGCGGCCGCGAGCTCCTCCCACAGCACCGTGATCATCGCGGGCAAGCGCATCAACGCCGTGGGGCCTGCGACCACGACGAAGATGCCGCGCGGCGCCCGGGTGATCGACGGCCACGGCAAGTGGGTCATTCCCGGTCTGATCGATTCCCACGTGCACTTCTTCCAGTCGGGCAATCTATACACGCGGCCGGACGCCGCAGACTTCCGCGCGTGGCGGCCGTATGCATCCGAGGTGCAGCGCAACCAAGGGCGGCTGCCGCAGACTTTCAAGGTCTGGCTGGCGAGCGGCGTCACCAGCGTTGCGGATGTCGGCGGACCATTCTGGAATTTCCAGGTGCGCGATGCCGCCCGCAACAGCGCCGCAGCGCCCCGCGTCGCGGTGACCGGGCCGCTCATCTCCATGGTGGAGGACCCGAAGTTGGACCTGGGCGATCCACCGATCGTGCGGATCAACTCCGGGGAGGAGGCACGGCAGCTGGTGGCACGCGAACTGGAACGCAAGCCCGATTTCATCAAGGTGTGGTTCATTCATCGTCCGGGCGACGATCTCGCCGCGCAGGAAGCGATCGTACGCGCCACCGCGGAGGCGGCGCACGCGGCGGGCCTGCGCCTGGCGGTACACGCCACTGAGCTGCTGGTGGCCAAGTCCGCGCTGCACGCCGGCGCGGACTACCTCGTACACTCCGTCGAAGACGAACCGGTGGACGAGGAATTCCTTGCGCTGGCCCGCGAACGCCACATCCTCTACTGCCCGACGCTTTTCGTCCGCATGGGCTATTTCTATGCGCTCTCGGGCACTTGGCAGGCCACCGAGGCGGAGCGGCGTCTCGCCGACCCACAGGTTCTGGCCGGCCTGCGGCTCGATGAGGTGCCGCGCGACAAGCTCCCTGAACGGGTCGCGAAGCTGGTCAGCGAGCACCGCGAGGTGACGCCGCCGACGGTGGCCATGCAGAACCTGCTCAAGGTGTGGAATGCCGGCATCACCGTGGTCATGGGTACGGATGCCGGCAACATCGGCACGCTGCACGGGCCGGGAGTGTTTCGCGAGATGGAGCTGATGCAACGCGCCGGGCTCACGCCGCTGCAGGTGTTGAGATCCGCCACCGTCAACGGCGCGGCGACCATGGCGCTCAGCGACCTCGGCAGCGTCGCCGCCGGCAAGCTTGCCGACCTGGTGGTGCTGGATGCCGACCCCCTGGTGGATGTCGCGAACCTAAGTCACGCCAGCTTCGTGTTCAGGAACGGGCACGAGTTCACGCCCGCAGAGCTCATGAGCTCCCTGCACTGAGGGGCTCGCTGCGCCAAAAAAAGAGCGCGAGCCGCTGCGCGTGCGGCTAACGATGAGGCCGCCGGGCATCAAGACCTGGGTCCAGGCTCCGTTTAGTGCTTTAAAAAGCACGTTATTAGACTCAAGGTATCTTTTAAAGCATGAATGAGTTGCGGGCCAGCTCCTACTGTGGCATGCTTTAAAAAGAACCTTATCAAGGTTAACGTTCCTTTTAAAGCATGTCCAAGCGCAACACCATCCAAGCCGCGCCCCCCTTTGCCATCGAGCAGAGCCTGAAAAAGCTCGGAGAGCGTCTGCGCATTGCTCGCCTGCGCCGTAATCTGACTCTCGTCGCCGCCGCGGCAAAAATCGGCACCGGGGTGCGAGCAGTGCGTGACGCGGAGGCTGGCCGAGCGAGCGCGAGCATAGGGACATATTGGGCGCTGTTGTGGGCGTATGACCTGATGAGGCCCGCCGATGATCTCGCGGATCCCGCCAAGGATGTCGAGGGCCGCGCGTTCGAGACGAGGCGCGAACGCGCGAGCGGTCGTGGTAAACGGGCGCTTGACAATGACTTCTGAGGTCTTTGTCTATCTGACGCTTCCCGGGCAGACCTCTTGCGTCACCGCGGGGCGCTTTGCGCTCGATAGCGACCGCCAAGGGAACAGCGTCGGTCGGTTCATCTACGGTCGTCGCTATCTTGAGCGGTCGGATGCCGTGCCGATCGATCCGATCGAGCTCAAGCTCGAGGAGCGCACATACGAGACGGGGCGCCTGCACGGGATGTTCGGAGCGCTTCGAGACGCGAGTCCGGATTATTGGGGCCGCCGGGTCATCGAAAAGCATGCCGGGAAGGTCAACCTCACCGAACTTGACTATCTTCTGAACTCACCCGATGACCGAGCTGGTGCGCTCGGCTTCGGCTTGAATGTCGAACCGCCAGCGCCGCTTCGCACGTTCAATCGCACAATGCACCTGTCGCGGCTACAGGAACTCGCCGACCTCATCGTCGCGGAGGATGAGCTACCGGAGAAAACCGCCGCCACCGATCGGGCTGATCTCACGCAGATCCAAGACCTCCTTTTGATCGGCACCGCCATGGGAGGCGCGAGGCCCAAGGCCGTGGTCGAGGACCGGGAGGCCCTGTGGATTGCGAAGTTCAATCGTCGGGATGACAAATGGAACCAGGCGCGAGTCGAGCACGCGATGCTCACGCTCGCGCGCGAGTGCGGCCTTTCCGTCTCCCAAAGCAGACTCACTCAGATCGCCGATCGCGATGCACTGCTCGTCAAGCGCTTCGATCGGGAGCACTCAGACAAGGGCTATCGACGAGCACGAATGCTCAGTGCGCTGACGCTGCTACGCGCCGAGGACTCGCACCTCGACCGCGATCGCTGGTCTTACCCGGCATTCGCCGAGGAGCTGCGACGCGTCTGCGCGCAACCGAGGTTCGATGCGCCCGAGCTCTTTCGACGCATGAGCTTCAACGCGCTCATTTCAAACCTTGACGATCATCCGCGCAATCACGCCGTGATCGCCGTGAACCAGGATTGGAAGCTCTCGCCAGCGTACGACCTCACCCCATCGATCGTGGTGAGTCTCGAGCGACGCGATCTTACGATGATCTGCGGGGACCGGGGCCGCTGCGCGCAGGCGGAGAATCTGCTCTCCCAGTGCGAACGCTTCCTCCTGTCGCGCGCTGAGGCAACCCGTATCGTTGCCGACATGGAGGCAACCGTGCGGCAAAGGTGGTATGAGGTGACCCGCCGAGAGGGCGTAAGCGAGGCGGACTGTCAGCGCATCTCCAGCGCCTTTGTGTACCAGGGCTTTCGGCTGTCCCTCCAGCCGGATGTGTGAGCTGCCGCTGCTGTTGAGATGATGGAATCTGGGGATTCAGTCCGGCCGGTAGGTGGCCTAATCAGGTTTTCAGCACCTCGGTTGATCGGCGCTACAGTCACCCCGTTGAACGCCCGGCTAGGTGACTTCCCAATCCACGTCGCCGCGCAAATCGGCGGCAATACTGCGCAACTCCACGTCCAGCCGGTCGCGGGTGCTGCGGCGGGGCAAACGAAAGACAAATTCAATCCGCGCCTTTTCCAGCGAATGATGCTCAGCAATGATGCTGCAGCCATGCCCCTTTAGAATGCCGCGATAGACCTCGGTGCACCTGTCGGCGCGATCCTTCGCTATGCCTTCCACCCGGATGCGGTACGGCGGTCTGGTGTCGAAGACATAGATCAGGGCGGAGGTGAACAGCGTGATGATCACCGCAAAATGCAACAGGCCGAGGCCCGCGGTCAGTCCCACCAGGGTAACGATGATCAGCCGCACTGTGTCGCGCGTCGAATCTGCCGCCGAGCGGAAACGGGTTAGACCGCCGATGCCGAACACCACCAAACCGACCACGGTGCCGAATTCGCGCACGGCCACGCCGATCACCGCGCCAATCAACGCATACATCACATAGACATGCGGCATGTCCGCTTCATGCAGCCCGTCTATGGTGCGCCGCGTCGCTGGGTGGTAGCCAATCACGGCGCCCAGCAGGGTGGCCAGCAGCAGGATGCCGACCGAGTTCGCGATGAATCGCACGTCTGTCAGGCCGGACCAGTCCAGCGCGGCAGCCGAACCATGGGTTCCGTCAAACAGGGCTTGAGCTTTGTCAGCGTTTAGATGTGTCACGACGTATGGCCCCGGCCCCTCTACGCGATTAACGCAAGCACACTTTCATGAGATCGGCCACCTTGGACGGCGATCCGGCCTCCTCGAAAAAGTCGCCGAGATAACCGGCCGCCTTTCGGCGCGTCCTGTCTTCCAGCTGCGGCGTCTCGTTGAGAATGGCCATCAGCGAGTCACGGCGGGTGGAAATCTGCGTGAGGAACGCCTTGGCCTCCTCGTTATGCGCGCAGAAGCCGCGATAGCGCCGCACTTTCACATTGGCGACATGGATCCCGTCCGGCGGCAGGGCATAGGGCGCGTTGACCAGGCCGGCATAGTCAAAGTCATAAGGCACGGGGATCAGGCCCGTCGATGCGCCGGTTACGCCCTTGGCACCCATCAGCCGGGCATTGTGGCAGCAATCCGCGCCGGCCGGAGCGGCCGTCATGGCCCAATCCAAGTTGCTGATCATGTACTCAAACACCGCATAGCGCGCCGCGGCGGCCGCATCCAGTTGCGAGGCGGATATTCTTCTGACACCCCTGAGCCGTTCCTGCCCGTTGCGCTTCACCACGTCATTGACATCCTCAATAAAAAAGCCGAGCCGTGTGATGAGGGCTTGGCCGTCCTTATAGGTATAGTCAATCTTGGCAAGTCGGACGTTGAAGCTTTCCGGGGTCAGGGCCCGGTACAGCCGGTAGGCAGTATATTCCAGCAGCAGATATTGCTGGTAATCCGCGCTGCGCTGGCAATGGGTCACCAGCTTGAGCCGCTTCTGTCCCTTGAAGATGGAAGACGGTCCGGGTTTTTGCGAGAACTCCACGCGCAGGGGCGGAAAGGCACATACCTCTTTCTTGCGCCGCGTGATGCCGCGCACCGACAAGGTCACGGGCATGGTTTCTGGCGCCGCGCCGCCAACCTTCAGTACACCGGGGACCGGCTTGGCGGCGATGTCGCGCGAAATCGTGTCGAAGGGTCCCGTGAGGGTCAGACTCAGCACATCGTCGCTGGCAAACAACGGTTTGGGGCCGTCGGCAGCGCGGACGGGATTTGCCCAGGACAGGATGGAAAACGTCGCGGCAGCGAAGGCCATTTTCCGAACCAAGCACATCACGGCGCTCCCTGTTTTGAGGGTTGCTGAGATCGTGCGACGGCATGCGGGACGGGCGTCCCATCCACTATGTCCAGATAAGAGACCGTACCGCCGTACACGGCCGATATGCCAGTATCAATGCAGATCAGCTTTCCGTCATGGAAGAGAGCGATTCCCGACAGGATGGGCGTGTGACCGACCACGATTCGCCTCGCGCCATAAGCAGATAGCAGGGCATCCAGCTGATCTTCGCCGGCCGGCTGAATCTGGGCTGGCGTCGGCGCCGCGAGCGTCTCGCCGTTGTTGGACGCCAGCGGCTGCGCCAGCCCCCGGTACCAGAGCGGCCCCTGGTCGTCATTGATGATCGCTGTAGGATCGGTGTTTCGCGCCGTCAGTGCGGCTGCGGCGCGGACATTGATCTGCGCCACGGTCAGATTGGCATAAGCCGGACTGATACCGCCATGCACGAACAGCGTGCCGTCCAGCAGGACGACAACAGGATTTTTCACGACCCATCGACCGATCGTGCCGTGATCGCTCCAGGCGATCTGGTGCTCGATGCGCCCTAGTGGGAAGGCTTCGAACCAGGCCTTCTTGATCGCGTCGCCGCTCATCTGCGGGTCTTTTTGGCGATAGGCCATTTCGATAGCAGTCTTATTGGAATTGTAGACATCCTCGCGCCGCACGGCCGATCGGCGGTCGGCATAGCCGGCATAGTCGGCGGCGGAGACATAGCGCAGGTCACCGGTCAGGTTCATGGCTTCGTGATTGCCGACCATGGCGATGACCTGACCGTGGGCGCGGGCCGCTTCTTTCTGCAGCCGCACGAGATCCTGGATGATCTCGAGCGAATTCGGGCCGCGATCGACGGTGTCGCCGGTCTGGATCAGGACCACGTCGCCGCCGGTCCAGTGGCCATTGTTATCGACCACGCTTGCGGAACGCAGGATATCCCGCCAGGCGGAAAAATCGCCATGTAGGTCGCCGACCGCAACGATGCGATGCAAGGGGGCGGCCGTGGCAGGTATGGCCAGGGCCAGGACCGTCGCCAGCCAAGCAAGGCGCAACCAAAGACCCCGCAAATGGGCGCCCTTTTTAGTACCTTTTCCTCCGGAGAATGTTGTCCAACTTCTGGTTGTCGTGCAAGCATTGCCGACGACGACCATGGAGTCACCGGCATGTTGAAGATCATGATCATCCGGCATGCGGAAAAGCATCAGCATGGCAGTCGTGACCGGGGTGTAACCGAAGACGGCCGTCCTGCGCATCACGAATTGACGGTGCGCGGCTGGCAACGGGCGGGCGCCTTGGTGCATCTGTTCGCACCGCCCGGGGGGCTGCCGGCTGGCTCCAGGATTCACACGCCTCGCTCGATTTTCGCGTCGGATGCTACCGGGGACAGTCCCAGCTTGCGGGCGATGCACACCGCCGGCCCGCTGGCGGCTGCCCTGGGCATCCCGGTCAATCATGCGTATGCGGAAGAAGAAGAGGCAGCGCTGGCGGCGGTAGTGATCGCGGCCCCATCACCGGCGCTGATTGTCTGGCACCATGCCGCCATTCCGCGGCTGGTCATGGAAATCGCCGGCAAGCTGCCGGGCTGTCCCATCCATTGGCCAGATGACCGGTTCGACCTGATCTGGATTCTGGAGCGCAACGCTCCGCGCGCGGGCTGGAGTTTTTCCCAGGTCTCGCAACGGTTGCTTCCGGGTGACGGTACCGACGTGGCGCCGCCTTGAGCGCGCGCTGCGACCAGCCCGTGCTTCGAACTTCGCCTCAACCGCTTGCTCATTGCCTGTCGGTGCGACATTGCTGCGCGCCAGTCGCCTTTAGCCCCCGTTCGCGCGGAACCGTTGTCAGCCTCCTGGCGGCTCATGCTCGCGATGGTAGCGATGGATCGTCCATAGATAGCTCTCCATGAGCGAATCCTTGCCGAGTTCGGCGAGCACCTCGTTGCGCCGACGCACCGACGTTACCCTCGAAAGCAACGCCTTTGCCCGGGCAAAATGCCCGCGCTGGTTGCGGTACTGCCAAAGCAGTTCACGGGTCGCCATCTTGTTCTGATGCAGCTCCCAGGCGCCGAGCAGGATGGCCATTAGCCCCAAGGTGAAGGTCAGCAAGTTCTTGACCGAGATGCCGAGCAGTGTCTGCATACGATCGAACGCACCGCCTGATATGAACAGCGAGGAGATGACGACCAGAATGCTCACCAGCAGCGCCTGCTTCAGGCGTTCAATCCGACGGCTGCGCTTCTCCAGTACCGCGACTTTGACAGTAAAATAACGGTGTTGGTTCTGGATCCACGCCTCCTCTATGCAACGCTGTCGGGGAGATTCCGGCGGTCGGTCGGTGAGCACCCGGATATCCGCTGGCTCGATACTTTTCAGTACAAATGCAATCCAGCTGAAACCCTCAAAGCGATCGATTCCCGAGAGCGCGAGCACCTCGGCCGAGTTCACCCGGTGATCGGCGCCGGCCAGTCGCAGATAGAAACGCGCCCGCAAAGTTTCCGCGAGCGCCCGGTAGGTCAGGTGTTTGCTGAACCAGCGCCGACCCTCCAGAACGTAATACGCTCCCAACCCGGTAAAAAGCATGACCAGATAAACGATCAGCAGCGCGCGCGATGAGGTCAGCTTGTCGTACATTAGATAGGCGATGCCCATGGCGAATGCCATGATGGCAAACAAGTCGAAGAGACGGTCGGACCGGCGCTGGTAGTACACCGCGAGCGCATCTGCTTTGGTGTACTGCGCGTTGATGTCCTCGAGCAGCTGGGACCTCGAGCATGCGCCCAAGCGTGGCAGGGGCGCGAGCAGCGAGTCAGGCGTGCCGAGCCTTCCTGATGCCGAGAGAGTGCGAAACTCAAGGTTGTAATCGTTGAACTGCTCTAGCTGGATTTTGAGCCAGGGCGGCATGCTGGGGTGCGCCTGCAGAGTGTTGTCCCCCGCGCCTGAGAGAAAGCACGGGGGTCGCTGAAGCGGCAGCGGTGCGACATTGATGCGCGCGGTGGGAGCCCAGTACACCAACCGCGTCCCCGGGTCGAGCTCTTCGACCTCGGAGACAAATCCCAGCGCGTCGGCATCCTGGCTCTCATCGGTATGCACGCCCAGGTAGCGAAGCACCGTGTCGGCTGTGCCGCCGGAGAGATTCGATGGACGCCCGTCCCAAAGGGCGAGCAGAAGGCTGCTGCGCCGAATGAGCGTGTCGGTGAGCTTGGCATACATCGCGTTGCGGGCATCCACGGACGATAGCGGTGCCACGTCCCGTGACTCCTGGGCATCGGCACGCAGCTCCACACAATGAACGCGCGGGTGGCGCAAGAGCTCCTTAAGGTGCTGCAGCGTGTCGGGCTCGAAATCGGCCGCATACTGGTCCAGCGACATGGGCAGTACGGCCTCGACCTGGACATCAAGATCCAGGGCCGTCTCGACCACCAGGAGGTCTGCCCCTGGCGCCATGCCGACCACCATGCGCACCTCCGTGTCGGGCAGATACGACTTGAGTTGGGTGACGAACGCTGCAACGGCGTCCTTGAGGCGCGGGAGTTCCGCGGGGTCGAGATCCCGGTGACCCGATACCCCCACGATGAATGGGGAATTTCCCTGCACGTCCGGTCGAAACTGATCCAACATGGCTCCCGTCGCTACGGTTCGGCGCGGCAGATTGTGCGGCCAGCGTCTAGGAGTGCCAAGACGGCCGCCTCCGTCGGTCGGGAGTTCTACCGCAGTGCAGTAAGAGTTGCTTCCCGGCGGTTCGAGCCCGTCAGCACCCATCATCTAAACAAATGGGCTTACGAAGGGCACAACGGTCTCCGCGTTTGTCGTCACGCGACCGCATGCAGCCGCTTCACCTTCGGTTTCGCCTGCTGTCGCACGAGCCACAGATCGTACTGAGCCTGCAGATTGACCCAGATCTCCGGCTCAGTGCCGAACACCCCCGCGAGCCTCACCGCCATATCCGGCGTGATCGGTGCCCGACCGTTGACGATCGCCGAGACGTGCTTACGGGTTACCCCGAGCGCATCAGCCACTTTCGTCACCGTGACACCCAGCGGCACCATGTACATCTCCCGCAGGATCTCTCCGGGATGAGCTGGACTGTGCATTCGTCCCGAGCTCTCAATGGTAGTCTTCATAATCAACCTCGTAGGCATGACCGTTCTCGAACCTGAACGTCACGCGATAGTTCTCATCCACCCATACGGAGAATCGGCCGCCCCTCAGCGGGTGGAACCGCATCCCCGGCATGTCCAACTGTCCAGCATGCGTCGCAGAATTGAGCGTGGTGAGGATCAGATTCAGACGCTTCACATGCTTCGGCTGTAGCTTGCGGGCGTTCCCTGTCTCGAACAGCGCCGCAAGCGCTTTGTGCCGGAAGCTCTTTAGCATCGCGTAGAGCGTAACCCATTTGGTTACGTACCGCAACCTATTTGGTTACGAGCGCGTATGACGCTCAAGGGGCGTCGCGCATCATGTCCGCGGCGCCTTGGGAGGCTCGACAAACAGCCGTACGGCCAAACGGCTGGCGCACTTCGGGAAAGAACATCGAGGGCGCGCGTGCAGTGCTGCGCAGCCTCTCAAGCAGCTCGTGCCCCCGGCGCACTCACGCTCGTGCGCCGGAGGCAGACCCGAACCACCATCGCTAGAGGTGGTGCGGCGCTTTCCGGACCTTCGCGCCCGCCACCTGACTGGGCGAAGCCACCGTCGCAGCCGCCGCCTGAGCTGCCGGAGCTGCGCCGGAGGAGGGCACGGCGGCCGCCGCCTGCGCGGCCGCGGCACCCTCGGTGCTCTGCTGCAGCGGACCCTTGATGTGATCGAAGGGCACCGTCGCTGCGAACGTTGGCAGATTGTGCGCGCGCGCGTGCGTGAACGCTTCATACCCGGACGCGAGTTTGATCAGCTTCGGCTCACTGAAGGCGGTCCCGAAGAAGCTGATGCCGAGCGGCACGCCGAACACCTCTCCCGCAGGCACCTGCACGATCGGATAACCCCCGGCCGCGGCGATGCTCGAGGTGCCGAAGATGAAGTGGTCGCCGAAGACGAGGTCGGTGGCCCAGGCCGGGTTGTCGGTCGCAGAGACGATCGCGTCGAGATGCTGCGCGTTGAGCGCCGCGTCGACGTTGTTCACCGTGAAGTCATGGTCCGCCTTGATCGCCTGGTTATACGACATCCCGCCGAAGGCGGGCTGCAGGTCGTCCGGGCCGGGCGCCATTGAGTTGCAGGCCTCAAAGAGGTCCTGGTTGAAGTACGGCATCTCGACGCCCGCGTGGGCGCTATTGAAAGCGATGGCGTCGGTGAGCGTCCCGCCCGCGACCGGCACGCCGACGCGCGTGGCGAAGTACGCCTTCACGTCGTTGCGGAAGTCATAACAGAGGACGAGGAGCTCGCCAGGGCCTCCCGAGAGGTTGTAGCCGAGCGCGTCGAGGTCCACGAGCGTCGCGCCGGCGTCGGTCAGCGCCTTGAAGGCAGCCTCCACGGCCGCGGTCACCGGTGCGGGCGTGGGGACGAACGAGTCGAATCCGTTGAGCCCCTGCCGGGTGATGCCGAGGACGGCGCCCTTGAGGCCGTTCGGGTCGAGGAATTTCGTGTAATCCGTAGGGATATTCGTGGGCCGGGTCTTCCCAGTCCCCTGCCAGCCGAGCGGCACTCCGCCGGTCGCCGGGTCTTGTGCGTCAGTCGCCGGGTCTCGTCCGTCAGAGGTGCGACTCTGGATCACCCCCAAGGTGACGGCGGCGTCAGCCACCGTTCGGGCGTGGACGCCGACGGTGTCCTGGGTGTGCGAGATCGGGACCACACCAGCCCTGCTGGTCAGTCCGATCGTGGGTTTGAGCCCGACCACGCCGTTGGCATTGCCGGGACAGACGACGCTGCCGTCGGTTTCCGTGCCCAGGGAGACCGTCGCGAAGTTGGCCGAAGCAGCTGCCCCCGAACCGGAGCTTGAGCCGCAGGGATTGCGATCGATACCGTAGGGATTATTCGTCTGTCCGCCGATACCCGACCAGCCGCTGATCGATTCGAAGGAGCGGAAGTTGGCCCACTCGGAGAGGTTCGTCTTGCCGAGAATCACGGCGCCGCCGGCGCGCAGATTGGCAGCGACCGTCGAGTCATGTGCCGGCGGGGCGCCCTGCAGCGCGAACGAGCCGGCGGTCGTCTGCATCCTGTCCCCGGTGTCAATGTTGGCCTTGAGCAGCACCGGAATGCCGTGCAGGGGTCCGAGCACCTGGCCCTGTCTGCGCAGGGCGTCCGCGTGGCGCGCTATCGCCAGCGCATCCGGGTTGAGCTCAATGACGGCATTGACCCCCGGACCGCTCGAGTCGAGCGCGTGGATACGCTCGATGTAGGCGCGCGTCAGCTGCACCGAGCTCAGCTGGCCGGAGGCCATCCGAGCCTGCAGTTGCGCCACGGTGGCTTCGAGAAAAGGAAAGTTGTCTTCGGTCTGGGCTCGCGCCGCGAGCGGCGAGATGAGCAACGCGGTGACGAGAATCCGACCTGCCATGCGGGGTGTCATGTCGTTCCTCCTCATTGGGGCATGAGCGGCGCAGGGAACGCGGTCATCGGAGCTCTCCCTGCTCCTGGTGATGTTTGTTGTCGCTGCCGAGGATTGTTGTTCTCGAGTCAGCGCGCGGATGCTACGCGCGGCGCAATCCAACCGCAATCAACGCTACCCAACCGCAATCAGCCGGGCGTTCCTGGGATGCCGCCTCGCTGGCGCTCGCGTTGGCGGCGCGCCAACGTTTCCGAGGCCTTCGGAACAGCTCGCCCTTCAGCCGAACTGCGTGGCGCGCGGAGTGCGGTTGGCCGCAATCACTTCCTGGTGGCAGCCGGCGGTATGGGGTGATTCCGGGTAGGTGAAACCCTGGGGGTTTGCGCGAGGGCGCGGCAGTGTGTAATCATATACACACTGTTCCGTTTTACCGGGAGCGCCCGCGGCCATGAGCAAACGCATCAACGTGATGATTGATAAGGATACCTGGGGGTTCCTGGAGCGGGTTCCGGCCGGCGAGCGTAGCCGCGCCATCAACGACGCGTTGCGCGCCTGGGTCGCCCGGCGCCGGCGCAACGATGCGGTGCGTGAGATGGAGGCCCTGCGTACACGGCTTCCGAAAGTCAGCACGGACGAAGTGACGAGGTGGATTCGCGAGGATCGGCAGCACGGCCACTGAAAATGCCGATACCGCTCGTGGTGCCCGATGCGTCGGTCCTGCTCAAATGGGTGCTGCCGTCGGATGACGAGCCGGACGCGGACAAAGCGCTGCTTCTGCGCGCTGCGATCGTCGATGAAGCGGTACGCGCGCTGTTGCCGGCGCTGTGGCTCTACGAAGTCGGCAATACAATCGCACGGCGTTTCCCGACGCACGCTTCAGAGTGGCTGTCTGCACTGATGAAGTTCGACCTCGAGGAGGCACCGCGCTCTCATCCCTGGCTCGCGAAAACCGTCGATTTGACCCGCCGCTTCGACGTGTCCTTCTACGACGCGGCCTATCACGCGCTCGCGCTCCTGAATAACGGGTTGTTCGTGACGGCCGATACCCGGTACGTCAACCAGGTTTCGGAGGCGGGGTCCGTCATCGCACTCAGTGAATGGCAGCCGCCGCGCACTCGAGCACCGCGTCCTGGCACGAAGAGATCGCCACCGTGAGCGAAGAGTTCCGTCGACTTGAAAACCCGAAATCCGCTGGTGGCACCGTAGAGACTCCGACCCCTGGCCCTTTCAGCCGAACTGCACCGCCAGCATCGACACCGAGCCGCCATCCATGCCTTGCGCCGGGAACGTGACGGGCTCGCCCGGCAAGCTCGCGCCGAGCACGTACAGCAGCGGCAGGTAGTGCTCGGGTGTCGGGACCGAGAGCAGGGCATCGTTCCCCAACGCGCCGTAGTCGATGAGCGCGGCGTGCTCGCCCGCCTCGAGCCGCGCGCGCACCGCGGCCTCGAAGCGCAGCGCCCACTCGTAGGGCTCCTGCGCGTGTGCGCCCCAGGCGTAGGCGTGCAGGTTGTGCACGACATCGCCGCTGCCCAGGATGAGGATGCCCTCATCGCGCAGCGGGCGCAGACGCACGCCGAGCTCATGGTGGAACGCCGGTGGGCGTGTCTCATCGATGCTCAGCTGCACGATGGGAACGTCGGCTTGCGGAATCAGGTGGCGCAGCACCGACCAGCTGCCGTGGTCGAGCCCCCAGGAGTGATCGGCGAGCACGCCGAGGGGCGCGAGCAGCTGCTGCACGCGCGCGGCGAGCGCCGGATCCCCGGGCGCGGGGTAGCGCACCTCGTACAGCTCGCGCGGGAAGCCGCCGAAGTCATGGATGGTGCGCGGCGTCGCCATGGCCGTCACGGCGCTGCCCGGCACATACCAGTGAGCCGAGACCGAGAGCACCGCGCGCGCTCGGGGCAGAGCGGCGCCGAGCGCGCTCCAGGCGCGGCTCCAGGGGTTCACACGCAGGGCGTTCAACGGGTTGCCGTGTCCGAGGAACAGCGCCGGCAGGCGTGCGCTCATGGGGTCATGCGCGCTGCGAGAGCAGCTGCACCGCCGCCTGGTAGAGGCGCGCCCGCAGCGCCAGGCGGTCGCTGGCGCGGGTCACGTAACGCACCGCGATCTCCACCCCGCCCGCGGCGGGCCGCACGGCAATTCCGGGCTGCGCCGAGAACGCCGCCCCGCCCTGGCCGCGCGCCGCACGCCGCCATTCCTGCTCGGCCTGGGCGGTGCTGGGCGCAGTCGCCGCCGTCACTTCCTTCTGGATCGCGTCCGCGACCGCGTGCGGGTCGCGGTCGTACGGCACCATCACCGAGAGCTCATCCCACAGCCACTGGCCGGAGGTCGAGAAGTTGAAGTAGTGACCTGCGGTGGCGAAGCTGTTGGTGAAGGTCACGCGCCGACCGGTGGGGCGGCCGGCGTCGGTCCAGTTGCCGGTTTCGAGCAGTACGGTGCGAAACATACCGAGCTCGACCACCTCACCGCTCACGCCGTTGATCTCGACCCAGTCGCCGATGCGCATGCCGTTCCGGCCCATCAGCACGAACCAGCCGATGAAGGCGACGATGAAGTCCTTGAGCGCCACGGTGAGACCTGCGCCGGCGAGACCGAGCATGGTGCCCAGCTGCCCCGGTATTCCGATCAGCACCAGGAGGATGACCACCACGCCGACGATCTGCAGCGCGACGCCGACGACGTTGCGCAGCGTGGCGAGCTGGCGTCGGTCGACACGCGCCTGCCCGAGCAGCCGTTCCAGCCAGCGGTCGGCGAACTGCAGCAGCAGGATTGCCGCCAGCACGATCGCCACGCTGATCAGGCAGGCGTGCAGGATGGCGCGCTCCTGTCCAGCGACGATCGCGTCCCACCGGCCGTAGATATCGGCGAGGCGCCGGCGCGCCGTGATGCGCTGGTCGCGAAGCGTCAGACGGTGCTGCTCGGCTGCGATCTGGCGCGTGATGTTCAGGAGTGTCGGGGCGCCGCCGGCGAGCCCCGCGCCGCCTGCCGTCACGCCGGGAGCCGCGCCGGCAGCGGCCGTGGCGGCAGGCGCTGCCGATGCGGGCTTCGCCGCGGCTGCAGTGACGGCGGCGCTGCCCGCGCCCGGGGCGCGCCGCGCGGCGCGGCTGGCGAGCTCGGGAACAGTTTGTTTGCTCGCGGCGAGCTCGGCGGCGATCTGCGTCCGCTCCGCCGCCAGCTCTCTGGCGCTGTCGGCGGCGTGCTGCTGCGCTTCCGCGAGCGCCTCACGCTTCTCATGCACGGCGTACCAGCTGCGCACCTGGCCCACGAGGCCCCGCAGACTGCCGAACCGGCTCGGCGCAGCCGCCACGGGGGTCGCCGCGGCATTGCGTTCCGTGGCGTCGTGCTCCTGCTGCATCATCTGGATGCGCTGATGCAGGTTGCCGCCGGCCTGCAACAGATCGTTGTCCGCTTCCTGTACTTCGTCCTGCGCGAGTTCCACCTGCGACTGGGCCAGATCGAGCCGGTCCTGGATGGCAGCCTTGTCGGCGTCCGCAGCCTGGGCGAGCGCGCCGCTCAGGCGCTTGACCTCCTGCGCGTCATGCTCCTGCTCTTTCTGGGCATTGAGCAGACGCTCCTGGATCTGAACGGCCTCGGGGCTGAGCACCGGCGGATGCGCCTCGATGTGGCGGATCGCGGCGCTGAAGGCCAGGTCCAGCTCGTGATCGGTGAGTTGCACCGCCGCCTGCGCCAGCGGCTGCTCCTCGGCGGTAGTGGCGAGGCGCGCCAGGCGTTTGGCCGTCAGGAACGTGTTCTGATCGATGACGGGCATCGCACTGGCAGCGGGCGCCTTGGCTGCGGCCCGCTGTGCGCGCACCGAGATCGCAGTGGGACTCGTGGTCCACAGCCCATAGCCGACGGCGGCCAGGAGAACCACGAGCACCGCCGCGCCCACCTTCTGCAGTACGCTCATGCGGCTATGATGCCACGCGCGCCTCGCGCGCGGCGGACGCGGCGTGCGGTGAGCGAGTCAGCCGCGCGGGTCAGTACGCGAAATAAGGGCCGATGCCGCCCGGGGTGTTGGCGTTCTCGATGGCGGTAAACACGTTGTGACCGTAGAAGAACGGCAGGCCGAGATCAAAGCCCATCGTATCCCCAATGGGGCCGCCCAGACCGGGGAACACGGCGTAGCCGGCCGTGATGGTGTCCGCATCCCCCACAGTGAAATTTGCCGTCAAGGTCGTAGAAGTCGTGCCCTTGAGGCTTGCGGTCTCGCTCATCATGGACGTCGGACAGTAGAAAACCCCGGCATTGGAGCCCGTGCAGGCTGGCGTCGTCAGCGAGCTATCGGTGAAGAAATTGGCATTCGCCCCGCTGTCTATATAACCGTCCGCATAGGCGGTGCCCTTGTAGGTCGCGGTGATGAAGTCCCCGATACTCGTCGCAATCAAGGGCAGGACCGTGGCCGTCCCCAGTGCGTTATTGGTCCGCGTGCCGATGCCAAAGACCAGCGAACCGGATACGGTCGTGGTGCCGGCGGCGCCGACCGCCGGCAGCTCGACGATCACGCCGTTATTGTCGGTGACAAACATGCTCACCGGGTTGGCGACCTGCTCGGTGAGGCTGGCATTCGCGGCGGCGCAGGTGATCGACGAGGGACAGCTGTAGTACACGGGCGGTGCGGGGCTCGTAGTCGCACAGAAGGTGCCGCAGTCCTGGACGAACGGCCCGACACCGAGGATCCCGTTGGCACCGAACTGGTCTACCGTGTTCTCCGGGGTGCCGGTGCAAGTGAGCGGGACGGTGGGGTACGCCGGATCACCGATGATGTGGACGTGCACGTTCGCGGCGGTCTCCATGGAGACCGGGAGCGTAATGTCCGCCACGGCGAGCGAGCCCCAGCTGGTGCCGTCGGCAAACTGCAGGCACTCGGCGAGCGGGTTCCCGCCGCTATCTGTTTCCGCAGCCAGCGTGATGGCGGGAGCGGCGGTGAGTACCGACGACAGGATCCGCAGCCCGACTGAGCCGGTGTCGACCTCGATGTGATCGATGGTCTTGCAGGTGCTCGTGCCGGCCACACAGACCTGGACGCTGACGAAGGGGGTGTTGATCGAGGCAAAGGTCAGGCCCGGGGGTCCGGCGTCCACTGTGACGGTTTCGACGTTGGGCGGCCCCGGGGGGGCGATGGTCTGCGTGGGTGGCGGGGGAGTAGTCATGTAGCCGCCGCCACCGCACGCGGCCAGGAACCCCACTTGGACCAAAGAAAGAGCAACGGACTTGCGCACGGGTTTTCCTCGCTGCCGGTGGCGTGTATCAATTGATGGCGCTGACGGAGAAATTCTGCGGCAGCAGGTCCGGCGCCCACGCGCGTCCGTAGAATGCCCGCATGCGTCCGCCTGACTGGACGACGAGCCCAGGTCGCTCGATGGCGAGGTGCCGATGCCCGCCGAGGTGCGGCGCGCTCGCGGCCTGCTCGTATTGCCCGTAGTAGCTGCCGAGCATCTGGCGCAGGTCCGGGATCACCGGGCCGCGCCAGCTGATGGCGAACACCTTGTCGGCGGGCGTGAGGTATTCGCGCACTACCGTGCCGTAGGAGGTCGTGATCTCGTGCACGGTGAATCCCGCGCTCGAGCTGATCCGCAGCGCGCCCTTCATCCTGACGAGATCGGACTGTACGGACGTGGCATCCCCGCCCAGTGCCGCCAGGGCGGGCGCGGCGGCAGTCAGGGCCACAACGATTGAGCAGACGACGGTGTGGGTCAGTTTCATGAATGTCTTCCTCACTCCACCCGGTCGTCATTGTGCCTCAGCGGCCGGCCAGCGCGACGTGTCTTAAGTTGGCGACGACCTAACCCATGTCCGCGTGGCGGGCATGCAGTGCATGAGCGCGCGGACCGTGCATCGGTTGACCGGTTCACTGCCGGTTCAGGCGAGGACCATGCCGCCTTCGCCGGGCGGCCGTCCCCCGGCAGGAGCCACGCCCCGAAGGCGTCAAGCTCCCGGCCACCTGCGGGAGCGAAAACCGCTCGTCGCCTTTGGCGGGGCTCTCAATAGCAGCGCAGTCAAGAATCCGTTAGGATTCGCCCCCCAAATTCGGAGCGGTAGTTCAGCTGGTTAGAATACCGGCCTGTCACGCCGGGGGTCGCGGGTTCGAGTCCCGTCCGCTCCGCCAGAGTCTTCAGCGAGCCAGCCTCAAACATGCTTCAAAGAATCGGAGATGCCCTCAAGGGCCAGAAGTGGCTCGCGTACCTGGTGCTGGGGGCCCTCGCGGTGGTGTTCGCCGCCTGGGGCGCCTACGGGGTGGTGAATCTGAGCTTCGGCGGCTCCAACTACGCCGCCGAGGCGAACGGCAGCAAGATCTCCCTCGAGGAGGCGCGCGAGGCCTGGCTGCGCCAGCAGACGCAGTGGCAGCAGCGCCTGGGCGGCGCGGAGATCCCCGCTCCACTGCGCGGGAAGCTGCAGGACCAGGTGCTCGAGGGCCTGATCGGCCGGGCGCTGCTCACGCAGCGCACGCACGATATGGGCTACCGCGTGAGTCAGGATGCGCTGCGCGAGGCGGTGCACAGCGAGCAGGCGTTCCAGGTCGCCGGCCAGTATTCTCCCGAGGCCGCCAAGGCGGCGCTCGCCCAGGCCGGTATCTCGCTGCAGACCTACGAGCAGGACCTGCGCACCCAGGTGCAGCGCGTGCAGCTCGAAGGCGGCATCCGGGCGTCGGATTTTCTCACCCCGCTCGAGCTCACGCGCCTCACCGACCTCGAGGAACAGGAGCGCGAGGTGCGCTACCTCGTGCTGCCGCTGGAGCGGTTCAAGTCCGCCGCCGGCGTCGACGAGGCCGCCGTGCAGGCGTACTACCAGGCTCACCAGGCGCAGTACATGACGAGCGAGTCGGCGCACCTGCAGTACGCGGAGTTGCGCCTGGAGGCCCTCGCGGCGCAGCAGTCGGTGAGCGATGCGGACCTGCACACCGCCTACGAGAAGAGCAGGAGCCGGCTGGAAGTGCCCGAGAAGCGCCACGCGCGCCACATTCTCATCACCGGCAAGGACGACGCCGCGGCGCTGGCGCAGGCGCAGCAGGTGCTCGCCCAGGCGAAGGCGGGCAAGGACTTTGGCGACCTCGCGAAGCAGTATTCCCAGGATCCGGGCTCGGCGAAAAACGGCGGGGATCTCGGGTGGGCCGAACGCAGCAGCTTTGTCGCGCCGTTTGCGGATGCGCTGTTCGGCATGCATGTGGGCGAGATCAAGGGGCCGGTGAAGACGCAGTTCGGCTATCACATCATCCGGCTCGATGAGATCCAGGCCGGCAAGAGCAAATCCTTCGAGGAGGCGCGCGCCGATCTCGAGGCGCAGCTGCGCCGCGACCGCGCCACCGATCGCTTCGGCGAGGTCCAGGAGCAGCTGCAGTCAAGGGTGGCCGAGCCGGGCGCCGATCTCGGCTCCCTCGCGCAACAATACAACCTGCTTACCGGGGATGTGGCGAGCTTTGTGAAGGGCGCGGGCGGGCCTCCCGTCGGTGCGGCGCCGGCGCTGCAGGAGCTCCTGTTCGCCGATCCGCCGCTCGCCGTCGGGCGCCTCGGCGGACCGGTGCTGCTCGGGGATGACCGTCTGGTCATCGTGAAAGTGCTGGAGCACCGCAAGCCCCAGCCCCGGCCGCTCGCCGAGGTGCGCGAGGGGATCGCCGCCACCCTCACCCGCGAGCGCGGCACGCAGGCGGCTCTCAAGGCCGCGGAAGGTGCACGCGCGAAGCTCGAGGGCGGCATGTCCTTCGAGGCCCTCGCGCAGGAGCTCAAGGTGAGCGCGGACCCTGCGCACTTCGTCGGCCGCCGCGACCCCTCGATCCCGGCGCCGGTCCGGGACGCCGTCTTCGCCGCACCGCACCCCGCCGGCAAGCCGCTGTACCGCGCGCTCGCGCTCAACGATGGCGGAGCGGCGGTGGTGGCGGTGATGGCCGTGCGCACCGCCACCGCACGCGATCCGAAGACCCTCGGGGACCGCGCTCTGCAGGAAGCCGAGCGTCTGGGAACGGATGCGGCCACGGCCTACGTCGAGGAAGTGCGGCGCACGGCGGACGTGCGCAAGAACCCCAAGGCCTTCGAGTAGCGAGGCGGGGGGCGGGGCCGGTCAGCCCTCGGCCTCCAGCGGGAAGCTCATGCCGACGGTGCTGAAGCCGCTGTCGACGTAGAGGATCTCCCCGGTGATGCCTGCCGCCAGGTCCGAGCACAGGAAGGCGGCGGCATTGCCCACATCCTCGAGGGTGACGTTGCGGCGCAGAGGGGCGACTTCCGCCACGCGGGCGAGCATTTTACGAAACCCGGGAATGCCCGCCGCGGCGAGGGTCTTGATCGGTCCGGCCGAGATGGCATTGACCCGCACGCCCTGGGGACCCAAGTCCGCGGCCAGGAAACGCACGTTCGCCTCCAGGCTCGCCTTGGCGAGACCCATGACGTTGTAGCCGGGAATCGAGCGTACGGCGCCGAGATAGGTCAGTGTCAGCAGCGCCCCGCGCCGGCCCGCCATCAGGGGCTGCGCCCGCTGCGCGAGCGCGGTGAGGCTGTAGCTCGAGACCTCGTGCGCCACGCGGAAACCCTCGCGGCGGGTGGCCTCGAGGAAGCTTCCGGTGAGCGCCTCACGCGGCGCGTACGCGACCGCGTGCACGAGGATATCGAGCTCACCCCACTCGCGAGCGAGCCGCTCGAAGGCGGCATCGCACTGCTCGTCGAGGGTGACATCGAGCGGCATGGTGAGGCGCGACCCGAGCGAATGCGCGAGCGGCTCGACGCGCTCTTTCATCTTGTCGTTGACGTAGGAGAAGGCGAGCTCGGCACCCTCGCGGTGCATGGCCTGCGCGATGCCCCACGCGATGGAGCGGTCGGTCGCAACGCCTACGATGAAGGCACGCTTGCCGGCGAGAAATCCCATGATGAGCCTCCCGGCGCGGATTATGCCGGAAGTGGCACCGCCAGGACCTCGGCCGCTAGTGGTGGCGCGTGTGCAGACGGATGCGCAGCTTCTGTCCGGCGTGCAGGCGCGAGCCCGAGGAGAGGCCATTCCAGGCGAGCAGCTGCGGCACGCTGCACTGGAAGAGCCGCGCGATCTGCGTGACGGTGTCGCCCTCGCGCACCGTGTAGAAGAGCCGCCGGTGTCCACCGGAGCGGCCCGATCCGCCGGAGGAGCCCGAGGTCAGCCGGATGTGCTGCCCGGCGCGCAGGGTGTCGCCCGGGTGCATGCCGTTCAGGCTCGCCAGCGTGTTCACGTTCATGCCGTTGCGGCGGGCGATGGTCCACAGGGAATCCCCGCGCCGCACGACCTGCACGTGCGCGCGGCGCAGCGAGCGGCCGTGCCCATCGACGCGCGCGGCGGCCAGCATGACCTTGGCGGGCAGCTCCGAGACCGCGCTCGGCACGCGCAGGTCATCCCCCACGGTGAGCCCGCCGGTCAGGTCGTTCAGCTCGCGGATGACGTTCACGCTGGTGTGGAACTTGCGGGCGACGGAGGCGATCGAGTCACCGCGCCTGACGCTGTAGTGGTTGACCCCGAGACGCTGATCGGCGGAGAGCTGCTCCAAGTTCTCGCTGAATACGTCGGCCGCATCCACCGGCAGCAAGAGGTAATGCGGACCCGCGGGGTCCGTCGCCCAGCGATGGAAGGCGGGGTTCAGCTCGTAGAGCTCCTCGGGACTGACCCCGGCGATCTCGGCGGCGATCTTGAGGTTCACCTGGGCGTGCGTCGCGATGCGCGCGAAGTAGGGCGAATTCGGAATGGGGCTGAACTCGAGCCCATAGGTCTCAGGATCCCGCACCAGGCGTTTCATCGCCAGGAGCTTGGGCACGTAGGCGCGCGTCTCCCCGGGCAGCCACAGGTCCCAGAAGGTCACCGGACGGTGGGCGGCGCGGTTCATGTCCACGGCGCGCTCCACCATCGCCTCGCCGCAGTTGTACGCGGCGACCGCCAGCAGCCAGTCGCCGTCGAACTCATCGTGCAGGTGCTGCAGGTAGTCGAGCGCTGCGCGCGTGGACTCCACGATGTCGCGCCGGCCGTCGTACCACCAGTCCTGCTTCAGGCCAAAGCGCGAGCCGGTGCCGGGAATGAACTGCCACAGTCCCGAAGCCCGCGCGCGCGAGTAGGCGTACGGCTCGAACGCGCTCTCCACCACCGGCAAGAGCGCGAGCTCGAGCGGCATACCGCGACGCTCCAGCTCGGTGACGATCTGATACAGGTACAGGTCCGCGCGCCCGAAGGCGCGCTGCAGATAATCCGGGTTCGAGGCGTACCAGTGCAGCTGCTGATCGACCGCTCGCTGACCGGTACCGTCATCGAGCTTGAAGCCCGCGCGCATCCGATCGAACAGGTCCCCGTACTGATCCGGCGCAAGTCCCGCGAGCTGCGTCGGCGCGGCGTCCGCCGCCGCGGGTGAGGCGGGTGCGGGTGATGCCGGTGCGGGTGATGCCGGTGCGGAGGGCACCCCGCTCACTGAAGCGTCCATCGGTGCCGGTGCCGAGGCGTCCGTCGCCGCGGTCGCGGCGGCCGGCGCAGGTGCGGAGGCAACCGGCGCGGGTGCTGATGCCTCCGGCGCGACCGTCGGGGTGATGGGTGCAGGTGTCGAGCCGAGCGTCGCCGCTGTTGATGCCTCCGGCGCGACCGTCGGGACGATGGGTGCAGGTGTCGAGCCGAGGGTCGCCGCTGTTGATGCCTCCGGCGCGACCGTCGGGACGATGGGTGCATATGTCGCGCCGACCGGCGCGGCCACGGCAACCGGTATCGCTTCGGAAGCGGGGGTGATGAGCGCTGGCGGCGCCTCGCGCGCTCGCGGCGGGGCAACCGCGCACGCCGCCAGGGCGAGAAGAGCCAGGCCGAGGAGCCCATGAGGCGTCCGTTTGAGGAATGCCGTCGCCAAGTTCCGTACCCTCTTTCGGCGTGCTACTTTTCCCGTGCCGGGGCACGGGGTCCACCAAGGACATTACCGGCTCTTGATCAGGAATTTAACCGGTAAGTTCATAGTATTTCCAGCACCCCTATCGTGCCAGTTCGCACTTCACACATCCCGGACCGTGATACGGCTCTCAGCGCTTGGTGGGGAACCCCACTGGGACGGGCGCTGCTGGCGGCGGAATCGGAGCTGCTTGCGGCAGCGCTGGAGGACGTTTTTGGCTGGGAATTGCTGCAGGTCGGCGCCTGGGGCACGGCGCGCGAGCTGCTCGCGGGGGCCCGCACGCGCCGGCAAAGCGTGGTCGCAGCACCCGGATTCGCCGGGGCCGACATAATCGCCAGACCCTCGCAGCTGCCGCTGATCGGCGACAGTATCGATGCGGCGCTGCTGCCGCACACGCTCGAGTTCGCCCCCGATCCGTACGCCATCCTGCGTGAGGTGGATCGCGTGCTCGGGGGCGAGGGGCAATTGCTGGTGCTGGGATTTCAGCCCTGGAGCCTGTGGGGCATGCGCGCACGCTGGAGCCGCGCGGGCTTCCCGCCCGGCATGCGACGCGTGCTGTCGCAGCGGCGGCTGCGCGAGTGGCTGGTGCTCCTCGGGTTCGAGGTCATCGCGACGCAGCATTACCTGTACCTGGGCCCCTGGAGCCGGGGACTCGCAAGCGGCGAGGGGGCGGGTCGGATGCTGCGCCGCGGGCTCACCTACCCGCTGGCCGCGGGGGCGTACCTGCTGCGGGCGCGCAAGCGCCTCTACACCCTGACGCCGATTCGTCTGCGCGTCCGCGAGAAGCCCGCCGTGATCGGCGGCCTGGTCAAGCCCACGACCCGCTCACGGGCGTGATCGAGATCTACACCGACGGCGCCTGCCGCGGCAATCCGGGGCCCGGCGGCTGGGCGGCACTGCTGCAGACGGGCGAGCGCGAGAAGGAGCTCCACGGCGCGGAAGCGCTGACGACCAACAACCGCATGGAGCTGACGGCGGTGATTCGGGCGCTCGAGGCGCTCAAGCGCCCGGTGCGGGCGCGCCTGTACACCGATTCGGAATACGTTCGCCGCGGCATCACCGAGTGGCTCACCGAATGGAAGTCGCGCGGCTGGCGCACCGCCGCCCGCAAGCCGGTGAAGAACCAGGACTTGTGGGAGCGGCTCGATGAGCTCGCCGCCCGCCATGAGCTCGAGTGGCACTGGGTGCCGGGGCACGCCGGCGTGCCGGGCAACGAGCGCGTCGACCGGCTCGCGAATGAGGCGATCGACGCCTTGCAGCGGCGATCCTTACGGTAAACTCGCCCGCCATGCGACAGGTCGTCCTGGACACCGAGACCACTGGACTCGAGCCCGAGCTCAATCACCGTGTCATCGAGATCGGCTGCGTGGAGCTGCTGAACCGGCGGGCCACGGGGCGCACCTTCCACCGCTACTTGAATCCCGAGCGCGAGATCGACGACGGCGCGCTCGCGGTGCACGGCATCTCGCGCACCGACCTGGACGGGCAACCGCGCTTTGCGGACATCGCCGAGGAGCTGCTCGCCTTCCTTAGCGGCGCCGAGCTCGTGATCCACAACGCGGCGTTCGATGTCGCGTTCCTGGATGCGGAGCTGGCGCGCCTGCCCGGAGAGCCGCGTCAGGTGGCGTCGGTCTGCCAGGTGCTGGATACGCTCGCCCTGGCGCGTGAGCTGCACCCCGGACAGCGCAACAGCCTGGATGCGCTGTGCAAGCGCTACGACGTCGACAACTCGGCGCGCGAGCTGCACGGGGCGCTGCTCGATGCGCGCATTCTCGCCGACGTGTACCTCGCGATGACGGGGGGGCAGAGCGCGCTGCCACTCGCCGAGCACGAGCCGGCCCGCGCCCCCGATGGCACGCGCCCGGCGCGGGTGCTGGTGCGCGCCGCGGTGCCCCTGCCGGTGCCGGCGGCGAGCGCGGAAGAGCTGCAGGCCCATGAGGCCATGCTGGCGCTCATCACCAAGGTGAGCGGCGGGCGGTGCCTGTGGGCCAACCAGGCGCGCGAGGCATCCGGGGCGCGGCCGCAGCAGGCGCCCGAGCCGCAGCGCTCGAGCGCCTGAAGCGCGCGGGAATGACCGCGAAGCGGCGCGCGTCGCGCATCGGAGTGGTGGGGCTGGGGTATGTCGGCCTGCCGCTGGCCGTGGAGTTCGGCAAGCAATACGAGACCATCGGCTTTGACGTGAACCCGAAGCGCGTGGCGCAGTTGCGCCGCGGGCGCGACCTGACGCTCGAGGTGACGGCGGCGGAGCTCAAGGCGGCCAAGCGCGTCAGCTTCACCACCGAGCTGGAGCGGCTCAAGCGCTGCCAGGTGTTCATCGTCACGGTGCCCACCCCGATCGATGGCTACAAGCGGCCCGATCTCGGGCCGCTCATGCGCGCGAGCGAGAGCGTGGGTGCGGTGCTGCGCCGCGGCGCGGTGGTGATCTACGAGTCGACCGTGTACCCGGGGTGCACCGAAGAGGTCTGCGTGCCGATTCTCGAGCGCGTGTCGGGGCTCAAATTCAACCGCGACTTCTTTGCCGGCTACAGTCCCGAGCGCATCAACCCCGGAGACCACGAGCACCGCCTCACCACCATCCGCAAGGTGACCTCCGGCTCGACGCCCGAGGTGGCGGAGTTCGTCGATGAGCTCTATGGCTCGATCGTGACCGCCGGCACCCACAAGACCTCCAGCATCCGTGTGGCGGAAGCCGCCAAGGTGATCGAGAACACGCAGCGCGACGTGAACATCGCACTCATCAATGAGCTCGCGCTCATCTTCAATCGACTCGGGATCGATACCGAGGAAGTGCTGAATGCCGCCGGCAGCAAGTGGAACTTCCTGCCCTTCAGGCCGGGCCTGGTGGGCGGGCACTGCATCGGGGTGGATCCCTACTACCTCACGCACAAGGCGCAGGAGATCGGCTATCACCCCGAGATGATCCTGGCTGGCCGGCGGCTCAATGACAACATGGCCTTGCAGGTGGCGGGACAGATCACCCGGCTCATGGCGGCCCGGCGCATCCACGTCAAGGGCGCGCGGGCGCTGGTGCTCGGCATCACGTTCAAGGAGAACTGTCCCGACGTGCGCAACTCCAAGGTCGTGGACGTGGTGCGCGAGCTGCAGAAACAGGGGGCGCAGGTGGACATCTACGATCCGTGGGCGAACGCTTCCGAGTGCCGCCACGAGTACGGCCTGCAGCCGGTGCGGGCCCTCAAGCGCGCTCGCTACGATGTGGCGATCGTGGCCGTGGCGCACCGGCAGTTCCGGGAGCTCGGCGTGCGCGGCGTGCGCAGGCTCTGCAAGGCGAAGCACGTGCTGTACGACATCAAGCACGTCTTCTCCGCCGCCGCGGTCGACGGCCGCCTATGAAAATCCTCGTCACCGGCGCCGCCGGATTCATCGGCTCGCACACGGCCGAGCGCCTGCTGGC
>Ga0209154_1000421_pt1 | contig 29087 bp, 25 predicted proteins | sample GraSoiAngelo_121_FD_185878 | JGI IMG/M metagenome (GOLD analysis project Ga0209154, IMG submission 185878) | Grasslands soil microbial communities from the Angelo Coastal Reserve, California, USA - 14_0919_12_20cm (SPAdes) (version 2) | ecosystem: Environmental > Terrestrial > Soil > Grasslands ... | reverse complement strand
CAGCGAAGCGGCCGGTGGGACAGTGAATGTCGCCTGGGGTGAGAACGCGGCCCACGCTTCGCGCTGCACGGCTTTGAGGTGAGCAAAGGGATCGCCAGTCATCGTGCACCTCTGGCGTGTTGATACGCGCCACTATACCAAGAGTGGCTACATCGGGCGTATGCCCAGTGCGATAAGGAGCCGTATTTGCTCGAGGGCGACCCGCAGCTAGGGAGCCCGGAAGGAACCCGCGCTACAAAGCCTTCCCTCACACGCGACTGGCCGTTTTGGGGAAAATAAACCGCCACGAGTATGTCTGCTCCTGGCCGGATCCGGCCTGTCGGAATGAACCGCCAGCATTGACTGCCGGCCCGATCAGGCCGGAGCGTGCGGCTCCCAAGCAAGCGCAACACCTAATCTGATGTCCCGAGAATCGAGTCAGGCGGCATGCGGACGCGGCTGCTTTGCGCTCCTTCAACCCGTCACACACACTGCAAACGAGGCTACGAAACTCCAACGCCAGCGCGCAATACGCTGCGATGCTCGCGGTGCATGCATCGGTTCGTTCAGATCGAACGATTCGTGCACCAACATCGATTGATCAAAGAAGCTCGGATGAAATGACGAACTCGATCGGGTCCATGAAGATAGTGGAAAACCCTGCTCGACCTGGTCGAGAAATATATCATAACAGTCTGAGTACTAACGTTTTAATATGGGGCGTGACGGAATCGAACCGTCGACCAGCGGATTAAAAGTCCGATGCTCTACCGACTGAGCTAACGCCCCATCGAGGGTGAACCGAGCGCCCGGCGCGCCTGCCGGGGCCCGCAGCGCGGGGGCGTGATGATACTACAGCGACGGTCCGCCGGGAGCCGCGTTGACGCGGGGTGAGTGCGCGGCCTACCTTGCGCAAGCGCAGAGCGCTCCTCTACAGCGGGCGCCGACAACATCGGGACCGGTGTCACCATGAGCTTCAAACTCACCTATGCGACGATGTTCGATCCGCCGCCGGAGCTGCACGCGCGTTTCGAGTCCGCGGTCGAGCGGGCGCGCGAGCGCCTCGGCGGCCGCCAGCCGCTCTTCATCGCCGGTCGGGATCGCCCGGCCCAGCGGCACTTCCTCAAGACGAACCCCGCGGACTCGGCGCAGGTGCTGGGGGAATTCCCGGCGGCCAGCGCACAGGATGCGGCGGACGCCATGCAGGCCGCCTCGAGCGCCTGGCCGAGCTGGCGGGGCACCCCGCCCGCCGAGCGCGCCGAGCTTCTGCGCCGGGTGTCGCGTCTCATCGAGGAGCGCGTGTACGACATCGCGGCGGCTCTCGCGCTCGAGGTCGGCAAGAACCGCTTAGAGGCGCTGGCCGAGACTCAGGAAACCGCCGACTTCTTCAGCCTGTACGCCGCGGATTTCGAGCGCAGCGGCGCCTTCGACCGCCCGCTCCCCGACGACCCGCTCACCACGCACGCCTCGCACAACCGTAGCGTGCTCAAGCCCTACGGGGTATGGGTGGTCATCGCGCCGTTCAACTTTCCGCTCGCGCTCGCGGGCGGCCCGACCGCCGCGGCGCTCGTGACCGGCAACACCGTTGTGCTGAAGGGCGCCACCGCCACGCCTTGGGCGGGGCGCCTGCTCGCCGACTGCATCCGCGATGCGGGGCTGCCGCCCGGGGTCTTCAACTATCTCAGCGGCCAGGGCGCCGAAGTCGGAGCCGCTCTGATTTCCCACCCGCTCACCGCCGGGGCGACCTTCACCGGCTCGCACGAGGTCGGCATGCGCATCGTGCAAGCGCTGCAGGCGCCGCCGGTTCCGCGCCCGTGCATCGCCGAGATGGGTGGCAAGAATGCCTGCATCGTCACCCCGGGCGCCGATCTCGAGCGCGCCGCGAGCGGTATCGTGCGCTCCGCCTTCGGCATGGGCGGCCAGAAGTGCTCGGCGCTCTCGCGTCTCTATGTGCACGAGAAGGTAGCCGACGCGCTGATCGACAGGCTGCTCACGCAGACTGAGTCGATCCGCATCGGCGACCCGACGCGCCGCGAGCACTGGCTCGGCCCCGTGACCACACGCGCCGCCTACGACAACTACGCGCGCTATGTCTCGATGCTGCGCGACGGCGATGCGCGGCTCCTGACCGGCGGCGAGGAGGTGGAGGACGGCGCGCTCGGCCGCGGATTCTTCGTGAGGCCCACGATCGCGGAAGCCCCGCTCGGGCATGCGCTGTGGAGCGAGGAGATGTTCCTGCCCATCCTGATGGTGCACCGGGTCTCCTCGAACGACGAGGCCATGGCGCTGATGAACCGCTCGGCGCTCGGGCTCACCGCCGGCTTTTATGGTGGCACGGGCGAAATCGACTGGTTCCTCGATAACGCCGAGGCCGGTGTCATGTACGTCAACCGCCCGCAGGGCGCGACCACGGGAGCGTGGCCGGGCTACCAGGCCTTCGGCGGCTGGAAAGGCTCGGGCAGTACCGGCAAGGCCATCGGCTCCTTCTACTACCTGCCGCAGTACATGCGCGAGCAGTCGCAGACCGTCGTCGAGTGAGGTGAGCCGTGCCGCTGCTGCCGCTCAGCGAGTCGATTGCGACGCACGTGCTTGACGGCGCGAGCGTGGCGCTCGAGGGCTTCACGCACCTGATCCCGTTTGCCGCCGGCCACGAGATCATCCGCCAGCGGCGGCGCGGCCTGCACCTCATCCGCATGACGCCCGATCTGATCCACGATCAGATGATCGGCATGGGATGTGCCGACCGGCTGACCTTCTCGTGGGGAGGCAACCCCGGGGTGGGGTCGCTCCACCGCCTGCGCGATGCGATCGAGCGCCAGTGGCCGCAGCCTCTCGCGATCACCGAGCATACTCACGCCGAGATCGGCGCGGCGTACCAGGCCGGCGCGAGCGGTCTGCCCTGCGCGCTCATGCGCCACTACGCCGACACCGATCTCGATCGGGCCCGCGGCGCGCAGCTGCGGACCGTCACCTGCCCTTTCAGCGGCGAGCGGCTCCTCGCGGTCCCTGCCATCACGCCCGACGTCACGATCCTGCACGCGCAGCAGGTGGACCGCAACGGCAACGTTCTGATCCGCGGCATCATCGGCGCGGCGCGCGAGGCGGCGCTGGCCGCGCGGCGCCTCGTGGTGACGGTCGAAGAGGAGGTCAAGCAGCTCGACGCGCCGCTGAATGCGATCGTGCTGCCCCACTGGCTCGTCACCGCGGTGAGCGTCGTGCCGGGCGGAGCTCACCCCTCGTACGCCGCCGGCTTCTACGAGCGCGACAATCGTTTCTACCTCGAGTGGGACCCGATCGCCCGTGACCGCGGGCGCTTCCAGCAATGGATGCAGGAGCACGTGCTCTCGAGCCGCGATCATGCCGAGCTGCTCGCGCGGCTGCGAGTCGCCGCATGAGCGGCGGCGTGCAGGCCTCCGGCGCCTACAGCGCCGACGAGATGATGACCGTGACCGCCGCCCGGCAGCTCAGGAACGGCGCCGTGTGCTTCGTGGGCATCGGACTGCCGAGTGCCGCCTGCAATCTGGCGCGCCGCACCCACGCTCCCGAGCTGGTGCTGATCTACGAATCGGGCACCGTGGGCGCGCGCCCGGAAGTTTTACCGCTCTCGATCGGGGACGGGGAGCTCGCCGATACCGCCGACTGCGTCGTATCTCTTCCGGAGGTGTTCACGCACTATCTGCAGCGCGGCCGGGTGGATGTCGGGTTCCTCGGTGCCGCGCAGATCGACCGCTACGGAAACCTCAACACGACCGTGATCGGCAGCTACTCGCATCCGACGGTGCGCCTTCCCGGCTCGGGAGGCGCTCCCGAGATCGCCGCCCACGCCCGCGAGGTGCTCGTGATCATGAAGCAGTCCCCGCGCAGCTTCGTTCCGCGTCTCGATTTCCTGACGAGCTGCGGATTCCTCGGCGGGTCGGGCGAGCGCGATCGGGCGGGCTTTCCGGGGCGCGGCCCGCAGGCGGTGATCACCGACTTAGGTGTCCTGCGCCCCGATGCCCGCACCGGAGAGCTCAAGCTCACCGCCCTCTACCCCGGCGTATCGGTGGAGGATGCGCGCGGCGCGACCGGCTGGGCCCTGGCGGTGGCCGACGATCTCGAGACCCTGCCGCCGCCCGAGGCCGGGGACCTGCGCGTGCTGCGCGAGTTGCATGCGCGCACGGAGGCGGCCCATGCGGCTCCCGTGCGGATCAGACTGCCCGCTCCCGAACGACACTGAGGATTTCTCCATGCGTCCGCCCCACATCCGCACCGAGCTCCCGGGACCCAACGCCCGCGCCCTGTTGGCGCGCGATCGCGTCGTGAGCTCGCCCTCCTATCCGCGCGACTACCCCTTCGTGATGGCGCGCGGGCGCGGCGTCGAGGTCTGGGACGTCGATGGCAATCGCTTCCTGGACTTCGCCGCCGGCATTGCCGTGTGCAGCACCGGGCATGCGCATCCAGCGGTCGCCCAGGCGATCAAGAGCGCCGCCGACGACTTTCTGCACATCTCGAGCGACTACTGGCACGAGCGCATGACGCGTCTCGCCGAGCGCATCAACGAGCTCGACCCGATGCGCGAGCCGGTGCAGGTATTCATGTGCCAGAGCGGCACCGAATCGGTCGAGGGAGCGCTCAAGCTCGCGCGCTACGTCACCGGCCGGCCGCGCTTCATCGCATTCCTCGGGGGCTTTCACGGCCGCTCGATGGGATCGCTGGCTTTCACCGCGAGCAAGTACACGCAGCAGGCCGGCTTCTTTCCCGCGATGCCCGGCGTCACGCACGTGCCCTACCCGAACGCGTATCGGCCGCTCTTTGCCGGCCCCGATCAGGGGCGCGCGACGCTCGACTATATCGAGAACGTCCTGTTCCAGAGCAACGTGCCCGCGACCGAAGTGGCCGCGATCGTGGTCGAGCCGATCCAGGGCGAGGGTGGGTACCTCGTGCCCCCCGACGGTTTCCTTCAGGGCCTGCGCGCGCTCTGCGATCGCTACGGGATCCTGCTGGTGTTCGATGAGGTGCAGAGCGGCGTCGGACGCACCGGCAGGATGTTCGCCTGCGAGCATTGGGGCGTATCACCCGACATCATGACGCTCGCCAAGGGCCTGGGCTCGGGGCTGCCCATCGGACTCGTGATCGCGCGCAAGGGCCACATGGAGAAATGGCGTCGCGGCGCCCACGGCAACACCTTCGGCGGCAACCCGATCTGCTGCGCGGCGGCGCTCGCCACGCTCGATCTGGTTGAGAAGGAATATGCCGCCAATGCCGCCGAGGTCGGCAACTACTGCATCGGCCGCCTGCGTGCGCTGCAGTCGCAGTTCGAGTGCATCGGAGAGGTGCGCGGCAAGGGCCTCATGATCGGCGTGGAGCTGATCGCCGACCGCGCGAGCCGCAAGCCCGCCACCGCGCTCTGTCAGAGGCTCCTGACGCGCGCCTTCCACAACGGCCTGCTGCTGCTGTCGTGCGGGGTGAGCACGCTGCGCATCATTCCGCCCCTCATGGTGAGTCGCGCCAACATCGATGAGGCGCTCGGCCTGCTGCAGGTGGCGCTGCAGGAGGCGCTGGCGGAGCCGTCCTGACACTCACCGCTGCTGGTAGCGCGTCGGGTCCGGCAGCCCCGCTGCCGCAAAACCCATCCGCCGCAGCCGGCAGGCGTCGCACCGGCCGCAGGCGCGTCCCTCCCCGTCCGCCTGATAGCACGACACGGTCTGCCCGTAGTCGACGCCGAGACGCAGCCCCTCGCGGATGATCTCGGCCTTGGTGAGGGTGATGAGCGGCGCGTGCACGCGGCAGGGGCTTCCCTCGACGCCCGCTTTCGTGGCGAGCGCCGCCAGCGCTCCGAATGCCTGGAGAAACTCCGGTCGGCAGTCCGGATAGCCGCTCGAGTCCAGCACGTTGACGCCGATGAACACATCGCGCGAGCGCAGGACCTCGGCCCAGGCGAGCGCCAGTGACAGCATCACGGTGTTGCGCGCCGGCACGTAGGTGATCGGTATGCCGGTGGTGGGCGCTTCGGGAACCGCGAGGCCGGGATCGGTGAGCGCCGAGCCGCCGATGCCCGCGAAATCGACGCGCATGACGCGATGCTCGTGCGCGCCGCCGGCGTGCGCCACGCGCCGCGCCGCATCGAGCTCCGCGGCATGGCGCTGGCCGTAGTCGACCGACAGCGCGTAACAGGTGAATCCTTCCTCGCGGGCGATCGCCAGCACCGTGGCCGAGTCGAGCCCCCCGGACAGCAGCACCACCGCGGCGGGTCCGTCCACGCTACTTCCCGGGCACGTCGCCCCAGAGATACTTATGAAGCTGGATCTGCATCCGCACCGGCAGCCGATCCTCCAGGATCCAGTCGGCGAGCTCGCGCGCCGCGAGCTGCTCGTGACTCGGCGAGAAGAGGACGGTGCAGCCGGCCGGCACGGCGAGCTCCCCGAGCTTCGCGCGGCTCCATTCGTAGTCGGTGCGGCTGCAGATCACGAACTTCACCAGGTCGTGCGGCGTGAGCCGCGGCAGCTCCTCATAGCGGTTGCGGCGCTCCTCTCCGGAGCCCGGAGTCTTGACGTCCACGACCTTGGATACCCGCGCATCGACCTCTCCGAGCGGCATCGCGCCGCTGGTTTCCAGCGACACCCGCAAGCCCGCGTCGCAGAGCCTCGTCAGGAGCTCCGCGCAGCCCTTCTGCGCGAGAGGCTCGCCCCCGGTCACGCACACGAACGGCGTGCCGAACTCGCGCACGCGCGAGAGGATCGCCTCGAGCTCCCACCACTCTCCGCCGTGAAACGCATAGGTGGTGTCGCAGTACTGGCAGCGCAGCGGGCAACCGGTGAGCCGCACGAACACCGTGGGCCACCCCGCGGTGTCCGCCTCGCCCTGCAGGGAGTGGAAGATCTCGGTGACCTTGAGGCGCGTCACGCGCTCCGCCGCCACGATGCCCTTACTGCGAGCCTGCCCCGGAAAACCGGCGCAGGCGCTCCGCGGCGTGCTTCGCGGAGTCGCTCCCCGGGTACTTGCGCAACACCTCGGTCAGCGTGGCGCGCGCCGCGGGATATTGCTTCTGCGCGTATTGCGTGTAGCCGAGCTTGAGCAACGCATCGGGAGCCTTGCGCGAGTCGGGCCACTTCTTCAGCACCGCGCGGAACGCACCGGCTGCCGACTCGTAATCATGATTCACGTAATAGGCTTCTCCCAGCCAGTACTGCGCGTTCTCGGCGAGCGGGCTCGAGGGATAGCTGGCGAGGAAGTCCTTGAACCCCGTGGTCGCGACCGAGTAGCTGCCGGCCTTCAAGGCATCGAACGCCTGGGCGTACACCGCCTGCTCGGTGGAGGACGCGGCGCCCGGGGCCGCGGCGCCCGGGGCCGCCGCGCCCGCTCCTCCCGCGCCCATGGCCGGCGCCGTGCCGCCGCCTTCCGGCGCCGCGCCCGCGCCGCTGCCGGCCGTCGCCCCGCCCGTCGTCGCGCCGGCTGTGGCCGCTCCGTCCCCGGCCGCCCCAGGGGCCGCCGAGCGCGCGGCACTCGCCGCCGCGAGACGCTTGTCGAGATCCGCGTAGAGGTCCCGCTGCTGCTTCGCCAGGGCCTCGTTGTTGTGCTCGAGCTCCTCGATGCGCCCGCGTAGCTCCCGCATCCGCGCCTGCACCTCATCCATGCGTTGCGCGGCCTCGACCTGATTCGTCTCGATACGGGCGATGCGCGCATCGAGATCGTTCAGTTTCAGCTGCACCGGGTCCGGCTCCGGTGGAGTGCTCGCGCACCCCGCTGCGAGCAGCGCGAGCGGCACGGCGAGCACGATCAGGCGCATGGACGGTCCTCTCGCACTCACGGGTCGGGCACTCACGGCTTCGCCGGCAGCGGCTGTGTCAGGTACACGATCTCGACCCGTCGGTTCTTCGCCCAGGCCGCCTCGTCGTGCCCCGGCGCTGCCGGGCGCTCCTCGCCGTAGCTCACGGTGGAAATCTGTGTGTCCGTGGCGCCCTGCAGGAGCAGCGCGCGGCGCACCGACTGGGCGCGACGCTCGCCGAGGCCGATGTTGTATTCGCGCGAGCCGCGCTCGTCGGTGTGTCCCTCGAGACGCACGCGGATCGCCGGGTGCGCGCCCAGGTATTTCGCGTGCGCGGCCACGACGTCCGTGCCCGCGCCCTTGATCTCGGCGCTGTCGAAGTCGAAATACACCAGACGCGTCGCGAGCAGCCCGGCCTGCGGACCCATCGCTTCATCGTCCGGATTGGCCGCGGCGGCGCTGGCCGTGCCGGCACCGGCTCCCTGTGCGGGCTCGCTCGTCTCGCCGGGTGCGGGCGGCGCCGGCTTGGGCTGCTTTGCGGCGCAGCCGCCGAGCGTGAGCGCTGCGGCAGCCACCAGCACGATGATCACTCGTCGCATCGAGGGATTCTCCGCCATTCCAACCTCCCTAAACTTCGAGCCGGCCGCTCAGGGACTGAACGGCCCCCACGCGGGCTCACGGACCTCGCCCTGCGGGGCCTTGAGGCGCAGCCCCGTGAGGCCGTCGATCGACACCGTCGCCAGCACCCCTCGCTCGCCGTCGCGCTCCGAATAGATAAGTGTAGCCCCATTGGGCGCGAAACTCGGCGATTCGTCGAGTCGCCCGTGGGACAGCACCCGCACGGCTCCACTCGAGAGATCCTGCACCGCGATCCGGTAGGCGGCGTTGTCGAGCGACACCATCGCCAGCTGCGTGCCATCGGGCGACACCCGCGGCCGGGCGTTGTAGGTGCCGCCGAAGGTGATGCGCTTCGGGTGCGCGCCGGGCTGCGCGTTGATCTGGTAGACCTGCGGCGAGCCGGCGCGGTCGGAGGTGAAGTAGAGCGAGCGTCCGTCCGGCGCCCACACCGGCTCGGTGTCGATCGCCGGGTCGTCGGTGATGCGCATCAGGTCCTGCGTGGTGAGATCGAGGATGTAGATGTCGGGATTGCCGCCGCCGCCGCCGAGTGTCAGCGCGAGCTTGCGCCCATCGGGGGACCACTCGGGGGCGCCGTTGACGCCGGCGCGCGCCGACACCTGCCGCCGCTCCCCGCTCTTCACCCGCTGCACGTACACCCCCGAGTGCTTGGTCTCGAAGGAGACATAGGCAAGATACTGTCCGTCCGGCGACCACGCGGGCGACATGAGCGGGAAGCGCGACTCGAGCACCAGGTGCTGGTTCGCCCCGTCGGCATCCGCAACGATCAGCTGGAAGTGCTGCTCGGGCGCGGCGCCCTCGACCGCAACGTACGCGATGCGGGTCGCGAATGCCCCACGGACCCCGAGGATCTTCTGATAAACGACGTCGCTCACCCGGTGCGCCGCGTTGCGCAGCGCGCTCGGCGCTCCGACGAAGCGCTGCGTGGCGAGCCGCGCACCGGTGAGCGCGTTCACCAGGTCGAAGTCGACCGCAAGCTCGCCGCTCGGATGCGCGCTCACGCGCCCGACCACCACGTAATCGCTCCCCGCGCCCTTCCAGCTCCCCGCCGCGATCTCATCCGCGCGCGTCGGCGTGGCCGGCATCCGCGCGCGCGTCAGCGCGCGAAAGCGTCCGCTGCCTTCGAGATCGTGCTGCACCACGGCGGCGACGTCCAGGCCGCCGTCGGCCGGTGCGGAGGGCGCGAAGGGCACGATCGCGATCGGTACCGGATCGCGCACCCCGGAGGTGACCTCGATCTCGAGCGCGGCGCTCGCGGGGCGCGGCGCCCCGGGCGCCAGCGCGAGCAGCGCGAGCAGCGCGACGGCGCGGGCAGTGCCGCGCGGCAGCCGCCATGGAACCGAGTCAGGGACGGGCCGCACGCTCATCAGTCCGGCCTGAAGTTGATGCGCAGGTTGCGATCGAAGAGCGCCGGGTCGGGCGGCGGCGGCAGCGGGGAAGCGCGGTACACCGCGGCCTCGATCGATTCGCGCACCGCCTGATCTCCGTTGCATTCGCCGATGCTGACCTGGGTCACTTCTCCTCCCGGCACCTGGGTCACATTCAACACACATGATATCCCGGCTCGCGCCGTGGGCGGGCGCAGCCACGCACGGTTGATCCTGGCGGCGATCTGTGCCTCCCAGCTCGCCAGTGCCGCGCTCGAGCGCTCGACGCTGGCTTTCTCCTCCGTGGCGAGACTGCGCTTCAAGTCGGCCTCGCGCTCGCTGGTGTCCTGTGCCTCCGCGAGGCGCTGGCGCTCCTCGGCGGCGCGCTTGCGAGCCTCGGCGGCCTCGCGCACCTTCTTCTCCGCCGCGGCGCGCTGCTCCTCGCGGCGCTTCTCTTCCGCGGCTCTCTCCTGCGCGACACGACGCTCTTCGGCCACGGCGGCTTCGGCCTGCTGGCGCTGCTCCTCGCGACGCGCCAGCTCCTCGGGCGTCGGCGGCGGCGGACCGAGCGGCTCCTGCGGCGGTGTTGGTGGCGGCGGCGGGGACGGTTCCGGGGCTGCGGGGGGCCGAGGCTCCGGCGGCGGGCGCACCGCGCCTCGCAGCGAGCGCGCATCCACCACCGTCGCCTCGATCGCCAGTGTCGGTTTCGGCGGTGGCCGCCGGAACATCATCCATCCGTACACCAACGCGGCCAGCAGCGCTCCGTGCAACAGCACCGACAGCGCAATCGATACCCAGCGGTCACTCGCTCGCTGCATCGCTCGCGTGCATCAGCTCCCGCGGCGCGCCCGCTCGGGCAGCGCATCGGTGATGAAACCGACCTTGCGCGCGCCGGCGCGCTGCAGGATGACCATGGCCTGCACGACGCGGCCGTAGGCCACAGCGGTGTCCGCCTTCACCAGCACCTGAATCTCCGGATCGCGCTGCAACGCCGCGGTCGCCCGTGCCGCCACCGTGTCGTCATCGAGCGGCGCCTGCGGATTGGCGCCCAGGTTGAGATACAGGCGTCCCTGCCGATCGACCGACAGCACCAGGGGTTGGAGCCGTTGCGCCTCGAGAGGTTCCGCGCCCGCCTTGGGCAGATCCACCTTCACACCTTGTGTCAGAAGCGGCGCGGTGATCATGAAGATGATGAGCAGCACCAACATCACGTCGATGTAGGGCACGACGTTGATCTCGCCCATCAGCCGCCGCCCGCGGGAAGTCTGTGCCATGGCCTTCAGCGCTCCGGATTGGGCGGCGCGCCGGCGCCGCGCGCCGCGTGCCGCTGCAGGATGGTGGAGAACTCTTCGATGAAGGCGTCGAAGCGCACCTCGAGCCGGTTCACCTGGTCGGCGAAGCGGTTGTAGGCCACGACCGCGGGAATCGCCGCGAACAGCCCGATGGCGGTCGCCACCAGCGCTTCCGATATTCCCGGCGCGACCATCGCAAGCGTCGCCTGTTGCACGTTACCGAGCGAGGAGAAGGCGCTCATGATTCCCCACACCGTGCCGAAGAGCCCCACGTAGGGGCTCGTGCTGCCGACGCTGGCAAGCGTCGCGAGACTGTGCTCGAGGCGGTCGATCTCCTTCAGCTGCGCGACGCGCATCGCGCGCCGCGAGCCTTCCAGCAGCTGGTCGGCGGCCGCGGCACTTTGTCTCAGGCGCGCAAACTCGCGGAACCCGAACTCGAAGATGCCGGCCAACCCGGTTGCGCCGCCGCGTGACTCGATCGCCCGATACAGCTGCGCCAGGTCGTCGCCCGACCAGAAGCGGCTCTCGAAACGGTCGGCGTCGCGCCGCGCCCGCCCGATCACGCGGCGCTTGCGGAAGATGATCGCCCAGGAGCTCAAGGAGGCCAGCAGCAGCAGTCCGATGACGATCTGCACCGGCACGCTCGCCTGGACGATGAGCCGCAGGATGGAAAGCTGGTCACCCACCGGCGGCGGTCTCCCGGGCGATGACCTCGGCGAGGAACGACGGCAGGCGCTGCGGCCGCAGCGTACGTGCGTCCACGCAGGCGACGCGCACGTTCGCTTCGAGGAGCGGCGCGGCCTTCCCGCCGCCCGGGGTCCCGCCGCCGGGGCCGCTGCGGTAGATGCGCTGCGCGAAGCCGATCGACGCCGCCCCGAGGGGCTCCGGCTCGCAGGTGACCTCGAGCTCGTCATCGAGGCGCGCGGGCGAGCGGTACTCGACCGTGAGGCTCGCCACCGCGAACACAATGCCGCGCTCGCGCGAGAGCTCCTGCTGCGAGTGTCCGCGCGAGCGCAGCCACTCGGTGCGGGCGCGCTCGAGGAAGCGCAGGTAGCTGGCGTAGTAGACGATGCCGGCGCCGTCGGTGTCCTCCCAGTAGACGCGCACCGGCCAGCGGAAGGCGCTCACCGCGGGTCCTCGAACAGCTGCAGCGTGGCGGCGGCGCGCTCCGGGGGCTTGAGGCCGAGGTGCAGGTACGAGGCGCGCGTCACCATGCGTCCGCGCGCAGTGCGCACCAGAAAGCCCTGCTGGATCAGGAACGGCTCGGTGACGTCCTCGAGCGTGCCGCGCTCCTCGCCGAGCGTCGCGGCTAGACTATCGATGCCGACCGGTCCGCCGTCGAAGCGCTCGATGATCGCGGTGAGGAGTTTGCGGTCGAGCGTGTCGAATCCCTGGCGGTCCACCTCGAGCAGGTCGAGCGCCGCGTCGGCGACGCCCTCGTCGATGCGGCCGTCGCCGCGCATCTGGGCGTAGTCGCGCACGCGCCGGAGCAGCCGGTTGGCGATGCGCGGAGTGCCGCGCGAGCGCTGCGCGATGCGGGCCGCGCCCCCCTCGTCGATGCTGACACCGAGGATCGCCGCCGAGCGCCCGACGATGCGCTCGAGATCGGAGACCGTGTAGAAATCCAGCCGCTGCACGATGCCGAACCGATCGCGGAGCGGCGACGTGAGGAGTCCCGCGCGCGTGGTCGCCCCCACCAGGGTGAAGGGCGGGAGGTTCAGCTTGATCGAGCGCGCCGCCGGTCCCTCGCCGATCATGAGGTCGAGCTGATAGTCCTCCATCGCCGGGTACAGCACTTCCTCGACCACCGGCGCGAGGCGGTGAATCTCGTCGACGAACAGCACGTCACGGGCCTGGAGGTTGGTGAGCAGCGCCGCGAGATCTCCGGGGCGCTCGAGCACCGGGCCCGAGGTCTGGCGCAGGTTGACGCCGAGCTCGGCCGCCACGATGTGCGCCAGCGTGGTCTTGCCGAGTCCCGGCGGGCCGAAGATCAGCACGTGGTCGAGCGCCTCGCCGCGTTGCCGCGCGGCGCCGATGAAGATCTCGAGTTGCATTTTGACCCGCGCCTGGCCGACATACTCCTCGAGTCGCCGCGGGCGGATGGCCCGCTCGACCGCCTCCTCCTCGGCGCCGGCTGTTCCACTGATGATGCGCTCTGCCGTCATGGCTTCCGAGACCTACTCCCGCGCCGCGCCCTGGAGCGCGCGGCGGATCAGCTCTTCGGTCGAATGTGTACCGGGACCGGCCGCTTTGAGCAAGCGCGTGGCCTCCGCCGGGCGGTAGCCGAGGGCGACCAGGGCGCCATAGGCCTCGTCCTCGGGACTGGCGGCGCCCGCCGCGGCCGGCGTTTCGTGAGTGGGGTGCGGGGCGGCGAGCCGATCGCGCATCTCGACGATCAGCCGCTCGGCGGTCTTGCGGCCCACACCCGGCACGCGGGTCAGTGCGGCGATATCTTCGTTCCGGACGCACTGGATGAAGGCGCTCACGCTGATGCCCGAGAGCAGCGCGAGCGCGATCTTGGGTCCCACGCCCGAGACCCTGATGAGGCTGCGGAACAGCCGCCGCTCCTCCTCGGTGGCAAACGCGTACAGCACGTGCGCATCCTCGCGCACCACCAGGTGCGTGAGGAGCCGCACCTCCTCGCCCACCGCCGGCAGATGGAAGAACGTCGACATCGGAGCCTCGAGCTCGTAGCCGAGTCCGCCGACTTCGACCGTCAGTTGCGGGGGCGTCTTGGAAGCGATCCTGCCGCGCAGCGAGCCGATCATCGCGCGAAGTGCCCCAGGCGTGCGCCGCGGAGCTGCGCGGGCACGCCGTTGAGGCGCGAGTGGGCGTGGCAGACGGCGACCGCGAGCGCATCCGCGGCGTCCGCGCCGGGACGCTCGGCGAGCGAGAGCAGCTCGCGGATCATGTGCGCCACCTGGAACTTCTCCGCGCCACCGGATCCGACGACCGCGAGCTTCACGGCGCGCGGGGCGTACTCGAACACCGGCACGGCCGCCGGAACCGCGCACAGCGCGGCGCCGCGCGCCTGCCCGAGCTTGAGCGCACTGTCGGCGTTGCGGCTGACGAACACCCGCTCCACCGCCACCTCCGTCGGATGGTGCTCCGAGACGAGCGCCAGCAGGCCCTCGAACAGGATCCGCAGCCGCGCCGTCGGGGCCGCGGCGGCAACATTCAGGCAGCCGTGCGCCACGACGGTGAGTTTGCCGCCGCAGCAGTCGATCACTCCGAAGCCGGTGCGGCGCGAGCCGGGATCGAGCCCCAGCACGCGCACGCTGAGCTCCGCCGCGCTGCGCGCGGCGGCCGGCTCAAACGCGCGCCAGGACCTCGTCCGATATCTCGACATTCGAATAAACGTCCCGTACCTCGTCCAGCCCCTCGAGCGCATCCAACAGCTGCACCATCGACACGGCCTCCTCGCCCGACAACACGACCGTCGTCGCGGCGCGCTGCGTGACCTCGGCGGTCGCGGGCTCGAAGCCGCGGCCCGTGAGGACCGCGCGCACGGCGTCGAACTCGCGAGGATCCGCCAGCACTTCCACCGAGCCGTCGCCGTTCGGCACCACGTCCTCGGCGCCGGCCTCGAGCGCCGCCTTCATGAGCCGCTCCTCGTCCGTGCCGGGCGGGTAGTTCATCAGGCCCACGGTATTGAACAGATAGCTCACCGAGCCGTCGGCTCCGAGCCGCCCCCCGTGCTGCAGGAACGCACGGCGCACCCTTGCGCCCGTACCGCCGCGATCTTCCGTCACGCACTCGACCATCACCGCGGCGCCGCCGGGGCCGTACCCCTCGTAGCGCACGCTCTGCGACCCCGTCCGCGCCTCCGCCACCGCCCTCCGGTCGCGCCGCCGCGCCTGGGCCGCGTGACGACGCCGGATATTCGCCCACTTGCTGTGTCCTGCCATGCGTGAGGAGATCCGTGGTGCGTGGCTAAGCCCGCGCGCCGCCTGGAAAAACAAAACGGGTATCATAACGGTAAACCTGCGCCGACGACACGCTGACCGCTTCCGGCGCGGTCGCCTCGCTCGAGAGCCCGTACCCGTGGAGACGAGCCAAATCTGCCCGCCGAGGGTTCGCGACGCCATCATCGGCGCGCGTGCGGCGTTCGAGCGCGCCGATGCCCGCGCCCCGGCCGATCTCGCATTCGCCACGGAGGCCGCCGAGGTGATGGGCAGCCTCACCGAAAGCACCGAGCTCGCGCAGGCGCTGCTCGCACGACCGGTGCTGGCGCGCGCAGCGCTCACCCCCGAGCAGACCGCCGGCATCGTCGGCCAGGGTGCTACCGAGATTGCCGGAGCATTGCTGCGACTCGGGACGCTCGGGCTGCCGCGCGACTGGTCCCCGGCGCAGGGACTCGACCCGCGTCAGGCCGAGACGCTGCGCAAGATGCTGCTCGCGGTCGTGAGCGACCCGCGACTGGTGCTGGCGCGGCTCGCCGAGGAGCTGGTCGTGCTGCGCCACGCGCGCGAGCTCCCGGCTGCGGAGCGCGAGCGGCGCGCGCTCGAGGCGCGTGCCATCTACGCGCCCCTCGCCAATCGCCTCGGCGTGTGGCAGCTGAAATGGGAGCTCGAGGATCTCGCCTTCCGCTATCTCGAGCCCGAGGAATACAAGAGGGTCGCGGCCGCGCTCAACGAGCGCCGCGCCGACCGCGAGCGTTATATCGAGACGCTCTGCGCCGAGCTGCGCGCGGGGCTCGCGGCCGCGGGCATCGCCGCCGAGGTCTACGGACGCCCGAAACACATCTACAGCATCTACCGCAAGATGCAGCGCAAGCAGCTCGCCTTCGAGCAGCTGTTCGACGTGCGCGCCGTGCGCCTGGTGGTCGCCTCGATCCCCGACTGCTACGCCGCGCTCGGCATCGTGCATGGCCTCTGGCCGTACATTCCGGGCGAGTTCGACGACTACGTCGCCACCCCCAAGGGCAACGGCTATCGCTCCATCCACACGGCCGTGATCGGGCCGCACGGGCGCAGCGTCGAGGTGCAGATCCGCACCGCCGAGATGCACGAGCATGCCGAGCTCGGCGTCGCGGCGCACTGGACCTACAAGGAAGGCGGGCTCCGCGATGCGCAATACCAACGCAAGATCGAATGGGTGCGCCGGCTCCTCGAGCCGCAGGAGGGTCTTGATGCCGGCGCGAGCGCCGATGGCGACCTGATCGAGGGCATGCGCGCCGAGCTGTTCGCCGATCGTGTCTACGTGCTCACCCCGAAGGGCGAGGTGATCGACGTGCCGCGCGGCGCGACGCCGCTCGACTTCGCCTACAGCGTGCACACCTCGCTCGGCCACCGCTGCCGCGGCGCCAAGGCGAACGGCCGCATCGTGCCGCTCACGCACACGCTCGCCAACGGCGAGGTCGTCGAGATCATCCCCGGCAAGCACGACGCTCCGAGCCGCGACTGGCTCGCGCCCGAGCACGGCTACCTGGTCTCGGCGCGCAATCGCAGCAAGGTGCGCGCCTGGTTCCGCAAGCAGGACGTCGGCGGCAATCGCAGCGCCGGGCGCGCCATCGCCGAGCGCGAGCTCTCGCGCATCGGCGTGCGCCCCGAGCAGCTCGGCGCGCTCACCGCGGAGCTCAAGGCGCCCGACACCGATCATCTCTACCAGCTGCTCGGCGAGGGCGAGATCACGGTGACGCAGCTGGTGCAGGCGGCGATGCGGCTCACGGAGCCGCCCCGCCCGCCGCTGCGCCCCGCGCGCCCGGCGGCGGCGCGCCGCCGCGCCTCGCCGGTCGAGATCGAGGGGGTGGGCGATCTGCCGACCACCCTCGCCCGATGCTGCGCGCCGCTGCGCCCGCAGCCCATCAACGGCTACGTGACCCTCGGCCGCGGCGTGACCGTGCATCGCAGCGACTGCGCGGGCTTCCAGCGCATGAGCGCGCTCAAGCCCGATCGCGTGCTGCAGGTCGAATGGTCGAGCGCCGAGAGCGGCGCGCTCGCCGTCGAGCTCGCGGTCAGCGCCTATGACCGGCGGGGACTGCTGCGCGACCTCACCGACGTGCTGGCCGTCGAGCGCCTCAGCATCGATGCGGCGAGCTCGCGGACGGACCACGACGCCGGCATTGCCTACTTCGATCTCAGCGTCGCGGTCGACGACCTCGAGCAGCTGGCGCGGGTGCTGCGCCGGCTCGCGGGCGTGCCGAACGTGATCGAGGCGCGGCGCCGGCGCTGAGCGGCATCCCGCGCGAGGTACGCGGGTGCGCCTTCAGCGGTTGATCGCGTCGATCGAGCGCTTGTCGGTGGCGAGTGCCGCCTCGTGCACCGCCTCCGCGAGCGTCGGGTGCGCGTGGATGGTGCGCTGCAGATCCTCGCTGCTCGCGGCGTATTCCATGGCGAGCACCGCCTCCGCGATCAGCTCCCCCGCCATGGGACCCACGATGTGCACACCGAGGATCTCGTCGTCATCGCGCGCCGCCACGATCTTCGCGAAGCCCGCGGGCTGCTCCAGGGCGCGCGCGCGGCCGCTCGCGAGGAACGGAAACACGCCGCTCTTGTACTCCCGGCCGCTCGCCTTGACCTGCTCCTCGGTGAGTCCCACCCAGGCGATCTCCGGCGCCGTGTAGATGACCGACGGGATCACGTTGTAGTTCATCTCGCCGAAGCGCCCGGCGATGAGGTCGGCGACCATCACGCCCTCCTCCTTGCCCTTGTGGGCCAGCATCGGGCCGCGCACGCAGTCCCCGATCGCCCACACACCCTCGACACCGGTGCGGCAGGTCTCATCGACCGTGATGAAGCCGCGCTCATCGAGTTGCACACCGGTCTCCGGGCCCAGGAGGTCCTTGGTGTAGGGACGGCGGCCGATTGCCACCACCAGTCGATCGACGGCCAGGCGCTGAGCGCCCTTGCCGTCCTCGTAGGTGACCTCGACCGCACCCCCCGAGACCGCAGCGCCCGTGACCTTGGCGCCGAGGCGGATATCGAGGCCGAGCTTCTTGAAGTGCCGCAGCGCCTCGCGGGCGAGCTGCTGGTCGGCGAACGGCAGGAAGTCCGGCAGCGCTTCCAGCACCACGACCTGCGCTGCGAGCCGGCGCCACACGCTCCCGAGCTCGAGTCCGATCACGCCCGCGCCGATGACGCCGAGCCGCTTCGGTACCGCCTCGAATTCGAGCGCACCCCAGGAGTCGACGATGTGCGGCGGCCTGAAGGGAGCCGAGCGCAGCTCGATCGGAGCGGAGCCGGAGGCGAGCACCACGTGGCGGGCGGTGAGCCCGCGGCGCTCGCCCTCGTGGGGGGTGAATTCGATCCTGCGGCCGGGCAGCAACTTCCCGTGTCCCTGGAGCGGGGTGACGCCGGCGGCCTTGAACAGCGCGAGAATCCCCTGCGTCATGGCGCGCACGATGCCGCTCTTGCGCTTCTGCATCTGCGCGAGGTCAAGCGTCACGCCCGACACCTTGATGCCGTGCGCCGCGAACTCCTCCTGCGTCCGGTGGTACAGCTCGGTCGACTCCAGCAGCGCCTTGGAAGGAATGCAGCCGGCGTTGAGGCAGGTGCCGCCGAAAGCGGCGATGCCGTCGTGGTTTTTCCATTCGTCGATGCAGGCGACGCGCAGCTTGTTCTGCGCTGCACGGATCGCCGCCGGGTAACCCGCGGGTCCGCCGCCGATGACGACGACGTCGAAGGAATCAGGTCCTGAGACCTGCTTGTCCTGGTCTGGCATGTGAGCTCACACCTCGTCGTTTGGATTATTCGCCCTTGAACCCCGGCAGGCTCTTCGCCCGATGGGACTTCGCGAGAGGCAGCGCCGCCCGCACCGCGGCCCCGAAGTCGCCGGTCACGATCTCGACCGCGACGTTGCGGCGGAAGAAATCCGCCCAGACGAATTCCGCGTACGCCTTGCCGGTCTTGTCGTAGCCGCCGGCGTTGCGAACGTAGGCGGCGAGCGAGCGGTAGACATCGTCGACCATCTGCGCAAGGCGCGCGGGAAGCCTGGAATAGATGTGCCGCACGCCGTTCTCGTCGAGCGGGTGCACCCAGGAGCTCTCCTCCATCTCCTTCCAGAAGCCCGGGGGATCGTGCGCGGAGAAGTCGACCTCGATCTCGCAGAATACCCTGCCGACGCCGGCCTCGACCGCCGCCCGCCCCAGGTGATGATGATCCGTGATGTAGAGCTTGCCGCGCGGGCCCACCACGGCAGGCAGCGGATGCGCTCGCAGCAACTCCTCCTGCTCGGCCGGCTTGAGCGCCGCGAGCTGCTGCTGCTTGTCCCGGACCTCGATCATGCCGACCGTGATCTGCGTGGGGCAGAGGGACTCGGGCGGGGTCGCCGTGATCTTCGCCATGCTCGTCTGCGGCTGCGCCTGAAAGAATCAGATGCCGAGGAGCATCCGTCCCGGGTCTTCGAGCGCTTCCTTGATGCCCACCAGGAACTGCACCGCCTCGCGCCCGTCGATGATGCGATGATCGTAGGTCACCGCGAGATACATCATCGGCCGGACCGCGATCGCGCCGCCGACCACCATCGGCCGCTCCTGGATCTTGTGCATGCCGAGGATGGCGCTCTGCGGCGCGTTCACGATCGGCGTCGACATCAGCGAGCCGAACACCCCGCCGTTGGTGACGGTGAAGGTTCCGCCGGTCAGGTCCTCGATGGCCAGCGACCCTTCCCGCGCCTTGCGCGCGTAATCGGCCACCTCCTTCTCGAGAACCGCGAAGCTCTTGGTGTCGGCGTCGCGCACGACCGGCACGACCAGGCCGCGGTCCGTGGATACCGCGACGCCAATGTCGTAGTACTCGTGATAGACGATGTCGTTGCCGTCAACCGAGGCGTTCACCACCGGGAACTTCTTCAGCGCCGCGATCGAGGCCTTCACGAAGAACGACATGAAGCCGAGCTTCACGCCGTGGTCCTTCTCGAAGCGCTCCTTGTAGCGCGCGCGCAGCTCGCTCACCGCGGTGAGGTCGACCTCGTTGAACGTCGTGAGCAGCGCCTGGGTCGATTGCGCGTCGAGGAGACGCTGCGCAATGCGGGCCCGAAGGCGCGTCATGGGCACGCGCTGCTCGGCACGAGCGCCGGCCGGCGCGGCAGGTCGCGCCGCGGGCGCGCGGACGCTCGCCGGCGGGCGCTTGCCGAGAAAGTCCACCACGTCGGACTTGGTGAGCCTCCCGTCGCGTCCCGAGGCGGGGATCGCGGCGGGGTCGAGGCGATTCTCCTCGATCAGCCGTCGGACCGCCGGGCTGAGCTTGCCGGAATCCCGGCCACCGTCGGCTTCGGCCGCGGCGGCCCCGGGCTTCGCGCCGGACGCCGCCGCAGCAGCGGTCGCTTTCGGCGCCACCACGCCACCCTCCTCGATGAGGGCGAGAACCTGGCCGCTCGTCACCACGGCGCCGCTTGGCACGCGGATCTCGCGCACCACGCCGTTGGCGGGCGCCGGGACCTCGAGCACCACCTTGTCGGTCTCGAGATCCGCCAGATTCTCGTCGCGGCGGATGGGATCGCCGGGTTGCTTGTGCCACGCCACGAGCGTGGCGTCGGCGACGGACTCGGGCAGCTGGGGAACCCGGATCTCGGTGGTCATGAGCGCCTTCTCATCGGCGCAGCGGGCGCTCCGGCCGCGGGGCTCGCCGCGGAGGCCGCCATCGCGGCAGGCGCGGTCAGTCGCGTCGTTTCGCGCCCGGATTCCTCGGTGGTAGTGGACTCGAGGGCCGCGGCCACGAGCCTCTGCTGCTCGATCTCGTGAATCTTGGGCATCCCGGTCGCCGGCGCCGCCGCCGGCGCGCGGCCGGCGTACAGCACCGGGCGGCGCCCCAGCGCGAGCTCCTGCAGACGGTGGCGGATCTGGTACCAGGCGCCCTGATTCTGGGGCTCCTCCTGGCACCACACGACCTCGCGCGCGTTGGCGTAACGCCCGAGCACCGCCTGATACTCCTCGCTCGGGAAGGGATAGAGCTGCTCGATGCGCACCAGGGCCACTTCACGCAGCGTCCGATTTCGCCGCGCCTTCAGCAGATCGAAATAGACCTTGCCGCTGCAGAACACCACCCGCTGCACCTGCGGAGCCGGGATGTCGTCGATCTCGCCGATCACGCGCGCGAAGCCCCCGCGGGCGAGATCCTCGAGCGAGGATACCGACAGCTCGTGACGCAAGAGGCTCTTCGGCGTCATGACGATCAGCGGCTTGCGGAAGGACTGGCGCATCTGCCGCCGCAGCATGTGGAACATCTGCGCCGGCGTCGACGGCACGCACACCTGCATGTTGTTCTCCGCGCACAGCTGCAGGAAGCGCTCGAGGCGCGCCGAGGAATGCTCGGGCCCGGCCCCCTCGTAGCCGTGCGGCAGCAGCAGCGTGAGGCCACAGAAGCGCTCCCACTTGGCCTCGCCCGAGCTGATGAACTGGTCGATGATGACCTGGGCGCCGTTGGCGAAGTCGCCGTACTGCGCCTCCCAGATCACGAGCGACTTCGGATCGGTGGTCGCGTAGCCGTACTCGAATCCCATCACCGCCTCTTCGGACAGCACGGAATCGATCACCTGCACGCGCGGCTGCCGCTCGGCGATGTGCTGCAGCGGGATCCAGGTGGCATCGGTGTTCTGATCGTGCAGCACCGCGTGCCGATGGAAGAAGGTTCCGCGCCCGCTGTCCTGGCCCGTGAGGCGCACGCCGCAGCCCTCCTCCACCAGCGCCGCGTACGCGAGCGTCTCGGCGCATCCCCAGTCGAGGGGTTGCTCGCCCTGGAGCATCCTGCGGCGATTGGCGATGAGCTGCGCCACGCGCGGGTGCAGGCTGAACTCTTTCGGATAGCTCGTGATGCGCTCGCCGAGCGAGCGCAGCCGCGGCAGCTCCACCGCGGTCGACACCGGCTCGGTCCAGTCCACCTGCGCGTAGGCGCTCCAGTCGACGGTGTACTTGTTGCCGATCAGGCCGAGCGCGGCGCGGGCCTGCGGGCGGCCTGCGTCGAGGCCGTTGCGGTACTGCTCGAGCATCGCCTCCACATCGGCTTCGGCGAGCGCCCCGGCCGCGATCAAGCGGTCGGCGTACAGGCGGCGCGCCGTCGGGTGCTGACGAATGATGCGATACATCCGCGGCTGCGTGGCCGCCGGCTCGTCGGCTTCGTTGTGGCCGTGCCGCCGGTAGCAGACCAGATCGATCACCACGTCCTTGCGGAAGCGCATCCGGTACCTCAGCGCCAGGCGCGTCACGAACACCACCGCTTCCGGATCGTCGGTGTTGACGTGGAAGATGGGCACTTCCAGCATCTTGGCGACGTCGCTGCAGTACATCGTGGAGCGCAGGTCGGCAGGCTCGGAGGTCGTGAAGCCCACCTGGTTGTTGATGATGACGTGCACCGTGCCGCCGGTGAAAAAGCCGCGCGCTCCACTCAGCTGCAGCGTCTCCATCACGACACCCTGGCCGGCGAATGCGGCATCCCCGTGCACCAGCAGCGGCAGCACGCGCGCGCCGCGCTCATCGCCGCAGCGCTCCTGGCGCGCGCGCACCGAGCCCTCGACCACCGGATCCACGACCTCGAGATGCGAGGGGTTGAAGGCGAGCACGGTGTGCACGTTGCCGCTCGCCGTGCGCAGGTCCGCGGAGAAGCCCTTGTGGTACTTCACGTCCCCGGAGCCCTTGAGCCGGCCCGGCTCGTAGGCGCCTTCGAATTCCGAGAAGAGCTCCGCCGGGGACTTGCCGAGGAGGTTCACCAGCACGTTCAGCCGGCCGCGGTGCGCCATGCCGATGACCACTTCCTCGACGCCGGCGGCACCGCAGGTCTGAATCAGGTCATCGAGCAGCGGGATGAAGGCATCGCCGCCCTCGAGCGAGAAGCGCTTCTGGCCGACGTACTTGGTGTGCAGGTAGCGCTCGAGACCCTCCGCGGCGGTGAGCTGCCGGAGGATGTTGCGCTGCTCGTCGGCGCTGAAACGATGTCTGAGCCGCCCCTCCTGGAACTCGTCCTGAAGCCACAGCCGCTCCTCGGAGTCGGAGATGTGCGCGAACTCCGCGCCGACGTTGCCCCCATAGATGTACTCGAGCTGCGCGAGGATGTCGCGCAGCTTCAGCCGCTTCGGCACCGCCTCGATGCGGCTGCCGGTGTAGAACTCGGTGTCGAGATCCGCGGGCGTGAGGTGGTAGTACTCCAGCTCGAGGACCCGAGGCTTCGGCCGCGGCATGAGACTCAGGGGGTCGATGCTCGCCACGAGATGCCCGCGGTTGATCCAGACCTGGATGAGCCGCGACACTTTCGCCTGATTCGCGTTCGCCGCGCCGTCGAGAGACACCGCGTAGGGCGTGCCCGCCGTGCGTGCAGCGCGCTGCGCGATCTCGGCGCGGATCGGCGAGTGCGCGCGCTCGGCGCCCGCCGCTTCCGCGGGCGCGAGCTGCGTAAAATAAGTGCGCCAGCGCTCCTCTACGCTCGCGGGATCCCGAAGATATTGCTCGTAGAGGGCGTCGAGAAACTCGGCGTTACCGCCGTACAGGGGCGTTGGCTCAAGCATGCGGGGGAAAAAGCGCCGGCAGGCCAGTAGTTTAGCTCAAAAGGAGCCCGGCGAGGGAAACGGTGCACCGCGGCGTCGGTGCGGCGAGCTAAAGGGCGCGCAGCAGCCCGAATTCGTAGGCGATCAGCACTCCGTATACCGCCAACACCATGTACAGCAGCACCCCCACCGGGATATTGCCAAAGGCGCGCAGCCGTGCCAGCTGCGTGAGCGCGACCACCCCGGCCGCGGTCAGACCGATCTTCACCCCTGTGAAGGCGAGTGCCGAGCCCAGGACCAGCGGGGCCATCAGCGGGTTGGCCTCATAGGCTCCCTCTGCGACCAGCATCAGCGTCAGCAATGCATCGGCGCCGGAGAGCACCACGATGAGGATCGCGATCGCGAGCCATTGCGGATGATGCCAGTCGACACCGATCGGCGTGCTCTCATCGACCCGACGCGGCGTGCGCCGCCGCGGATTGAAGTTGCCGTACACGAGCGCACGCAGCAGGCGCCTGCGGCGCTCGCCGCCGCGGCGCTCCGGTGGAGCCGGCGCGGCGGCCGGCGGCTCACGGTCTGGCAATCCCCTGGACACAGTTCTCGTTGTTCTTGCGCGCGCGTCGTTGGCTCGTGGTCGTGCGCTCGCTTCAGCGCCATTGTAGCGAGCCGGTGCGGGCGCGGGGCTCCCCGCGAGCGTGACGCCGCTCACATCGCGCAGCTTATCGCGGCGCCGCGGTCACCTCAGGCGGCGCCGGGCCGACGCCTCCCCAAGGAGCGCCACGTTATGACATCTCGCCGCGACACCTCTATATGATCGCGAGGATGTCCGCTGCGAGCCCCTTCCTCGAGCCCGCCCTTCCGAGCGACGGCTTGCCGGTCCCGCGCCGCTACTGGGCGATCGCCGCGATCGTGCTCGCGATCGCCATGTCCGTGCTCGACAGCACCATCGTCAACGTCGCGCTGCCCTCGATCGCACGCAGCCTCGGCGCCACTGCCGCCGCATCGATCTGGGTCATCAATGCGTATCAGCTGGCGATCCTGGTGATGCTGTTGCCGCTCGCCTCGCTCGGAGAAGTGGTCGGCTACCGGCGGGTCTCGCTGATCGGGCTGGCGCTGTTCACGCTCGCCTCGCTCGGCTGCGCCCGGGCGCCGGACCTCTCGACCTTGTGCGTCGCACGCGTCATCCAGGGCTTCGGGGCCGCGGGCGTCATGAGCGTCGCACCCGCGCTGGTGCGATTCACTTACCCGCAACGCGACCTCGGGCGCGCCGTCGGCATCAACGCCTTCGTGGTCGCGACCTCCGCCGCCCTCGGCCCGACCCTCGCTTCCGCGGTGCTGGCCGTGACCGGGTGGCGCTGGCTCTTCGGCATCAATATTCCCCTCGGCGTGATCACGCTCCTGATCGCCGTCCGCGCGCTGCCGGAGAGCGAGCGCAGCCGCCGGCCGGTCGATTACACCGGCACGGCGCTCTATGCCGGCGCCTTCGGTCTGGCCCTGAGCGGACTGCAGTCGCTGGCGCACGCCGCCGCAACGCCGCTCGCCCTCCTCGAGATCGGTTGCGGCTGCGCCCTGGGGTGGCTGCTCGTGCGGCACCAGTTGCCGCGCGCCGCACCCCTTCTTCCCTTCGACCTCCTGCGCAACCGCGTGTTTTCCCTTTCCATTGCGACCTCGGTGTGCTCGTTCGTGGCACAGATGAGCGCGCTGGTCGCCCTGCCGTTCGAGATTCAGCGCCTCGGTCACAGTGCAGTCGAGACCGGTCTCTATATGACGCCCTGGCCGCTCGCGCTCGCGGTCGCGGCCCCGATCGCCGGCAGACTCGCCGACCGCCAGGCGGCGGGAATGCTCGGGGGACTGGGGCTCCTCACCCTGGCGGTGGGCCTCGTGCTGCTCGCCTTCGTGCCCCCGGGCGCGAGCTCCGGCGGATTCGTGTGGCGCATGGCGCTGTGCGGTCTCGGCTTCGGATTCTTCCAGGCGCCCAACAATCGCGCGATCATGGCGTCCGCTCCGCGCCAGCGCAGCGGAGCGGCCGGCGGGATGCTGGGCGCCGCGCGGCTCCTCGGTCAGAGCCTGGGCGCCGCGTTCGTCGCCATCCTGTTTCGCGTCTGGGGCGCCGCTGGCTCAAACTTCGCGCTCGACCTGGCGGCGCTGCTCGCGCTCGCCGGGGCGCTGGTCAGCCTCGTGCGGCTGACCGCACAGCCTAGGGAGAGCACCGCATGAGCCAAGCGACACCCGCTACGCCGACCGCCCCCGCGGTCATCAAGCCGCCGTTCACCTGGGAGAGCGCGGTCGCCAAGGTAAGGATGGCCGAGGACGCCTGGAACACCCGCGACCCGCAGCGGGTCTCGCTCGCCTACACCGAGGACTCGGTATGGCGAAACCGGGCCGAGTTTCTGCACGGACGCGCCGAGGTCCAGGCGTTCCTGCGCCGCAAGTGGAGTCGCGAGCTCGACTACCGGCTCATCAAGGAGATCTGGGCCTGCGGCGAGAATCGGATCGCGGTGCGCTTCGCCTACGAGTGGCACGACGATTCGGGTCACTGGTTCCGCTCCTACGGCAACGAGAACTGGGAGTTCGACGAGCGCGGTCTGATGCGCCGGCGCATCGCCTCGATCAACGACCTGCCGATCCTCGAGACCGAGCGCAAGTACCGGTGGAGCGCCCCGGGCCCGAGGCCCAAGGATCATCCCGGGTTGAGCGACCTCGGCCTGTAAGGGCCGCAGCGGCGGTGACCGAGCCTCGGCGAGGCTCCCGGTCAGCTCTCCGCGCGACTGAGCCGGCGCAGGCGCTGCGTCGGGCTGCCCTCGAACTTCTCGCGCGCGCGCTCGAGCAAGAGCCGCGCCTCGCCGGCCGGCAGGGCGCGGCTCAGCAGGAACCCCTGGCAGTGCGCGCACTGGTGCTCCTGCAGGAAGCGGAACTGCGCAAAGGTCTCCACGCCTTCTGCGACCACTTCCACCTTGAGCACCCGCGCCATCGACAGGATGGCCGCCGCGATCGCGCGATCGCCGGTGTCGTTTCCCAGATCCCGAATGAAGGAGCGATCCATCTTGAGCCGATCGATCGCCATGCGGTGCAAGCGCTGAAAATTGGAGTAGCCGGTGCCGAAGTCGTCGATCGCGATGGATACGCCGATCGCGTGCAGCTGATCCATCAGTCGCGCCGCCCTGGCCTCTTCCAGCATGATCATCGATTCGGTGATCTCGAGCTCGAGCAGCGTGGAGGTGAGCCCGACCTCGGCGAGGATCCCCGCGACCTGGGCGGCGAAGTTGTGCATGGCGAACTGCCGAGCCGCGACATTGACCGAGATGCGCGGCACCGCGAGGCCCTCTTCATGCCACTTCCTCGCTTGCTGGCAGGCGGTCCGCAGCACCCACTCCCCGATCGGAACGATCAGCCCGGAGGCCTCGGCGATCGGAATGAACTCGGACGGCGGTACGACCCCGAGCTCGGGATGGGTCCAGCGCAGCAGGGCTTCCATCCCGGTCACCTCGCTCGTGGACAGGCTGATCTGAGGCTGATAGTGCAGCGACAGCTCGCCGCGCTCGAGCGCACCGCGCAATTTGCTCTCGATCGTGTAGCGCTGCAGCGCGCCTTCGTTCATCGAGACATCGAAAAAGGCATAGCTGCCCGGCGCGCGGCGCTTGCAGAAGTACATCGCGAGATCGGCGTGACGCAGCAACGAGCCGGCATCCGTGCCGTCGGTTGGCGCAATCGCGATGCCGATGCTCGGCGTGACCACGACGGTGTGCTTGGAGAGCAGCATCGGCTCCTGCAGCGCGGCGATCAGCCGTTCGGCCACCCGCGCCGCATCCTCGCTGCTGCCGATCTCGGGCAGCACCACCATGAATTCGTCGCCGCCCAGGCGGGCGAGATCCCCGGCGCGGTTGATTGAGAGCTGATCCGGCTCGCGGCTCTCTGCACCGCTGCGCAGCGCGCTGCACAGCCGCTCGGCCGCGGTAACCAGGACCTCATCGCCGATGCCGTGCCCGAGGGTGTCGTTGATGCGCTTGAAGTTGTCGAGATCCACGTACATCAGAGCGAGCGGCCGGCCCTGCCGGTGCGCGGCGTCGAGCGCCGAATGCAGCCGCAGGTGCGCTTGCTCGCGATTCGCCAGCCCGGTCAGCGAGTCGCAATAGCCCAGCCGGACGACGTGCTCCACCATGCGGTCGAACTCGCGCGCCAGGACGGCAATTTCGTCTTTGCCTTCGAAGTCGAGCCGGACGGTAGGATCGGCGCCTCCGCCGATTGCGACCGCGTGGCGGGTGACCCGGGCCAGTCGATTCACGACCGCGCGATTCAGAAGAATGACCAGCAGCGCGACGATCATTACGGCGGCGAGCATGAAGTACCCGAACGCGTAGTACACCGCCGCGTATCCCCGCCGTGTGATCTCGCGCGGCATATCGACGCGCAGCGTCAGGATGGGCCGGCCGTAAACGTCATCGAAGGAGTGGAAGACCTGCACGGCACTGCCGGTCTCGACCAGCCGGTTCTCACGCCCCGGATTCAAAGCCGCGACCGTCGAGAGGGCTGCCTGCGCCTGAGCACCGATCTCTTCGACCTCGCGAGGCGTCAGCAGCCTGCCGATGATCACCATGCCTCGCGCCGGCCCGTGCCCGAAGCCATCCAGCACCGGCGCGGCCGCGGCCATCAGGATCCCCCGGTTGGTCTGCACAAAGCCCTGAACCCGCCGCCCCTCCCGGAAATTCGCACGCCAGGGAAAGTCGGGCGTCAGCGCCCGGCGCGCGGTGAAGTCCAGATCGAGCGGCTGGTCGGTCTGCAAGTCGAGGGTCGCGGACGCGATAAAGTGCCCGCTCGGATCGCAGAATATCAGCGTGCTGATGTTCAGGTTCCTGAGGCCGGCAGCGGTCACCTGCTCGGCGGCGAACGTCTGGTTGTGGTCCTCGGCGAAGCGCCAGGCGTCGGTCCAGTTTCCCCAGCTGGCCACGGACAGCGCGAGTTGCGCAAAGGTCCTGTCCAGCGCGAACTGAATGCGCCGCATCGCCACTTCGGCCTCGCTATGCTCGAGCGCCGCGAAGCTCGGCATCAACACGTACCGCGCGACGAGGAACGCCGTCACCCCCAGGGCCACGAACAGCGTGGCGACGAGCGTCGTGACCTTCGAGCGGATGTTCACGGTCCGAGGTTCTTAACAGAAGACCCCCCGCGGTTCAGTAGCGGCACGTCTCGGATCGGGCTTCCCCGCATAGGGCTATTCAAAGGAACTGTGACTGCTCTCACAGTTGACCCGCGCCCTAGTCGCCCCCCGTGCCTGCGGACCTTAGCTTCCCCAGCGCCAGTCGCGAATTTCCTCAAGGTCCTCGCCGTGGCGGACGATGTATTCGCGATGCTCGATCAGCTTGTCGCGCAGGGCCTGCTTGACGTAGCCGGCCCGCGACTCGAGCTGCGGCAACCTGTCGACGGCATCGGCGACCAGGTGAAAACGGTCGAGGTCGTTCAGCACCGTCATGTCGAAGGGCGTCGTGATCGTGCCTTCCTCCTTGTAGCCCCGGACGTGCAGGTTGCCGTGATTGGTGCGCCGGTAGGTCAGGCGATGGATGAGCCACGGATATCCGTGGAAGGCGAAGATGATCGGACGGTCGCGCGTGAACAGGGCGTCGAAATCCGCGTCCGGCAGGCCGTGGGGATGCTCGCTCG
>Ga0209154_1000417_pt1 | contig 29406 bp, 30 predicted proteins | sample GraSoiAngelo_121_FD_185878 | JGI IMG/M metagenome (GOLD analysis project Ga0209154, IMG submission 185878) | Grasslands soil microbial communities from the Angelo Coastal Reserve, California, USA - 14_0919_12_20cm (SPAdes) (version 2) | ecosystem: Environmental > Terrestrial > Soil > Grasslands ... | reverse complement strand
GTCCGCGCTTCAGCTGGCGGCCAGCGAGGGAGATTCGCATCGGGGACCGCCTTCTGACCATTCAACGTCTTCCTCAACGCAATGATCGGGTCCGGATATTGGATATCTTGCCCGACGATTGGATTGTTCAGCCATCACTGGAAGAACGGGCAGAACTTCGTAAGCGAGTGCTCGAACGCTTTCGAAGCTTTGCTGCAGCCAGCCGACACTATGGTCTTCGGCGCGAAGCCCTCACACTTAGGGGTAGAGACGCGATTCGTCTTGACACCTTTAGACGATTATTGCTGGATTTGGACCTGAAGGAGTGGCGTGATCGCGCGTTTGCGTACGGCCGCCGCAAGAAAACAGAGCGGTTCCAGGTCGCCCACATCACGCCAGACCTCGCCTACATACTTGGTTTCATCTACGGCGACGGCTACGCCCGATCCAACTCGAAGCACTCTATCGTAAGAATCACACAAAGCGACTTGCACCGCAGACACATAGACCGCCTCCAACAAGCCTCCCAGGCGACCTTCAACACTGCTTGGCATGACAGCCTAAAGCCGGGCACAAGCCAAGACTCATTCCGAATCCACAATCTCCGACGCGACTCGAACCTATTGTTTGCGCTATACGACTGGACGACCCGCGACACCCTAGAAAATCTTCTTCGTTTTGGTCAGGACACGCTTGCCGGATTCCTCGCGGGATGTATGGATGCGGACGGTTGTGTCTCCACAAAGCACTATCGAAAAAGCGGCAGGGAATATCGCATGATCGACATTACCTTCTCACTTTCAGATGACCTAGACACAAACCGGATGCTACTTTTGGCGTTGCGACGATTTGATGTGTACGCGAGAATTCGCCAGCAAAAAGGAGTGAAGATTGTTCAGATCACTGGTCGTGACGATGCAACGAGGCTCGTTAGAGTCTTATCTCCATACTCGATCAAGTGCGAAAAGATTCCTGTTCGATCGACCGCCATTTCCTCGGATAACGAAGAGGTCCCTGCGCTCTTGCTCGCGCAGATTTTGAAAGAGATCCGGCCCGTTCCTAGTCAGCTTCTTCGAAGAGGGAGCTGGAGTACGTTTTACGAGCTTCGAGCGGGAACGAGACGACCTTTCAAGTCAGGTGTTCGCCGCCTACGAGACACCCTTGACGAATGGTTGTCCCCGGAGCAAGTCGCGTCTCTCAGCGCCCTCTCGGCCTCTGACTATGCCATGGACGAGGTCGTCTCGGTCAAGGTGGAATACTACAAAGGACCGGTCTATGACCTCCGCGTTCCCGAAGGGTCCAGTTTTCTCGCGGACGGGCTGTGCGTCCACAATTGTATTGATGAATTGGATAAGATGCGTCCTGACGACCGGGTCGCTATTCACGAAGCTCTGGAGCAGCAGACAGTCAGCGTGGCTAAGGGAGGAATTGTGGCTACTCTGAACGCTCGGGCAGCAGTTCTGGCCGCCGCCAATCCTTCGTTGGGAAGATATGAGCCTCATCGGAATGTGAGTGAGAACATCAATCTTCCAGTAACTATCCTCTCTAGGTTCGACCTGATTTTCATTATCAAAGATCAACCGGAGGCAGACTACGACACTAGGATGTCGGAACACATCCTCGCTCTTCACAGGAGCAGGGTCAGCCCCGAAACTGCCCCGTTCGCCCCAGATTTTCTCAGAAAATACATAAGCTATGCAAAGAGGATCATCCCAGTACTGAGCCCCGAAGCGGTTATTGAGCTTAGAGATTTCTACCTGAAGATGCGCGCAAAAGGAGGCGCGGAAGCAGCGGTCGCCATTACTCCACGCCAGCTTGAGGCACTCGTTAGGATTTCAGAAGCACGGGCCCGCGCCTTTCTCCGTGACGTCGTAACAGTCGAGGATGCGAAGAGCGCCATCCGGATAATGACCGTGTCACTCTCCGACGTCGGAGTTGACGTCAAGACTGGGGCGATGGATATTGACGTTATAATGACGGGTAAGCCACGCAGTCTCCGCGACTCATTCCAGAGAGTCATCGAAACCGTTGCAGAAATGGAACGGGAGACCGGAACGGTGGAGGAGACGGTTCTCATTGCAGCTCTTGTTGACAAGGAGAAGATGGAGGAGAGGGAAGCTCGACGGCTTATCGGACAGTTGATTAAGGAAGGAATACTGTACTCTCCCAAACCGGGAAGATTGAAGAGAACTGCGGGCTAGTTTTTCTCTGGCGCTGAGGAGTATCTTCAAGAGTGAGAATTAGAGAGCTTCAGATAGACCCTCAAGTCGTAACGCTACTAGAAAACGAGGGTCTCGACCAGCTCTATCCGCCTCAAGAGGACGCGATAAAGGCTGGAGTGCTAGACGGGAAGAACCTCGTTCTAGCGAGTCCTACCGCGAGCGGCAAGACCCTAGTCGCCGAGATCTGTATTCTGAAACATATCCTTGAGAGGAATGGAAAGGCCATCTATCTAGCTCCCCTGCGTGCGCTTGCGAGCGAGAAGTTCAAGGAGTTTCAGAGATACTCCTCAATAAAGAAACCAAGCGGCGAACACCTACGCATCGGAATATCCACCGGAGACTATGACAGTTCAGACCCATGGCTCGGAAGATACGACATCATCATATCGACCAACGAGAAGTGCCTCGACCGCTCGGAGGAAGTCGTTGCTGTCCAGGGCGAAGAAGTAAGAATCCTGAGGATCGCTGACCTTTTTGATGAAGTTGCGAAAAGAGGCTTCATCGTTCCTGGAGCAAACGTAGAGAACGCTGTACCTGAAACCCCCCTCTACACCCTCAGTCTGAACCCAGATAACTGGGACGTGGAAGCCTCGGAAATCCATTGTATCTCTAAGATATCGCAAAACACAGATCCGGTGCACAAGCTCAAGTTCGAATCGGGCAGAACCCTCACAGCCACTTCGGGCCACAAGCTATTCATCCTGCAAGACGGCGCGATCAAGAAGGTTAAAGCTTCAGAGGCTGTTGGACGAACAAGCGTCTGTCTAAGGGACCTATCGAAGGTCTTTCACGCGCAACTGAAGTCAATCGATCTAGTAGAAGCATTCGAGGAGTCGGGACATATTGGATCATTCAAGGGTGCTTTTACCGAACGAGATTTCTCGAAACTCGCCTTAGCTCTAAGAAGAAGGGGGCTATCAGCTCGAAGGGCCAACGAGCGGGCCAAGCACTACACAAGAAGGGGGATCGCTCCTATGACGATATTAGACGAGGCCGGGATTCAGGAAACAGTCACCGGAATCCTCTCCGCACGAGCACCAGGAGACCGAAACATCGTCCAACGCCACTTAAGGTTGAGCCGTGAACTAGGGAAGTTCATCGGCTATCTCGTCAGCGAAGGAAGCTTCAGCCGTGCCCCTAGGAGCGCTTACACCCGCATAACCACAGTATCCGAGGATATACTGGAAGATCTGAAGCTCTGTGCCAAGTCTCTAGGACTCGAATTCAGAATCTATCGAAAAACAAGTCGACTTCAATACGAGTTTCGAATCTCAAGCAGAGTTGTATTCCATCTATTCAAGGATGCTCTTGGTCTCGGGAAGGGAGCCGCAAACAAGCGCCTCCCAACCTTCTTCATGCATGCCAACGAAGAATTCCAGAAAGGCCTTCTAGGTTCACTCTTCGACGGAGATGGTGGAATCAGTCCGACCGGTATCGAATATTGCACTAAAAACAGATCGCTCGCTCTCCAGCTCACTCTTCTCCTCGCGAAATACGATGTCCATACCAAGATAGTACCTTACAGGCCTAGACGTTACCCACAGAACGTGTACTGGCGTATCGCAATCATGGGCGCGAAGAATATCGGACGATTCGCCAGCTTGATCTCACCTGTAAGACGAGCGATAGTTCAGGGCCTCGACAGACTTTCGCTATCTGCTCATGGCAGGGAGGATCAAGCTGGAAACGTTCCCGCACGAGACCTACCTTCGATAAGTCCCGCCAGCTCGCGAGTCTACTACCGTCTAACTCAGGCCCGAAAAGAAGGGACACGGGTCTCGCGACATGCCGTATTGAAGTTCGCAAGAGACTCCGGGAATTCGAGATTGGAAAGGATCGCCTCCGCGCCTCTCGCTTATCTTCGAGTAAGAGAAAACTCGACGACAACCCCTCCTCCGGTTGTTTACAATCTCCAGACCTCGCACGGTAACTTCTTCACCGCGTCGGGAATTCTCGTGTCAAACTGTGACTCTCTTCTTCGTCATAGGTCTCCATGGATGAACGAGTTATCGCTAGTCGTAGCCGATGAGATTCATCTCCTAACCGAACATGAGAGGGGACCTACCCTCGAAGTGGTTCTCACCCGGCTGACCGAGATCAACCCAGACATACAAGTGCTTGCTCTGAGCGCGACCGTCAGAAATGCGGAGGAAGTAGGTCAATGGTTGCATGCAGGGTCGGTCACCACCGACTGGCGACCCGTTCCATTACGGGAGGGCATCTACAATCTCGGCCAATTACAGTTCAATGACGGGTCCAGCAGAGCTATTCAAAGCGGGACCAAGACGCCGGTCCTGGATATCGCGCTCGATGTATTGAGCAGTGGTGGTCAAGCACTCATCTTCACCGAGACCCGTAGGTCTGCGGTGGAAATGGGACGGAAGGCTGCCCTCGCCGTAAAGCCCAGGCTATCGAAGATCGAGGAACGCTCACTCAACACCATAGCTGAACGCATCCTCTCATCGGGAGAGAAGACGCGGCTTGGTGAGGCCCTTGCAAGCCAGATAGCATCCGGTGCTGGATTTCATCACGCGGGTCTTACTGGGGCGCACCGGGGCATAGTTGAGTCAGGGTTTCGAGATGGGAGAATAAAGGTGCTTGCGGCCACGCCGACTCTTTGCCTACCGGCAGGTGAGGAGATTTTCGGGAATCCCGGACCCATCGCGATAGAGAAGCTGTCCAGTCTCGATAGAGTTCTAACTCACGGGAGCGTGTTCGAAAATGTCGTCGCCCCAACATCCAGACACTACGACGGGCCTCTCGTGAAGGTGACGCCTTGGTTTCAGCTTCCAATGAGGATGACCCCGGAGCACAGAGTGCTCAGAGCGACCCGCAAAAGACAGTCCCTGCACAACCTTACGACGAATCGTCACTGGTGGATATATTCGAAACCAGAGTGGACGGAGGCAAGGAATCTGGGAATAGGCGATCTCGTAGTTTTTCCTAGAATCAAGGAAGAGCATGATCTTCGAACCATCGATCTTCCGAGGCAGGGTCCCTTGTCGAACCAGGTTGGTGTCGTTGGAGAGCATTGGTCAAGGCTGAAAGTGGACCGTCTGGAGCTAACTCCCAGGACCCTGGAAGTGTTGGGTCTATACATCGCTGAAGGGTACACTGGAGGAAACGGGCAAGTGATGTTCGCTCTTAACACAAAGGAGACTGATCTTACCGCGCTGATAACTGGATTGTTCACTGAAATCGGTTTACGATGCCGAGTAATCGATAATGATAGACACAGGCGGGTTGTGAGGGCTTGCTCGAAGCAGCTTGCGGAATTGCTTCGAGAGCTGTGTGGTCACGAGGCCGCTGAAAAACGGATTCCACACCGACTAGTATTGCTTCCGAACAACCAACTATGCCATCTTGTCAGAGGAATGTGGCGCGGAGACGGTGCCGTCACACAACTCAACGCAAGAACTGCCAGATACTCGACTACTTCTGGGCGTCTCGCTAAACAGCTGTTTGCTGTACTTGTCAAGATGGGCTACATGCCGACGATCAAGTTGACCCGGAGAACTGGGAAAACTTCGGAAAAGGGTCTCGTGATTACTCATAGGCACGACCTCTACACCGTTTCAATTTCTGGGAAACAACTGACCCAGTTCCTTCGAGAAGTCCTGTTAACAGAGCCTGAGGGATTTGAGGGCAATCGTGAATTTAACAGAGGCTATCTCGATTCAAACTACTATTACATGCCGATAAGAAGAATCGACCTGGAACCCTATCGTGGCACAGTTCACAACTTGGAAGTCGAAGGGCACAGTAGCTACGTGGGATCTTTCGTAGTGCATAATTCAGCGGGCGTCAATCTTCCAGCTCGCACAGTTATCATCAGCAGCTACGAGCGTTTCGAATCTGGACACGGACGCTACCCCATCAGCGTCCTCGAATACAAGCAATTTTGTCTGCCCCACAAGACGAACGTCACTTTGCACGATGGGTCGGTGGTTCCGATTGGAAACCTAGTCAAACACCATACTAGCGCCATGGTTCTCTCTGTCTCTAATCCCCATGGCGTGGTCGAGCAGCCAGTTATCGAACACTTTGAACAGAGCGCAGATGAGCTTGTCGAATTATCGACAAACATCGGAAGAGAACTTGCAATTACCCCGGAACATCCGATATTGATGAGGGGAGCCGATGGCCATCCCGAATGGATCCCGGCCGCGCAAGTCAAGACCGGTGACAGGGTCGCCTATGCGCGTATTATCGTACCGACAGATCGTGCCGTCCACTGGTTAAATTTTTTGCCGCCTAGCACCACGTACGTTGTGCAACCAATTAGTTTCCTCAACAGGAAATCTGTTCCATTGAGGTACGAAGATCTAGCTCGGAAGCTTGGCACTAAACTAAAGACCCTCAAGGGATACATGGGGCAACGGAGAAATCCACCACTTCGATTTGTGCTCTTACTAGCCGAGTTTCTCGGAATTGAAAGGACGATTCTTGCCTCCGAAATCCGCTCTGTCAAGTCGAAATGGGGTAAACCCGTTCAGTTGCCTCCAGTGTTAGATGAGGACTTCATGTGGCTTGCAGGAATGATCGCTTCAGATGGGCATCTGAAAAAATCGAAGAGTGACCAGAGAGGAACGTCCTATCAAATTAGAATATTCAACAAAGACGAGCGAATCATACAGAGGACTCTGTCGATTCTGACGAAAATGGGCCTTACCCCCCGCGTAACCATGAGGGGCGGCGGCAACAAGACGGTGCAAGTAGGATCCAATCTCCTCGGACCATTGATCTCGCGGTTCGGGATTCCTTTCGGGAACAAATCTCTGAGAGTGTTCATTCCAGATTTCATGCTAAATTTCCCCAGATCATTGATCGCCGCTTTCCTTGCAGGGGTTTTTGATGGGGACGGCTCATATTCAGAGACAAAATATCCACGGGGAATCAATACCAAGGTCAGGGCGATCGTCATCTCCACGGGTAGTGAAAAGTTTGCGTGGGGAATACACGAACTATTACTTCGACTAGGAATCGTGAGCACCGTTGCCAGAGACGCACGAGCGCTCACGGTCAACTTAGACGGCAGAGTAACAACTTTCCCCAATCCAGTGTACAGGATCATAATTCGGAGTATTGCCGACATCCAGACATTCCGAAATTGGGCGAGATCTGTCAAACAGATCCCCAAGATCGAATATAGCACATATCACAATGTCAATGAGTACAGAGACGCCGAAGCTAAACGCCCATACGCATGGGTGAGAGTGACCCGCAACGTCAGAAAGAAACTCCCGCGTCCCATCAAAGTCTACAACCTATCAGTCAGAGACACAGAGAACTACCTAGCCTCGAACTTCGTTGTTCACAATTGCGGCCGTGCCGGTCGTCCGAAGTACGACAAGTATGGTGAGTCGGTCTTGATTGCTAGAAATCAGGATGAGGCTGACTGGCTGATGGAGAACTACGTTATCGCGCAGCCTGAGAAACTCTGGTCGAAACTCGCTGTTGAGAAGATCCTGAGGCCCCACGTCCTCTCGACTGTTGCCGCGGGCTACGCGAAGACCGAGGAGGGTTTGTACGAGTTCTTTGGACGAACCTTCTACGCCCACCAGTACGGACCGAGAATGATCAAGGGAAAGATCGGCGAGGTTCTCAAGTTCCTCGCGAAGGAAGAGATGGTTGTCATGGAGGGACGAGATTTGGAAGCCTCGAGATTCGGCAAGCGAGTATCCGAACTATACATAGATCCCATGTCCGCGGTCATAATCCGCGACGGGCTCTACAACCGAGCCAAGAAAATGACTGACTTCAGCCTCCTACACCTGATCTCGAGAACGCCAGACTTGGCGCCGCGACCTAGACCGAGAGGGAGCGAACTGGACAAGCTGGGAGTAATGGCTGAGAGCCAGAGGGACGAGATCATGGGGTACGCGCCCAACCAGTTCGAAGACCCGATAGCGTACGACGAATTCCTCTCAGAACTCAAGGCCAGCCTTGTTCTGTCAGACTGGATAAGCGAATTCACTGAAGACCAGATTCTAGAGACTAGGAAGGTCGAGCCCGGTGATCTTCTCAGACTGGTCCAGGGAACAGAATGGCTAGTCTTCGCGGCTCAAGAGCTAGCTAGACTCTTCGGCCACAAGGATCTACTGGCCAACATGGAAATGCTCCGGGTACGCGTTTCGAAGGGCGTGAAGCCAGAGCTGGTCAAGCTCGTCGGGCTAGAGGGCGTCGGCAGGGTCCGAGCTCGTATGATGTACAGCGCGGGTCTGAAGAGTATTGACGACATCAAGGAGAGGAGTCTGACAGAACTAACGGCTATTCCAACTATTGGTCCCTCTCTAGCAAAGAGAATCAAGGAGCAGGCAGGGGGACTCATCAAAGCGGAAGAATGGGAGAAGGCCAAATCCGCCAAACCAGCCCAGGCTGAGCAGCAAATAATGCTGACAGAGTACGAGGACACAGAATAGTATGATTCACGGCTGGATACCGGGCCTGCACATATTCCTGTTACAACAAGCCTAACATGTTAGACTCCAAGTTGGCACAGGTGCTGAATCAGGCTCTTGCGTGCAGACATAATAGAGACTTTCCAAGGGACTATAGTCCAGGTTTTCAGCCAGACCCTTGAGAACCTGTTCGGAAGACCCGTCAGAGAGCAAATGATGAGAATTCTGGCCGAACACAAGATTTCAAGGGCAGAAATCGGAGCCAGGTTTGACGATGTTGCTAAGGTTCTGACCGACGTCTTCGGAAGCAGTTCCCGACTACTGATCTACAAGACAGTCGTGGAGTTGTATGAAGAGTACTCGGTTAGGGCAACTTTCGGATTCTATGATTCGCTCAGAGACCAGATCTTGTATCTGAGAGAAAGAGTACTCGCCGACATCATCAAGCCTAGACACTCGCCGACCATCGATGACTCAATCTACATTACGAGACCCATCGGCTAGCCCTTTCTCAAAGGCAAGCGCTCTCACGACGGTGTCCTAGGCTATGTCTGATGACGGTAACGAGAAGGTTATGCAGATTGACGGCTCCGGTCTAGTAGTTAGAATATGAAGAGTCTCCAGGATTCGGCAAAGGAAATGCGAGAATCTCTCGAATTTGCGAACATGTTCCAACTATCAGTCGCGGAGGGACTAGCTAACACTCTCGGATCGATTGTGATGCAGACTTTGAAGACCCTCCTTAGCCACACACTGGAGACATACGCTGAAAAACCCTCGGAACTTCACCGCGAACTCTCAAGGGTCTTCGGTTCCGCTGCGACAACACTGGAACGAATGATTACGAAGGAACTCTTCCAAAGACTATCCCTCCGTTATTCAAACGAGCTGGACTTCGAGACAAGCGTAAACCTAGCAAGACGCGACATGATCCTCAGCGAACGAGGAAACAACTAGGATGAGCGCTCCCAACCAACTCTTCCGGTCGATGTTATCGACCGAGATCAAGGGCGATCTACTCGTTCTCTTTCACAAGAACCCAGGGCTGATCGACAGCCTCGATGGCGTCGCCCGAAGAATTGGCAGAATCGGCACGGCAATCCAGGCCGACGTCCAAGACATGGTGAGCGTCCATATATTGGGTGCACGACAGATCGGAGGTCGCGAGATAATCTTCCTCGACCGTTCCGGGGACAAGGCCGCTCAAGAATCGATCTTGAACTATCTGAAGAATCTCAAAGGAAGGACGGAATAGGTCAGGATGGCTCGACAGAAAACAGGAATTGTCGAACTCGACGCGATGCTACGCGGAGGCTTCCTAGAACGAGACGCCGTTATGGTCGCAGGTAGCGCGGGAACCGGCAAGACCACGCTCTCACTCCAACACCTGGTTAACGGGATCACGAAGTTCGGAGAGCCGGGAATTTATCTGACGTTCGAGCAGCTCCCAGACCAGATCTATCGTGATGCAGAGAATTTCGGCTGGGACCTCAAGAAGCTAGAGGAACAGGGCAAGTTCAGGCTAGTCTGCACAAGCCCAGACTTGCTGCTTGAACCCGACGGTGCAGGGCAGTTGCTCGATTCCACCATCAAGGAAATACAACCACGACGGATGGTTATCGATTCATTGAATCATCTAGAAATGTATCTTCCCCGCGGAGGAGATATGAGGAAGGAAGCCTACCGAATACTCAACTACGTCAAGACAAAGGGAATCAGCCCTTTGGCCATATGGGAGACACAACAGACTGCCGGACAGGCGTTCAGTGTTACAGATGTGGGAATGAGCTTCCTGGTCGACTGTATCTTACTCTTGAAATTTGTCGAGATAGAGTCAGCCATGAGGAAGGCCTTGGTGATAATGAAGATGAGAGGTAGCGACCATGAGAAGGAACTGAAGGAGTACGCGATAACCCCTCAAGGGTTCAAGATCCAGGGAAGCTTCTCAGACTACGAGGGGGTTATGTCCGGAATCCCCCATAAGGTGGCTTCGGAACGGTTCGTGGATATGTTCCAGAAGGCGTCTGAGAAACACAAAGGCGGCCTATCCCACTAGAGCCAACCATAGATCGTCACCGTCGGTCCTCGATACCGAGAACACCGTGATTATTGTCTAGGGTTCAGACTGTAGAGCCAATGAAGCAGGTCAATAACTCTCCTCTTCCGACCAGAAACGAGTCAAGGAATGATAAGCTCAACAAGGCTTCCGTCACTTTCGTCGACCTGTTTCGACGTATCGCCGCTGAGAGTCAGAAGGAGAAGCTGACCAATGGCTGACGCTACACTTCTGACCGGAATGTGGATCATAGCTGTTCTACAGCTAATACTTGAAGCAGGCATTGTATTCTACGCATATCGACTGACTCGATTGACAGGCTCATTCAGAGCCTGGACCATGATCATACTAGCATTCATACTGACAACCGCCTCCAGCGTATTCGGGATATTCCTACTGCTCCTCAATCCTGACCTCATAGCGGGGTTAGTACAATCAATCAGCTTACCAACACTGATCGTTAGCTACGCAGTCTCAATCGCGACCTCTCTCCTATTCTTCTTCGGAGTCTTCGACCTCGTACGAAGATTCAAACTCGCCGCCAAGAAACCTCCAGGCGCAAACGCATCAACATTCTGATCAGCCTTCGAGCAAGCTGAGGAACTCTGAAATCGGTATTTTGAGACCTCGCTTCAAAGGTTCCTAGATTTATAATAAGACGACCTAGGAGCAGGTCCTAATCAGAGTCGTTTCTTAGATGGGAAAGATCAAGGTCGCACTCGCCGGGGTTGGAAACTGCGCCAGCGCACTCATTCAAGGCATACAATACTATCGCAGGAACCCTCCCATAGAGAACGGTCTCACAACAGGTCTCATGCATCCCAGTTTCGGACCCTACAAGGTCGAGGACATTACCTTCGTCGCCGCCTTCGAGGTCAACAAGAAGAAGATCGGAGGGGACCTGAGCAAAGCCATCTTCACAGAACCCAACACCGCCCCAAGGATCAGCGATGTCCCGGACATGGATGTCACGGTCAAACCGGGTCCGATACTCGATGGTGTCGCACCGCACATGAAAGAGCCCTTTCACGTCTACAGCAAATCTAGAACCAAGCCCGTGGACGTGGCCGCAGAGCTCAAGGACTCGGGCGCCGAAATTCTCGTAAACTATCTACCCGTAGGCAGTGAAAAAGGAGCGAGATTCTACGCGCAAGCAGCGGTAGATGCAGGATGCGGGTTCGTCAATTGCATACCCGAATTCATCGCCTCAACCGAAAGCTGGGCGAAAAAGTTCGAGGAACACAAGCTACCCATCGCAGGCGACGACGTCAAGAGCCAGGTCGGCGCGACAATCCTTCATCGATCGCTCGTCGACCTCTGCCTGAAGCGAGGTGTCAGAGTTGATGAAAGTTACCAGCTAAACCTAGGCGGCGATACGGATTTTCTGAACATGACTGTAGAGGAGAGGTTACATTCGAAGCGGATCAGCAAGACGACAGCAGTTGCCAGCTTGATCCCATACTCGGTCCCAACCCGTATAGGCCCCTCTGACTATGTTCCTCATCTAAAGAACAAGAAAATCTGCTACATCTATCTAAAGGGCCGAGGATGGGGAAACATTCCCTTACAGATCGACTTGAAACTTGCAGTCGAAGACTCTCCCAACAGCGGCGGAGTGGTAGCCGATGTCATTCGGGCGGTTAAGATTGGGCTTGACAGAGGAATCGGTGGACCCCTAACCAGCATCTCCTCGTACAGTTTCAAGTATCCACCGGTAAAGATTCCTGATAGCCAAGCTTGGCAGTGGGTTGAAGAATACATTCAAGGAAAGAGAGAACGCTAGGCGGGAGTACGCCCAGACTTTCTAGGGGACGCTGTCGGAGCAGCTTCCACCCAGTCCACCTTCAAAGGTCCCCGTGACTTCCACTCCTCATAGTGCTCCATGATTCCTGTGAACAGTAATGGAAGCCCAATGGTCGCGTCCAAATGGACAGTGCACTGCTCAGCATTGGGGTCAAGCTTTCCCCACGACTGACTCTCAGGAAGTTCGCAGCCAGACAATCCTCCAAACTTCGGATCATCTGTCGTTACTTGCATGGCGTAGCTATGTGGGGGAACGGACCAGCCGGAAATCTCGGCCATCGGCACGACCTGTTGAATGTAGTTCTTGGGGGTGCCACCGCCGATGAATATTACACCTGACTTGGGGAACTGCCTCTTGAGATCCATGATCTCAATATTATCCATCAACGCGTCATAAACAGCGGGTGGAGCGTTCTTCTTGAGCTTCTCATTACGGTAAACGGTCAACCCCATACCTATCGAGCTGTCAGCGAGCGCGGGACAGAAGATTGGGAGTCTCTCCTTGGCAGCAGTTGCAAGGATACCGTAGTCGTCTCTTATTCGTTCACCCATCATCTGGAATAACTCCCTGCTCGAGTAAGACCCAGGCTGAAGGCTATCCGCGAAATTCTCTACGAACTCGTCCGCTTTGGTAAACGTTACGTCATCGGCGTATGTATCGTACACCCGGTCGATCCGCATCTTTCTCAGAGTCGGGTCGTCGATGTGGCCGTGAGCCATGTAGTGACGACCACCGAGTGATTCATACAAATCGTGACTCAGGTTCGCTCCTGTGGAGACCAGCACGTCAATCGCGTGAAACGCTATCAAGTCTCGAATAATTCTCCTCATTCCGCCAGCTATCATCGCTCCTGAGAGTCCGAAGAAGATGATGGGTCTCTCCGGATCATTCAACATCTTGAGCCAAATATTGTAACAACGGCCCAGGTTCCGGCTCTGGAAGGAGGTAGCGTTGAATGCTTCCAACGCATCGCTAACACTTCGGACCTTCGCAACATCATAATGTTGCACGGGATGTTTGAAAGCGTCGCCTCTTGGAGAGAAGCGAATGCTCGACGTCGTTTGGGGAGAATATTCCTTCGAGTGAGAATTGGAATTTCTGTTTGTTCTCATCTTGTAGTACTTGGATCCGAAAAGTTGTTTCTATTTCTATTAAAAACTACCCTTCTAACTAGTTTCTGCTTCTGCAATGCAAACAAGGGTCTCTCGTCGAGAGAGTCAACCCTCTAGCAGTCCAAGCTCGCTCATCAATTTCTTGTAGTGTGAATTGATAATTTCCCAGATCTTGTCTCTGATGACTCCAGTCGCTGTTTCGCGTTCGAAGGTTAGCTCCAGGGCTTGCTCTGGAAGCTTGAAGCCTGAAATCTTTACCTCAGGTAGGTTCGCCTTCGATAGATCCTCGTTTATCGAGTGCTCTAGATCCTTCAAGCGCGCTGGGGTCTGCAAGCTTGGCTACAGCCGAAGAAACTCTTCTGGACTTCGATATCTTTCGATTGTAACTGAGAGATGCTCTCCTGAGGATTGGCTTGATCCTTACTCACGAGAAGCGGTCCGAGACTCTATCTCTTGCTTCAGGTCCAAGAATGCTCGATTGACCTCGTCGACGGATGCCTCATCCTCAAGCGTTGTCACATCACCGATAGGCTTCCCAGCTACCACAGCCTGCACGACCCGACGCATTATCTTGGCACTACGAGTCTTTGGAAGCTTCGAGACGAAGAATATCTGTTTCAGGGCCGCAATAGGTCCCACCTTTTCCCTCACCCAGTCGTTAAGCTCGCGGTTAAGTTGCTCACTCGGAGCCTGACCAGCCCTCAATATTACAAATGCGACAGGCACCTCCCCCTTCAATTCGTCCGGCACGGCTACTGCGGCGGCTTCCGCAACAGCACGATGCTGGATCAGGGCAGATTCTAGCTCGTACGTGCCCAACCTGTGACCGGCCACTTTGATCACCTCGTCGGCTCTTCCTAGGATCCAGAAGTAACCGTCATCGTCCCTCACCGCATAGTCCCCCGGATAGAAGTTGCCGGGAAACTTGTTCCAGTACACCTCCCTGTATCGATCGGGGTCCTTGTGAATCGTCAGAGGCATTCCTGGCCAAGGGTTTCTAATCACAAGGTATCCTCTCTCCAGCGATTTCTGTTCCTTACCGTCATCATCGACGACGTCAGCGTCGATTCCGGGAATAGCCAGTCCGTTCGTCCCGGGTTTCATAGGCACCATGTAAAGCCCGGGAGTGTGGCTGACGAGAATGCCGCCAGTCTCTGTCATCCACCATGTGCTGCCAAACGGAATCTTGTCTCTCCCGACGTGACGATGCATCCAGCGGAATGCTTCCGGATTGATTGGCTCCCCGACAGAGTGCATGAGGCGGACTGAACTAGTGTCGTGTTTCCTGACCCACTCTTCGCCGTTCTTCATGAAGCTACGGATCGCAGTTGGCGAAGTGTAGAGAACATTCACGCCGTGTCTCTCTATGATCGAGGCCCATCTATCAGGTTCAGGGTACTCCAAGGCTCCCTCATACATTACTCCAGTCATTCCTTCCATCATTGGTCCGAAGACGATGTAGGAGTGGCCGGTGACCCAGCCAATGTCAGCGGTACACCAATAGACATCATCATCTCTCGCATCGAAGACCCATTTCATGGTTGCATGTAGCAGGGTCAGGTATCCACCAGTATCATGGACTTGGCCTTTGGGTCGGCCTGTGGTTCCGGAAGTATGGAGGATGTAAAGCGGGTCTTCCGATCTTACCCGCTCAGGTTCGACGTAGACTGCCTTGGATGTGTCTCGAAGGACATCGTGAAGGAACGCGTCTCGAGACTTGTCCATCGACACGTCGTTGCCTGAGTGTTTGACGACGATGATCTTCTTGACGCATGCTGCTTTCTCTGCTGCCCTATCCGCGATCTCTTTGAGCTTGACGAGGTTGCCTCTCCTTCGGCCGCCGTCGGCGGTGACTAGGAGCTTGGCATCAGCGTCTACCAGCCTTTCAGCGAGGGAGTCGGCACTGAAGCCAGAGAAGATCACGGTGAAACATGCTCCGAGCCTTGCGGCTGCAAGCATGAAGATTGGGAACTCGGGAATCATTGGAAGATAGAATCCGATCGTGTCTCCCTTTCGAATACCATACTTCTCCTTGAGAATGTGGGCAATTCGATTTACCTCGCGATAGATGTCTTGGTATGTCAGCTTGCGAATCTGTGATGGTAACCCGTTCTCGGTCTGCTCTCCCTCCCAGATGATCGCCACCTTATTTTTTCGCCAGGTCCGGATGTGTCTGTCGACACAGAGATGTGATGCGTTGAGTTGGCCGCCTGGGAACCATTTGTAGAATGGTGGATTCGACTCGTCGAGTATTCTTTCCCAGGGCTTGAACCAGTCGAGCTCGGAGGCGATGCCTGCCCAGAACTGTCTGTAGTTGGCGACGGTGTTCTTGTGGACCTTATGGTATGACTCGATCGGTATGAGTGTCCGTTTGTTCTCCGGGACGATCCTCTCGTCGAAAGGTAGGGCCCAGTTTACGGACATATGTTGGGGGAGGGTTGTTTGATTCTAATAGACGTTCTCGAAGCTGAGAAGACTGTCGATCTTGACCTTTAGAACAGAAACGCTCTGTCTAGGGGGATTCGCGCCTTCGTTTCCAGAGCCGTGACGAGTCCTCAGCTAGGTTCTCGTGTCGGTGCTCCCATGCTTTATGGTCGGGCATGTGTTTTTCGCAGAAGGTTTTGTGGCAGTATTCACATTCTGTGTTGAGCGGCGACAACGTTCCGCATTCGGTGCACTTGACCACTTGCATGTCCAGCTCTTGAGTTTAGTATGGTTCTCGCGCGGTTTAAGCGTGTTCTTGGACTTGCTGTGGCATCGGGCCGTTGTCCCATTCCAGTATCAGTTGCCTGAGCGTTCTCGCTCGTGGATTTTCTAGATTCAGTTTGAACATTCGGACTCTCCCATAGTCGTGTTCTTCCACTATAGCCGCGTCAGAAAGGTCTTCAAGGTGGCGTTCTGCGGAACTGTAGCTCTGGTCTGTTTGCTTGGCGATCTCTGTAAGATGGAGCTCTCCCACATGAGAGAGGACGGTTAGTATTTTGATTCGTCCGGTGCTGGAGAGGACTCTTGCGAGCGAATGTTTCTCGAGCAAAGGGCTAGGGCCGGCGTACTAGGCTCGATTCCAGCCATCGGCGTATAGCGGAAGCCGGGGCTGTGGGCAGTCCTAGGAGTGTTGTTTTTCCTCTGAAGCCCGCGGTAGAGGGCTGGGTGGAGACTATGCCTGTGGCGCCGAGGTTCTGGACGTACTTCCAGACCTGAGTGTGAGCTCGGTAGGGTTCCTTGTATTCTTCGCAGGCCATCTTGTAGGCTATCTCTGTCTCGCCCATAGACGCGTACGTCTCCTGAGTCCGTTCTAGGGTTCTGGCAAGGCCTAGGAGTAGTAGCTTCTCGTGTAGGTTCAAGTGTTGGGCGTAGTCTGTTCTCATGACTGGGTAGACGCTCTGGGCCGCGGCCCGGACGTGTTCCGCCGTCACCTCTCGGGATGTTTCAGTGTCTGCGTATTTTCCTGCTCGCCAGACGAGTTCGATCGCGTACCTTGCATCACCCGCCGGTGCTGCCATGTCAGCAATGAATTCCACGACCTCTTCGGATATTGTTCCTTCTTTGAAGGCTAGTTCTACTCTTTCTCTGAGGATTGATTCTAGCTGGCTGATCGTGTAACGGTCTAGTCGTATCACGTTTCGTTGGAGCGTGCTCAGGGTGCTCCTGTCCAGATCGTCCAGGTTTCGTAGTTCTCGTATGATGACGATTAGTGATAGTCTTACTGGTCGGCCGGGACGTTCCTCCTGTATCCTTGTGAGGTTGTAGAGGCTTGTTGATCCTTCAGCCTTGATGAGTACGTCTGCTTCGTCTAGTGTGAGGATGATGTGTAGGTTCTTGCTCTCCAGCTGGTCTAGGAGTATGTGCAGTAGTTCTTCGCTGGAGAATCCTCGCTGGGGGAATTGGGGTGTGAAGTTCTGTAGGACCCGTTTGAGGATCATGAAGAGGCTGCCGCGGAATTCTCGGCAGTTGATATGGATGTACTGGAGGTTCAGCTTGAGTGTCTTGGCTGTCCGGGTGATGTCTGTTCCGAAGCGTTGTGTGAGGACAGTCTTCCCTGTTCCGATGTCGCCGGTTACCAGGATCTTCGGGCTGGTGGTTCCGGGTCGGTCTATGACGGACCGGAATAGTTCTGCTAGGAATCTCAGCTGTGTCTCCCGGTGGGGTAGCCGGGAGGGTAGCCATTCTAGGCTTAGTGGTTCTTCGTTTTTGAATATGGTGGGTCTGGATAGTGCTTCTCGGACGATCTCGCCGGGGGGCAGGAGAGTATTCTTCTGGGTCAACATGGATTACTTCCGGTGAGTAAGCTCTCAAACTATACTGTTGAACGTATAAAATGAGCAGAGAGCGATGAAAGTAATCCTCTGCGGGAGAGGAAGAGACTGAAAGAGAAGCCGATCATGAGGTATACTACTTTTCAGAGTAGAAATAGTCGCAAGTTCCGGTCAGAAAATCGTTCAGAATAAGCCCGGATCTCGAATAAAAGAGGGGATTCCATATGATGCCCACTTCACGCTTGCATCATCCCGTAAATGCCCATGTTGAAAATGGCCGATTAGGCGGTTCTGCACGGCAAATCGTTAATCTCGCCGGGAAACGTTTCAGCCAGCGATCTGATCCTTCCCGGAATTTACAAAAAAATTGTTTCCCGCGACACAAAACTGCTCTCTAGAAAGAGGTCAATGCCCTCCGATATGGTCGCGAGCAATCATTCTGTTTTTTCATTAACTCTTTCTTTTCTGTTATCTTTTCTCGACCTCCTCGAGGGCGTGTCAAAACCAAAAAACTCCTTCACGCTTTCAAGCTGGTCTTCTAGGACCTGAGAATTCAACCCGGCGAAGAATCGTCCAGAACGGTCCCACCACATGGATCAGACTACTCCAAAAGCAGTTTTGATCGGAAACCGGGGTCAAACATGCACGAAGCGAACAGTTTCCCCTAGGAAAGTGGAACTTCCTTCCTGAAATCTGTTCGGGGAAGGGGGTAGGGGTGCACACCCCAGACAAGGGAAAAAAGAAGAACCGCCGTTTGTTTCAATGTACTGAAGAAAAAGGGTCTTCGTGGAACAGTCTTAGCCGAAGTATTTCCGGACCATCTTCATACCGATATCGCTGGCCGCCCACTTCTCGCCGTTGAACTTGACCGCTCCCAACCGCTCAAGGTTCGCCAAATGCTCCCCCAGCTTCTCCGCAGGGAACCCTTTCTCCTTGTGACCGGGATAGATGTCCCCGAGACCTTTCGAGATCTCCCGAGCAGTCTTCGGAGGCTCACAGATCCGGACAATCTGAATATTCGTCTCGGTCGTGGTCAGTATCCGGAAGATCTCTTCCTCCGACAACCGCGGCTTGGTCAAGCTGAAACTCACAGCCCCAGCAGTCTGCGAAGGACCCACCTTCGGCCCGTGCTTACGATGCCGCATGAACGAGTAACTCACAGCCCCCCAAGTAGCCAGCAATAGGGCCCAGAGGAACCCCGCATTCGCAAGGATACCTATGATCTCGTCGAACTGTAGAGCAACAGTTGTCATCATTCTACCTCACCCGATGCAACGCAGCCATCTCAATCCCAGCAGAACCCACACGGTACGCGTACACTTTCATATCAGTGAACGCTCCAGGCATCTTCAACACTCTCATCTTGCGAGCATAATCCTCGCTTCCAAAAGGCTCAGTCGACAAGTCAACTACTCCATCACTGAGATGCTTCACAGTATTCTCAACATGCTCATTATGCACTCCCTTATTGGCCAACAGAAGATACAATCCCGACGTCTCACGCACGTGAGTCTGCAAGGCCTTCAGCGTCTGCTCAACAGCCGGAAACGGCGCGGAACGAATAACATCACTCAAACTATCAACCACAAGCGTACAAGCTCCTAGTGGAGCAACGACCTGCGGAAATTCCTTCGCCAAGAGATTCGCGGGACCAATATCCCAGTTAACCATCCCTGACGCTTTCTCCTTCTTCATCCCGAAGCTATCAATGAACCACATCTTCCGCGAATCGAAGTATCTTTCAAGACCCCAGCCATACAAATTCATCTCTGCTACAATATCCTCCCACGAACGGCCAGTCGTGAAATATACAGCAGGCCGACCATCAAGCAACCCTCGATACATGATCTGCTGAACGCAAGTATTCATTCCCGTGTCTGCCTCGCCTAGGAAGAGGATGATGCTACCCGAGGGAAGTCCGCCCATGGACTCGTCGAATGCCGATATTCCGCTTGAAAGATTCTGCAATTCTTACACCTGTCTTTGTCTCTGCTGTCCATGGTCTTCCGTTGCGAAGCCCTGCTGGTCGATGGCGTGGGCTTGCCCTTGAACCCCTTGTTCCACTACCCCCGACCCGTCGGATACTGGAACCGTCCCTGTAACGACTTCTTCGAAGCCCGAGTCAGCGGCTCCGGCGCTTTCTCCGCTGAGTATGGAGGCGCCTGCCACCGTGACTAGAGCTTCTTACGCCGATCGGTCCCTTGATGTTCACACCCTCGGTTCCGATGGTGAAGGCGAAGTCGTTGAGACTGTGGCTAGTTCCACGCATCTTCCGGACGAAGAGCTTCCGAAGTGGCGAACTCTGCTTGACGAGCGAGAGCACCATGACTCCAGTGGCCAAGAACTCTTCAATGCCGTACCGGCTGATGAGCCCTGAACCCTCCACGATTTCCGTCGTCATCAACGTGGTGCAGCCGACATCCTTCAGCAGCAGTCCTACCTCGAGGAATATCTCCCGGAGAGTGTTGAGGTCCGTAACCCGAAATCCAAAGCCGGGCAGCGAATCGACAACCAATCTGGTCGCCCCCAACTGTTCTACCAATATCTTGACCTCGGAGAGCTTCGACCGCAAGTTGTACAGAATCGATTGCAATGACTCCTGTTCAGCCATCTCTGACTCGACTCGCTGGTAGACCGCGTCGACCATGCCGATCTTCTTCTCAGATTCGAGCTTCTTGAAGTCCCAGCCGAAGCGCAGCATGTTGGCTCGGAACTCCGTCGGAGGCTCCTCCGTCGAGACGTAGACGCCAGGCTCACTATAGCGTGTCGCGCCCTTGTACAGATACTGCCCGCAACAGATAGTCTTCCCACATCCAGCGCCACCAGCGAGTAGAACTCGTGCCCCTTTGGGAAATCCGCCTTCAAGCACATGGTCCAATCCAGGGATACCAGTGTGGACCCTTTCAATTGACTCTTCCATAATGTCCCAACGTATCGGTCGGAAAATCCACGATAAGCCTAGAGTAACTTGAGGGCGAATGCAACAGTAACATTCGACGATGCAGAGTTCACAACTTTAGTCAAACAAATTCTCGTCACTGATGATTCTAAATCGGATGAATTTTTCGTTTCCGACCAAGGAACCTTTTTAGGGCAAGATACGCCGGAGTCGGTCCCTTCCGTGAGTAAAATGCCAGAACGGGGATACTCGGTTACTGGGCTGGACCCAGACCGCACTGTGAAGTGCGCGGGCCGCGAACTTCGAATATCCCCCAAGGCATCCGTCGAACTCTGCCGGACAATCCGAGGAATGAAGCTCCCAGAAGCCAAGAAGCTCCTAGAACGAGTAATCGAGAAGAAGGTCGCGGTAGCATATCGTCGTTATCACAAAGAAGTTCCACATCGTCGAAATCTTACCGAACCCTTCTACGCCGGAAGATATCCACAAAAGGCGGCTGGAAGACTTCTCCGGCTCTTGGAGGAGCTTGAGGCAAACGCAGAGTACCGTAACCTTGACACGGAGCGGCTCAAGATAATCCATGCGGCCGCCCAGAGGGCCAACAAGATTCCGAAACGCAACCCCCGAGCATTCGGACGCTCAGACCTGCTCCAAGGGACAACCACCCACATCGAACTCGTAGGGTTCGAGGCCGAATAATTGTCAGTAACCAAGTATTTCATCAAAGACGTTTCTCGACGTCTCGAGATAGACGAACTGCTCCAAAGAGATCTGAAACGAGCAGGTTACAGCCGGGTCGAGCTAACAAAGAGCCCCGTCGGAACTAGAGTCGTAATCTACGCCGCAAAGCCCGGAATGGTCATCGGTCGAAGAGGACAGAGCATCAAAGACCTCACAAAACTTCTCGAAACAAAATTTGGAATAGAGAATCCACAGTTATCTGTAGCAACCATAGAGATTCCCGAACAGGATCCGAAAGTAGTCGCGTCACAGGTCGCACAGGCACTACAGAGAGGAGTACATTTCAGAAGAGCAGCCTACTGGGCGATCCAGAGAGTCATGGAATCGCAAGCCCTAGGCGTGGAGATCATAATTCGCGGAAAACTCACCACCGAGAGATCAAGATTCGAAAAATTCCGAGCCGGATATCTGCCAAGAGTTGGAGATCCAGTTTTGAAAAGTGTGAAAGTCGCAGTGGCAGATGTTCAACTAAAACAAGGACTGTTCGGCATCAAGGTCAGAATCCTGCCTCCCACAGTCGATTTCATAGACAAGCCCACAATGAAGACTCCACCGCCCAGTGTTGCCCCGACACCGACGGTTCAAGCGCCCGTTGCGGAAAACGTCGAGGTAGAAACCAAGAAGGAGGAGCCAATTGGCAATATTGCGCAAGCGTGAGATGAAACAGATGCTCCCCGAAGAGCGGAAGAAGAAGATCTCAGAACTCAGAGCCGAACTCACCACAATACGAACATCAGTGAAGTCAGGAGGAACAGTAGAGAATCCTTCAAGAGTGAAGGAACTTCGCCGAACCGTAGCGAGACTCCTTACAGCAGAGAACAGTCCAGTCATCACGGAGGAGTCTGAATAGATGCCGATAACGCCACAAAACATCCTTGCGCACGAATGGATAGGAATCCACATTACAGTACAAACTTGTCCAGACCCTCGACTGAAAGGTCTCGTTGGGATAGTAAGAGACGAAACAAGAAACACTCTACTAATCGAGGCCCGGAACCGACTAGTGAGGGTGCCAAAAGACAACACTCTATTTGTCGCGACTCTACCGACTGGAGAGACAATTCCAGTTCAGGGCCCCGCTCTCAAATATCGACCTGAGGACAGAGTAAAGAAGGGGCTCGCAAAATGGTAGTTCGCAACATCGGACTCGACGTCAAACCGCCAAAGGCCGGGTGCAACGATCCTGTCTGCCCATTCCACGGAAGCCTGTCCGTGAGAGGAAGAGTCTTTGAAGGAACGGTGTCAACGTCTAAGTCCCCGAAAACCGTATCAGTTGAGCGCGCTTACTTGCACTATTATCCAAAATACAGCAGATACGAAAGGCGAAGAAGCAAGACCCTCGCCCACAACCCTCCATGCATAGCCGCAACAACAGGCGACCTAGTCACCATAGCGGAGTGCAGGCCGCTGAGCAAGGAAGTTTCGTTCGTCGTAATAGATAGGAAAGGAGTAGCAGAGTAAACATGCCCGCGCCGAAGACTAGAGCGGTAAGCGCGCGTGGAATGGTAGAGTACAGGCCCAGAATCGCTCGCGGCCTTCCAGTCGGCACCCGTCTCACCTGCGCCGATAACACCGGAGCGAAAGAATTGAAACTCATAAACGTCCGAGGATACCACGGGCGCCTCCGACGAGTCCCCGCCGCCTGTGTCGGAGATATGATAATGGTGTCGGTGTCTAAAGGCAAACCCGACCTGAGGAAACAAGTTTTCCCTGCAGTCGTTGTGAGACAGGTGCGAGCGCTGCGTAGACCGGATGGGACGAGACTCTCCTTCGAAGATAACGCCGGAGTCCTAATGACCCCGGAAGGCGAGATGAAAGGAACAGAGATCAGGGGACCCGTTGCTCGAGAGGCAGCAGAGAGATGGCCTCGAGTAGCAAACCTAGCTTCAACGGTGATATAGACCACGGCCAGCTCGAAACCCTCCAAACAGAGAAAACGTTTCTTCCAAGCCCCCAAGCACAAGCAGCGAAAGATGCTATCAGCTCGATTGTCCGACGACTTGACAGCAAAGCACAAGGTCAGACGGGTTCCACTCAGAACTGGAGACACCGTGCGCATAATGAGGGGCGAATTCGCGGATTTGGTGGGGAAGGTGGAGAAGGTGGAATACTCGACGGGAAGGATCTTCGTGGAGGGCATGACTCGGGAGAAGGCGGCCGGTGTCTCGTCAAAGCTTCCGGTTCATTCTAGCAAGGTACTCATTACCAACCTTAACCTCTCTGACAAGTGGCGGAGCGGACTTCTCTCGGAGAAGTCAAAGATGGTGGAATCTTAGGCAATGGCACGCAAGGGAGGATCCAGACAGCTCAAGCGCGAGCCAGCACCTGGATTCTGGCCGATAAGGCGAAAAGAGCGCACATGGGCGCCGAATACCAGACCCGGCCCCCATTCTAGAGAAAAGAGCATCCCACTCGTAATAATCATCCGAGAAATTCTAGGATATGCTAGAACATCCAAGGAAGCAACCCGAATCGTCACCGGTGGCAAAGTCAAAGTAGACGGGGTCGTTAGAAGAGACCACCGGTTCCCGGTGGGACTTATGGATGTTTTGCAGATCGAAGGTGCCGGTCAAATCTTCCGCATCCTACCTAAGCCCAACCGGGGGCTATCACCAACGCCGATTTCTGAGAAAGAGGCCGGATTCAAACTCTGCAAGATAGTCGGCAAGAGGAATATCGAAGGGGGAAAGGTCCAGATCAACCTTCACGACGGCCGAAGCATCATCCTTCCAAGCCAGGCTCCTAGACAGAAAACGGAAGGAGGATTCGCTCCCGGAGGAGCAATTCAAATCGGCCTACCCAAGCAAAACATGATGGGAGTGGTGCCATTTCAAACAGGCGCCCTCGGTTTGGTCATCGATGGTAGAAACCAGGGAATCTTCGGCAAGATCACGACAATAACCGCTGGAACTCACGCGCGACCCAAGATAGTAAAGATCGAGACAGCAACCGAAGCTTTCGACACACCAGCAGAATATGTGATACCCGTAGGGACTCAAGCGTCACTAGTCGGATTGGGAGAGAAGTAAAATGTCTCAACCCACCATGGCAGAGGAGTCGACGCACCCTCTCAGAGTCGTTAGAATCGAAAAGGTCACTCTAAACATCGCCACCGGCAAATCAGGCGAACCGCTCGAAAAGGCGAAGAAGGTTCTCAACCAACTTACCAACAAGACCCCCACAACTAAGCAGGCGAAGAAAGCGATCAAAGATTTCGGCGTCAGAAAAGGAGAGCCAATAGCAGCAGTCGTAACTCTACGGGGAAAGGACGCGGGTGAATTCCTTAAGCGAGCGCTAGAAGCAGTGAGCAACAAGGTCAACGAAAGTAGCTTCGATGACTATGGCAACTTCTCCTTTGGAATCAAAGAGCACATAGAAATTCCAGGAACAAGATACGTTCCCGAGCTAGGAATATTCGGCGCAACGATCCATGTCACTCTTGGCCGCCCAGGATACAGGATCCGATCGCGAGCGATCCGTCCTGCAAAGATGGGACGCAACCACTACGTGTCAAGAGAAGACGCCGTCAAGTTCATGCAGAACAACTTCGGAACAAACGTGGGAAACTGAACGTGTCATGGCCAAGCTGAAAGCGAAGAAGCAGAGGAAATATGGGAAGGGAGCTCGGCCATGCAAACGATGCGGCCAGTATGGACCCATCGTGAGAAAGTATGGACTCAACTTCTGCAGACAATGCTTTAGAGAGGTAGCAGTGGGACTCGGTTTCAAGAAATACATGTGAGCAAGAATGGAACCAATATCCAACATGTTCTCATCCATTCTCAACAACGAACGTAGACACAAACACGAATGCATAGTCTACCCCGCATCCAAACTGATGGGCCAAGTACTTCGTGTCATGCAGAAGTACGGCTATGTGGGGGAGTTTGAATTCGTCGACGACGGGAGAGGCGGAAAATTCAAGATACAACTCCTAGGGCGAGTCAACGACTGTGGAAGCGTAAGACCCAGATTCTCATCCACCATAGGCGAGTTCGAAAAATGGGGAAAACGCTACCTGCCCTCTCGAGACGTTGGAATACTCATACTCACAACACCTAAGGGGGTTTTGGCGCACAAGGAGGCGCGCGAGGCTGGAGCCGGAGGACAGCTCCTAGGATACGTCTTCTGAAAGGTGATGCACCGTGGCTAGGTTTGAAACTCTTCAAAGAACAGTATCCATCCCCGACCAGGTATCGGTCCAAGTCGAGGGACGAACTGTAAAGGTGAAGGGCCCGTTGGGCTCGTTGCAAGAGGATCTATCTCACCTCCCAGTCTCCATCAACGTAAACGACAACAAGGTACAATTGGAAACTAGCTGGCCAAGAAAGAGGGAGATTGGAATGCTGGGAACCGCTGCGGCTCATGTGCGAAACATGCTCAGGGGAGTCACGCAAGGCTACAGGTACGAGCTGCGAACAGTCTACGCCCACTTTCCAGTCACTGTGAAGGTCGATGAGAAGGCGAAGCTGTTGAAGATCGAAAATTTCACCGGCGAAAAGACGCCAAGATACGCGAAGATAGTTCAAGGGGTAAAGGTGGACGTCAAGGGCGAGGACATTTCGGTAGAGGGCATTGACCTGAAATCGGTCAGTCAGACTGCAGCCAACATTCAAGATAGCACGAAGATCAGAAAGAAGGATCTTCGAGTCTTTCTGGACGGAATATACGTCTCTGGAAAAGGACCAGCACAGGCGCCAACCAAGCCTTCAAAGTGAGAGAGATGGCAGGATCAAAACCCGAGTTCAGACGCCAAGAGAGCTGGAGGTACAAGCGGGTCAAGGAGAATTGGCGTAGGCCACGTGGCGTTACGAGTAAGATGAGAAAGGAGGAGAGCGGTTTTCCGGCAAAGGTCAAGAATGGATATGGCTCAGCCAGCTCGACGCGCGGGCTTCATCCTAGAGGCCTCGTCGATCAGCTGGTGTGGCGAGAAGTTGAACTGGAGAAGCTGGATCCGAAAGTGCACATTGTCAGGATCGCGGCGCGGGTTGGAGAGAAGAAGCGGCGCGGAATCCTAACCAAAGCCAAGGATCTAAATTTCCACATCGCAAATCCTGGGAAGGAAGAAGGACGAGCAGTGGCAGAACAGCCCGTCATAGAAGAGGAGAAATCGCTACCCGCAGAGACCGGAGACGAGAAGATGGAAGAAAAAGCCGAGATTGCTGACGAGGATATCGACAAGGCAGAGGAGAGTTCTGAATGAGTCTGAAGAGCCAGAAGAGACTGGCCGCGAGCTTGCTGGGCGGGGGATTGAACAGGGTCTGGATCGACCCCGAAGAGAACGACCGGGTCCAGTCGGCGATCACCCGGGATGAGATCAAGAGTCTCATACGTGAAGGTAGGATCAGTCTCTTGCCAAAGACGGGGGTCAGCAGGGGCAGGCATCGCGCGAAGTCGGGACGTAGGAAGAAAGCTGGCAGCCGGAAGGGTAGTCAGAAGCCCGGCAAGGAGGCCTGGGTTCTCAAGATAAGAGCGATCCGGAGACACTTACGATGGCTTAGGGACAAACGACAGCTCTCGCCTGGCAATTATGCTACTCTGTTAGGAATGGCGAAGGGTGGAGCGTTCCGTAGCGGGTCGCATGTAGATGAGTATGTAAAGGCCCGTCAACTGGTAAAGAAGCGTTAGTCCATGGCTGACAGTCCCCGCTATGCGCTGCCTTATCGGCGACGGAGAGAGGGCAAGACAGACTACAAATTGCGCCGGGCACTGGTAAAATCGGGCAAGCCGCGGGCTGTTGTCAGGCTTACTAACAAGTATGTTACTGTGCAGATTACTGATGCGACTATCACCGGGGATATTGTGAGGGCCTCAGCTTCTTCTCGAGAGCTTCCTAAGTTGGGTTGGAAGGGCGGGCTTGGAAATCTTCCTTCGGCCTACCTGACCGGTGCACTCGCGGCTCGGAGAGCTGTGGGGAAAGGGATCAAAGAGGCGATCTTGGATCTTGGTCTCAAGGGTCCGACGAAAGGCTCGAAGCTTTTCGCAGTGCTGAAAGGACTGGCGGATTCCGGTCTAACTGTTCCACACTCTCCAGAAAAGATTCCACCTATGGAACGGATCGGAGGAAATCACATCGCCACCTACGCGAAATCGTTGGCGGGCGAGCACGATCTGTACAAGAAACGATTCAGCGCCTATCTCAGCCGAGGGTTGAAACCTGAGGATCTGTCCGGACATTTCGAAGAGATTAGAAAGACTGTCTCAACAGCACCTTTGGAGGCGGCCAAATGAGTCAGCGTCCCGGTCAAGAGATCGGATGGGTTCCGAAGACGAAGCTCGGCCGACAGGTCCAGCAAGGAGAGATCATATCGATGGAAGAGATCTTCACCCAAGGATTGAGGATCAAAGAGCCGGAGATCGTGGACACGCTCCTGCCAAATATCCAGCAAGAGGTCTTAGGAATCGGGTTTGTCCAGAAACAGACAGACGCCGGGGAGAGGTCGAGGTTCAGAGCAGTTGTCGCCATCGGTAATGGTGACGGGTTTATCGGCATCGGCGAGGGGAAGGCGCGCCAGGTCCGGACGGCTATCGATAAGGGGACTGTTCAAGCTAAGCTGAATATTATTCCTGTTCGGCGTGGTTGTGGGAGCTGGGAGTGTCGTTGCGGGACCCAGCACACTGTCCCGTTCAACGTTACTGGTAAGACGGGGAGTGTCCGGGTGGAGGTTCTGCCTGGGCCTCGGGGTCTGGGATTGGTGGCCGGGGAGATTCCGAAACAGGTTCTCCGATTGGCTGGAGTTAGGGATTGCTGGACCCGGACTTTTGGGTCTACGTCGACCTTGTCATCGTCGGCGCTGGCGGTCTTCGACGCGTTGACGCAGACGTATAATGTTGTGACGCAGAGCGACTGGGTGAACTAGATGGAGTCGTCGATCAAGAATCCGATCTTGGCAGTTCGTCTTCGAGGGACTGCCTCGGATGATCCGGATGTTCGGAGGACGATGGAGTCGTTGAAGCTTGAGCGGACTTTTCAGGCTAGACTGTTAGAGAATACGCCGTCGAACCTTGGGATGCTTCGCTCGGCGAAGGTCCTCGTTGCCTGGGGGGAGGTGAGCCCAGACTTGCTGGGACGCGTCCTAGAGAAGCGGGGCGAGCGTGATGGCGCTGATGGACTGGATGATGGTTTTCTCAGGCTCCTGGGGAAGTCGAGTTTTGAGGATCTGGCGAAGGCTGTTGTGGCGGGCGAGACGAGTCTCCACGAATTACTTCGGGCTGGGTTGAAGGTGCCGTTCAGGTTCCATCCACCAAGGGGAGGATTCAAGAGGAGTCTGCGGAGGGCTGCGACTGATGGCGGAGAGCTAGGCTATCGGGGTGCGGATATCAATGGTCTGGCTAAGCGTATGATATGATTCTGACACGGTAGGAACTCCAATATAGTCTCCGGATAGTATCTGGTTCTGGTCGTTAGTTTTTGGCTCCTCGTAAAGAAGTTCGTCGGCGACATACACGTTCGGGCTGGTGGTTTGATGTGTTTGACGAGATGGAACGGATGGATCGGCTGATGGATGATATGATGCGTAAGGCGGTGGAGATGCCGAAGGCGCAAGAAGGCGCCTCACCGTTCGTCTACGGCTTCTCCATGTCTGTCGGTCCGGATGGGAAGCCGGTCATTCGCGAGTTTGGGAACGTGGAGCCAGGTGCCCGGGGTCCGCTGGTCAAGGAGGAGCGCGAGCCTCTCGTCGACGTAATGGATAACGGGAAAGAGGTCGTTGTTGTAACAGAGCTACCCGGGGTCGAGAAGGACGAGATCAAACTGGAGTCGACCGACCGGGCGCTGAAGATCAGTGTCGACTCGGCGAAGAGACGCTACTTGAAAGAGCTAGAGCTGCCGCACATGGTTGATCCGCGGACGGCGAAGGCCACCTACAAGAACGGAGTGTTAGAGGTCCGGTTCGCGAAGAGCGACGAGAAGAAACCCACACGACCCATACCAGTA
>Ga0209154_1000415_pt1 | contig 29486 bp, 39 predicted proteins | sample GraSoiAngelo_121_FD_185878 | JGI IMG/M metagenome (GOLD analysis project Ga0209154, IMG submission 185878) | Grasslands soil microbial communities from the Angelo Coastal Reserve, California, USA - 14_0919_12_20cm (SPAdes) (version 2) | ecosystem: Environmental > Terrestrial > Soil > Grasslands ... | reverse complement strand
GGCTGCACGCGCCCAAGCACCGCCAGCCAGCTCAAATTGTCATCCGCCATGCGATCGCTCCACGGGTCCAGTGCTTTTTGCATGGTTATGGGTGCCCAAAATGAGCTGGGAATCGGCTCTGTGCCCCTGAATCCCGGCGGCGCAATTCCAACCACGGTGTATGCTGTGCGATTTAGGATGATCCTTTTGCCCACGAGCGACGCGTGGCTTGCGAACGTGCCTCGCCATAAATCATCGCTAATCACCACCACAGCGTTTCCACCTGGCGCGGCACAATCAGATTCGAGAAATCCACGGCCCTGTCCGGGATGTTCTCCGAGAACCTCGAAGTAGTTGCAGGTAGCTAAAGTTCCTGTGAGCTCCTTCATCTTGCCACCGCCTAGGGTTGCTTCAACAAAGGGCTCATAGGCTAAAAGTCCCGAGAAGACGTGATTGTGGTCGCGATAGTCCAGATATTCCGAGTAGGAAAGCATGCTGGACCCGTTGTGCGCGTTGCGCTTGAATCTTCCGTGAAGGATCTGATCTATGCTGACCACTTGTTCGGCGCGAGGAATCGGAAGCAGACGCAGCGCGGCGCCGTTCAGCACGGAAAAGATTCCCACATTGATTCCAACGCCCAGAGCAATCGCCAACACGGCGGCCGCTGTAAATCCCGGGTTCTGCCGCAGCATCCGCAGACCGTAACGCAAATCCTGGAAAAAGTTCTCAACGAGATTCACGCCGCGAGCGTCGCGGCATTTCTCTTTGGTCTGCTCGATACCGCCTAGGTCCAGTCGCGCACGGCGGTGCGCCTCTTCTTGCGTCATCCCTTGCGCCATGTATTCCTCGGTTTTCCGTTCGAGGTGGTCGCGCAGCTCGTCGTCCAATTCCTGGTCGGCCTGTGCCCGGTGAAACAACGACCGCAGCCGCAGTGAAATCGTGTACAGCCAATGTGCCGGTCGCATCTCCAACCTCCGTTTCGCGCCGCGCGACGCTCACGCCTCTTTCAGTTTGATAACCCGCGAAATGGCGCTCGAAAGCCTGCCCCAGTTGTCTGCTTCTTTTTCGAGCTGTCGCCGCCCAGCCGTGTCAGCGAATAGTATTTCGCGCGCCGCCCATACTCGGAAGTTTTCCACTCGGCTGTAATCCAGCCCTCTTGCTCCAGCTTGTGCAGAGCCGGGTACAAGGACCCGTCGCTCACCTGCAAGACCGTCGCCCGACACCTGCTTTAACCGCTGGCTCACAGCGAAACCGTTCATCGGTTCAAGCGCAAGAATTTTCAGCAGCAACATGTCCAACGTGCCCTGCACCAGATCCGAAGGTTTGCTCATGTCCATGCCCTCGGTAACCGAGGCTAGCACCTCTGCCCTCGGTAAGCAAGGGGGATGCTTTTCAAACTGCTTTGCCTCTGCCCGTGCCCGTTCAGCCGGACAGGTGACACGACAGTTGAAATGAGGCTTGCGACACGGGAAGATCCGGTCAAAGACAAAATCCCGGCAGGGAGAGTATAATGAATTGATGAACTGCCAAGTGAAGGACGAACTGGTGAGTCGGCTCATCGCTTTGAATAACAAACTCAATTTGCTCAGTCCTGATCTGGTACATGGGGACGAAGAACGCGCGGAAGTGCAACAGCAACGTGAGAGCTTATACGCCGAGATCAAGCACCACAGGACGAAAGGACACGAAGGCAAACCGTGCCCTGCGGCAAAACAGGTCTAGGCCAGTCGTCCCTGCCTGGCTTGGCAAGCGAATCAGCGCAGTTCGAGCCAACACTGTTCCATTTTCCATCATTTTCCAATTCCAAGTGCTTTGACTGCTCCAGCCCTGCCAAACAAGCCTAAATTCCCAGCTTGGCAACATTGTCCCAGGCGCTTTGGATTCAGTTATAGCCAAGCAAGTGTGTCAACGCGTAGGGACTGAACTGTCGAGAAAACTTAGTTTTTGTAGCCAGGATTGGTGTCCATTTAGTGTCCACATTGCAGAGGATTGTGCAGAAGCAATGGACAAAAGAGAATTTGGAGAAAGCTATCAACCTATTTAGTTACAGTCAGTTAGCTGGAAGCCTCGCGGTAGCAATAGTTTGCCTGCAAACTGAGGATAGAATCCCAGTTCTGGGCCCCGGAAGTAGTAGCACGGTTGATTGCCCGCCCAGTCTTGGGCGGACTCGGCCGTTGGTCCGGAGAAGTCCTCGACGCTGAACTTGAAATAGTTGTTTCCTACGACCAATCCTGGTGGCCCTTTGGGATCATAACGGAACGGAATGCGTTCACGGCGAAGAGAGATTCACAGCGAGCAGTTCATTGGGTCCACATTACGCCCGCCGAGGAAAAACCGCTCTTCCCCCTGTCGACGCCAAGTAGTTCGCGGCCAGCGGAGTGGGAATCGTTTTTATGGATAAACGTGCGATCCTCCTGTCCATAGCCTTTGGTCATCGAGTAGCAGAAGATGAAACAGAAGTTGGTAGCGGCCGACATGGCTGCAGGTCTGGGAAGGTGAAAGTCCTTCCGCCGTCAGTTGCCTCTATAGACGGCTAGCATGCCCGATGCATGCATTGGTGACGATGCGTGATTTGCTCGGGTGTAAAAGTCACAGCTGTCCTGCGAGCTTGTTAGGACGCAGCGGCAGGGGAGACCTGGGTGGCGAACAAACCAGGAGGCCTGAACGTAAGGAATAGCGACGATCTCGAAATTCATCCCGCATGAAGTCTCTTTGCGGAAATATTCGGGGAAGCCGACCCACTTGAACCTCTTGGGGAAGAAGGCCGCTGATGTAGGGGAAGTAACAGGCAGATGCACTCTACAACCCGACGGGATCATGGCTCAAGCATCCTGGGAAAGACTTGCAGAAGTAACGTCGGGAAGAATCAGTTCCCCGCAGGGGCTCGCAGCAACCTGCAAAGACCTCGGGAATAAGTGGGGAATCACGAAGTCCGGAGGAGGGAGCTGGTTTGGCGCATGAGCTCGTAGGAGCGAGGAAGAAGGGGTAATGCCCTTCGAGGTGGTGCTGGACACCACCCTGGCATGTCTGGCATGAGTAACGCTTGTGCCAGGCAAAGGAGCTCTGGGCACTTGGCGGTTCTAGTATGGTCAACGGCGAAAGCCGGAGGAGCCATGCTTTTCAGGGACGAATCGAGAGGTAAACCGGAATGGGTCGGGCGGAATGCGAGCGAGCACTTAAGCTTCGCCCGTCTCGGAAAGGCCTCTCGGGGAAAGCCAAGGCGAAAACCGGAATCGACCTTCCGGGATCGTAGGGGGGCCTCGGTAAACGTGGTCATGGTGGGAAGTGAACCTGCCTCGCAATCGAAAGAGCGAGGACAGCGAGGACGGTACCCCCCCACCTACCACTGGCGCGACCGAGCTCTATCCCGACCACGTCCAGTTCTGCGAGAGGCACACGTCCACTTCTGCGAGAAGCCCAGGGCGAAACTCTCTGGGCCTACTCTCCCGGGTTCAACCTCAACTCGGCGCTTTGTAGGGCGAGCCGAACTCTTCAACGTACAGGCCGAGCTAGCTCGACCGCTAGCACCTGTGTCATCCGCAAAGTCTAGACCAACTCAATTGTCACTTCCTGGGATGAGAGGTGCTGAACGACGAAGAAGCCACGAGCAGCTGCCCTTCGTCACTATTCACAGGTTCTAACTCCAGGGAAGCCACCTGCCCGCCGACCGCGCTGCTTTGCGGAATTATTCTCGCCCTGAAATAATAAACCTTCCCAGCCTCCGCCTTGAAACCCGCAAGGGAAACCAGTTTAGATACTCGCCGCAAGTGCGATTGCCAGTTCGCGCACAGATGGTGCTCACCAGGGTCGACGAAAAGGAAGAAATAGGAGTTGCCCTTGTTCGCCCCCACCCAGGCTCCATCCAATCCCACTTTCGTTGTGGGAGAGCCGATGTTAATGGTGTCCACAAGCTTCTCGTAAACCTCAACAACGTAGACCAATGCCTTCCCACCATCAGGTGTGGCGGCAGGGTGCTTGTTCTTGTCAGTCGAGACATCGAGCTGAACATCTGCGGGGCCGCAAGCAGCTGCGGCCTTAGCGACTGCGGCACTGTCTTGGGCAAAAACCGGCGACGTGAATAAAAGAATGCTTAGTATGGTACTCACACTGCTCCTCCGGCCGGTGGACCGTTATTGCTCGAAGACCTGCACTTCAGCGGCAGCACCGCTGGATTCGTCGATCACATAAAGCACCGTGCCGTTCGTTACCGCAACAGTATTTGGTCCCCCACTGCCGGTGCCATCGTTGTGGATGGAGAGGGCGGCGGAGATCGCCGAGCCGAGCGTGAAACCCGTTGGGGTACCCGCATCCTGCGTGCCTTGCAAACTGCCAGAGGAAATCGTGGCGACGCCCGAAAGCCCGGAAGCCGCGGTATCGTTCATTGCGTTGGTGCCGAAAATAAAGTTGCCAGAGAGCGAATTAACACCATAGGTCGCGACGGGTTGCGTATCGAAGACGCCGGTGCTGGCGTTGGCATCCGTGCTGACGCAGAAGGCGGACACGCCATCGGCGGGAGTGGCCATGTAACAAACCGGCAGGGTCGCGTTTCCCGCGCCAGCCATGGACAGCCTGCCTGTAGACGAATCCAGGTTGTAGCTGCCGTTGAGTGACTGATTGCTGGCCGCGCCCACGGCGTATTGGTCCATGGTGCCGGATACCGTGCCGGCGAGTCCGCCGGAGAAGCTGGCCACGCCAAGTGCCGCCGTGGCACCGGAAGAATTTCCAGTGAAGCGGAAAATATAGTTGGGTGAGAGCGAGGAAGAAGTGAAGGAAGCAGAGCTGGCGATTGCCCGGCCAGCGACAATGGGGCCGCCGGTGCCGTCTCCGAGATCAAAGGAAATAAAGAATAGCTCTGAGGAATTGATGATATAGGCTGTCAAGCGGGACATGCCGGGATTCGCTCCCGGGAGTTGCAGCGTGGCGTCTGCCGTGCCGTCTGCGGTGGCAATGGAGGGGATGGTCCCCCAAAATCCGCCGCTATTGAGGACGTGTCCGCCCTCATTCGCATCGCAAAAGCCGTTAGAGATGTTCCCGGCGTTCAACGCAAACGCGCCCGCTAGGGCGTAGTGCTTCAGACTGCCGTTCGAAGTCTCCCACCCGTCCAGCGCCAGAGCATAATTTGTCGCGAGCGCGCTGAGCGAAAACGCGGATGGATCCTGTTTGCGCAGAATTCCCGAAGCGCGGGAAGGTATGGCGGACTGCTGATTGAAATAGATGATGTCACCCTTAGAGGCCACGCCGGAGCTGATGCCGCCCAGCGAAAAGTGTAGGGTGTAGGTGGTCAGTGTCATATCGGTCAAGGTCAGGCAGCCGCGATTATCGGGGCCCACGGAATAGGAACTGCCAGAGGGCTGGATAGACGCGTTGGTATAGGACTCTTTGACGAACGGGTTGAATTGGTCGACACCGCCAGTAATCTTGCCGGTACCGTCTGCTGTGAATGTTGCGCCGAACAGAAGCGGCGTGCTGTTCGGGGCGCTGCCGGTCCAGCCTTGTAGGACAGCGGCGTATTGCCCGTTCAGCAGACTTTCGTTTCCGCCGGTGCCGCAGGCGGCAGTTCCATCAAATATCGTAAACGTGTCGTTGTCGGACTTGGACGGATCGCTGATGGAAGTTGCGGTCAGAGTCGGTGTGTTGGCCGGCGCGGCAGGAACCGTTGCTGGCGGCGCGTACTGCACGTAATAGATAGTGGGAGTTGAGATTGTACCGCAAGCCGGCGAACAAGCTTTTCCGTTTGCGGTAAGCGTCCAGGTAACGCCACCATTTGCGGGATCGTTCTGCACCGATGCGCTAAAGTTCGTGAAGTAATATCTTCCGGAGCCCGCGGCCAGCTCCGTGACCGCATTTTGAATGCTGACGGTGATGGCCTGGACGTTGACGATTGTCGTGGCAAACTTCGACGGATTGGCGACGGAGGTCGCCATGATCGAGACAGCAAAGCTCGAGGGTGGGGAAGCGGGTGCGTTATAAGTGGCCGAAAAACCCGTCTGGTTGGTCACCGAACCGCAAGAGGTGCTTCTACATCCCGCGCCGGAAAGCGACCAGGTCACGTTCTGATTGGTGATCGTTCCCGTGCTGGTGACCGTCGCGCTCACATTGACCGTCCCGCCTTGATCGACCTGCGCGGACGATGGGCTGAGCGTCACCACAATGGATGAGTTCGGGTTGCTGCCGCAGCCTGCGAGGAGCACGACAGCACACAACACCGAGCACGCGAGGAACAACGAGCTGGACTTTCTCATTCTGCCTCCAGCACTGCGTTTTTGCGGAGCGAATGGTGTGGCTTGTACTTCGTAGTATGAGACGAGTTAGCTGCTGCGGCGGTTACAACTTCGTGGGCTGAGGCGGGACCGATAATCTTTGCATTGTAGCTAACCCTCTGCGCCCGTAATGCCCGTCGCCCAAGGCGAAGCAGCGAGGGTGAGAGAAGGGAAGTGTGGGTTCGCGCGGACGCGGAAAGAGTTTAGCTAACGGCGCTTTCGATTGCAGCAGCGACATCATCATCAAGCCCGTCCGCGCGTCTCAGGGCTGTGCTGATCCGAACGATCTCCAGTTCACGCGCTGCGATCTGGCTGGCGGGTTCGTTCCTGGTCCGTGCCGATGCCAGTTCTCGTTCGTCACTTGCGAGCATTCTGCGAAAGATCGGGACCGCGATTGTCCGGCGGTAGCGAGTGTCATACAAGTCTTGGCAAAACGCCGCAAAATCGAGAAGAAAAAGTGAAGAGGGAAGGGGCCGCGGCAAGGACAACTGCGGGCTTCTCTCTGACAGCGCCTTCCTCATCCTGGAGCCGCTGCTTTTGAAATCCATCAGCCCCAGTGCAGGCTCATTTCGATTTGTTTTGCCACACGACAGAGCCGCCCTTATCGATATAACCCCCGCGGCCAGGCTCGAACGCTACCCTTGCTAGTCCATGCCAAAACGGCTCGGCGTGGGCGAGATTCGGTGGGATCGCCCAACGGCCGTCAAGGTCCACGTAGCCCCATTTCTCCCCTGCACGAACGGCAGCGAGTGATTCGCTGAATGGCGTTGCTTCGTCAAACGCGGGTTCGTGAACATACTTACCGCTTTTGTCGATTATCCCGAAAAGCTTCGTGCCGTCATTTGCCACAACGAACGCGTATCCCTCTGAGAAGTCCGTAGCGTCCAGGAATTTCGGTGCCAAAACCTCCGCACCGTGCTGATCAACAAAGCCCCACAGATACACGTCCTCCGTGGTTTGTCCTTCCATACCGATTTCTCCCACCAACGGCCTACGCTCAGAGAAAATCTTTACCATTCCCAGGCCATTCCTAAAAAGCATCGTGATGTCGTACTTTGGCTGGACAGCTATTTTCCCAGACTTGTCGATGTAGCCCCATTTTCCTCCGACTTGGACCGGCCCCATGCCCTCCGAGAACGAAGCCGCGAAATCAAACTGCGCTGGGATCGCCATCTGCATATCTGTTCCTAAGTAGCCCCACTTACTCCCGACCGATATGGGAGCCAGCCCGTCGTGAAACGGCGAAGGAGCTCTTAGGCCTTTAATGAGCAAACGCCCTGTTTTATCGATAAACCCGTAACCCGCGCCCTCTCCCGGCAACAAGACGCAGGCATATCCCTCTGAAAATGGATATGCCCACCAGAATTGCGATTCGACGATGAATTTGCCCGATCCGTCAATGTAGGTCCAGCCCCCGGTCGCGCCAACATTGGCGATGCCCTCTCGGAAAACTGTGGCATCTGCGGCAGTGCTGAATTGCGCCGGAATCACCTCGCGGCCGCTGCGGTCTATGAATCCCAGCTTGTCGTTTTTGATAAATGGATAGAGGTCAGACTGAGCTTGAGGATTTTGACCAAGAACTGTGGTCCCCAAGATCAGCGCAAGAACCGAGATCAATGCGATGTACGTGCGGTTCATCTCAATCAGAAGGCTTTGCTGGCAGCTACCTCCTTTTTTGATACCTGCCGTTCTGGAATGGTTGCCAAATAGCTAGATTAGTCGGAGGAAAGACAGGACCCGAGGTACAAACTCAAGCTGCTCATCATCGTCAAGATCAAAAGCCACGAAGACCTCCAGTACGATTAGTCGTTATAACAATTAGTTTTAAACCAGAGCGAGCGCGAGCGGCCTCCAAAGGAAGTCGGCCCGAATCGTTTTCAATGTTTTGAATGGGATAGACGATTTTGCGAATGGCACGGTCCTGTTATCTCGCGGGCATCAGTCTGTTTTGGCCGCATTTGCCGCCGCTGCCTTGGACAGCGCTTTTGCCAGCCGCGTCTGCTGCCTCAAAAGTTCGAGACGATCCTTTACCGTAAGGTCCGCGTTCGTTCGCAGCACTTTTGCAATCCCTCGATCATTGACCGCAGTGTTCTTTCCGTCACCAATCCTCTGGGTGGTCTCTTCTTACTCATCACGATTCCCCTCGTTTCGAAGCCGCTACCTCTCTTGTACCTGGCACGACTGAATTCACCACATCCAAGCGGGCAAACTGTGATTACCTTCGACCCTACTTGGGGCGTATACTTTTGCTCGGAATCCCTCGCCCGGATTAAGTGGGAGGAATCATGAAAAAGCCACGCTACCTCTTGTCCGCTGCCGTTGCCATCTTGCTGCTCGGTCTGCCATTTTCAGCCACGCCTCAGTTTCAGAACCGGATCGAAGTTCTCCAAGTTCCCGGCGAGCGGCATCACTTCGCAGTCCATTTGCTCCGCATTATTAACACTGTGGAGGCAGAGCGCCATATCAAACAGGGTTCCTACGTTTCCTGGGATGTGCTTCGGACCACAGCCGACTTTTCTCCGCTATTCTTGACTCGGGGCTATCAGGTCGGCATGCAGGTTTATAACCAACCTGGGCCTGCGCCGGAAATCTTTCCTGGATGGAGTTTGCGATTGAACGTCAGTGCGGATGGGAAGGGTTACGACCTTATCCTGGAAGACCTGACTGACAAGTCCTGCGGGTATGCGGCGGTCACCGACGAACGCGGCGTCATTCGGCAAAGCAAGACCATCGACTGCGAGATTTAACGGTCGATGCGACTGACGGACCGAGTGACCCCGAGATGTTGGCTCCTTCGGCGCTGCCCTGCGGTTCTTGCAACGGTGTTGCTTATCGCGCCGCCTTCGCTGGCCTTCAAGACTCCGCTTTCCAGCGAAGCGGTTCGAGAAGCTTACTTCCTCGGCCAACGGCACGATGGGTCGTACGAGAGGTTGCTTGGGGAATACGTTAAACAACTTCCGCCGCCAAAGAGCGGTCCGTATTTCTCTTCGGTCGAATTGAGCACTCCATTCCTCCAGATGATCGAGTACTCCAGTCGCCAATCCAACTACAACGCCCAACAAGCCGCTCTCGACTACCACCGCTTCGGTAAGGAAATTGTCCGAGTCGTCGTAGAAATCCGTCTGACCCAGTCGTATGGCCAGTTTGTCGCTACCACGAACTCCCAATCTGATGCGACCTCTGCTCTAGTCCCTCGCCCCCATGACTTTTGGAAACAGTTCAAGGTTCAGGTTTACAACAGCGAGGGACCACTTTCTCCATCAGCTTCACGCGGCCACGCAAACTCTAGTTGCGGTCGAGCTGGGTGCGCCCTGATCGGCGCAACGATTGAATTAGAATTCCCCGCAACCGCGTTCGCATCCGATTCAGCCACAATAGAAGTCGATCCGCCTGAAGGCGACCGCGTGTCCGTCAACTTCGACCTGTCCTCCATCCGCTGAGAGGAAATCGACAAGTGTTTCTAGGTGATCAGTTTTATTTCGTGGCACTGCCGTGGCAAGCGGTCACAGGTATCAGGGAATTATGCACCAATGTTCAAATTTCTAGCGATTAGCCTCGATACCCGTGAGGTAACTATTATCGACCAGTTTCTGCTGCTGGTCGCGGTACAATGGCGTGAGTTGACATGCTGCGAGAATCCACAAGCCGGCTGCTGACGGCGTTGCGGCTTGCGCTGTATCCAGCGCTGGAGTCAGCCGAGGCGAGGCACTTCCAAGCTCTTACAATGGAAGCGCAAAATGCGCGGCTGTCGGGAGACCTGGCAAAAGCGGAGCGACTTTATTTGACGGCGGTGGCCGAAGCGCAGTCTTCCCATGATGCCTCCGGTCTGAACCTCGCGTGCCACGGCCTCGCACAGGTGTACCAGGAGCAGCACAGATTTCGTGAAGCGGAGAGTATCTTCCAAGATCAACTCGAAGCGGCCGCAAAATCTCCGCAACCAAACACATTGGTTCATGCCGGCCATATGAGCCTTGCGCAGCTCTACGAGGACGAAGGCAAATTCACAGAAGCAGAGATTCATTACAAGGCAGCACTGGCGGAGACCGAAAAAACGGAAGTATTTCCCGGGCGCGCGTTTTGGTGTTCTACTTCTACGTGGTTGGCAAGGTTCTACATCGCTCGGCAGCGGTACAGCGAGGCGGAACCGCTATTTCAAAGGGCGTCGGAAATTGTTGAGGAAGATCAGCCTTCGAACTCCTATTTGCCTCAACATCTTCAGCAGTTCGCGAAACTCTATGAGGCTCAGGGAAAAGACGAAGCGGCCGAGGGGCTATACCGGCGGGCTCTGGCACTTTGCGAGGAATCGCAAGGTCCCCACAGTCTGTATACTGCGCTCGCTGCTGAGGCCCTAGCCACGTTCTGCCGCGCCAGACGCCGCTACACGGAGGCGGAGGAGCTTTACCGCAGAAGTCTGACGATTGTAGAGGAAGACGTAAGCTCTCGGGCGGCTATGTGGACGAAAGGCTGGCGACCCTGGCGAAACAAGAAAGAGCTTCAGATTCGGCTTAGCCTAAATCAGATTCCCATTAGCACCTCGCTCGACCAACTCGCAACCGTCTACGAGGATCAACAAAAATATACAGAGTCGGAGCCGCTCCGGAGACGTTCGGTTGAAATCAAGGAACGTGCGTGGGGCGAGCGGCACCGGTCATTTCTGATCGATTCTCTTACCGCACATGCCCATGCGTTGCGCAAAATTGGACAGGAACGCGAAGCCTCTCAGATTGAGATGCGCGTTGAAGCGATACGATTGAGATATCCGCAGGGATCAGTGCAGTGCGTTCTACGCGGTACGGTGAGGCCTATTAAGAGAAATTTGCAGTGGCGGTTCTCTACGTTTGTAAGCGCCCTTATTCATCCTTCGCGATTCCGGCCTAGCAACCTTCAGCGGAATCCTTAGCTTTTCCGAGCTCGGATTTCCTACGGGCCACGATCTCCAGCAGTCCAGCAGCTTGCCAACATTTGTGATAACAACTGCGCCTAAATGCGCCCACTGTTGCTCTCTTCGACATGAGGAAACCGCTTGAAAACCTATGTATTCAGCATGTCGAAATGCTATCGGCAGCTCGCGGGTTCAAGTCCCGCCCTCGGCTCCAGTTTTCTTGGGGTCAGGACCACGGTTGGGCAGCGGGTGGGAGGTGAGGTAGCGGATTTTGTTGTGGATAACTTCCTGACTCTCGTTAACGACAGAGACGAATCCGACGAGCGCAAATGATCCTTAGCCCTTAGCGTCATCGATTTGGGCGGTTTGATGCGAAACTGACTGACGCACCGATTTGACGCGGTATTCACGAGCCCATCCGCATAGTTCCGGTCCGCTTGCGCAGCCCTCTCACAAATTTTTAACAATCGCGGCGGAATAACGCCGTGGGGATGGAAGTCTTATCTGCGTGAGTCTGCTTTTGTCTTGTGCAGCCCGGTCTGAATCGGCTTGAACAAATTCAAATCTGTCCCCGAGGTGGTTACGCCCATGAAGAGCAAGTACATTTCTATTCTCATCCTGCTCCTCGCAGTGGTAGCTATGGACATCGCAGTGATTGCGCGCGAGTACGCAACGGAAGCACCTGCCGGCTTTGATACGCCGACGCTCGCGCAAAATCCCGGATCACAGAGCATCAGCGACGGCATCGCTCAGCCCCCCGGCGATACTTATGCTCTCGACCAAACGAAGTTTGAGCAAGACCACGATGCCAGCACCGGATTTGGGGCCGGTATTCAATGCCAGGGCGTGCGCGGATTGTCACCAAAACCCCGTAAGCGGCGGGTCCAGCCAGTTCACGGAGATCCGCGCCGGACACCTGGATAAGGACGGGAATTTTGTGGCTGCGACGGTACCCATTAACGATGGCGCAAGCACTATCGCCAACCGCTCTATCATCAATGACCGCGCCCTCATTCCACAGGCGCAAGAGCGCATACCTAACACGGAAAACATCCGCGCCTTACGAGCCGCTCTCAACACATTGGGAGACGGCTTTGTCGAAGCAATTGACGACAACACTTTGTGGTCCATCGCTCAGCGTCAGATCGAACTCAGTAACGGCAGAATTCACGGCGAGGCGGTCGAAGTGCCTGTTCTGGAAGCGCCAGGACAATCGCGCATCGGACGCTTTGGCTGGAAAGATCAGCACATCAGTTTGCTTTCCTTCATCGGCGATGCCTATCTGAATGAATGGGCGTGACGAACCGTCTGCGTCCCAAGGACGTCACGACGATTGGCAAGATTACTCTTGATCCCGAATATGTTCCCGACAATCTTGGCCTGGCAGATATCGACCATTTCGCGCAATTTATCCGGGGCACGAGGGTTCCACCGCGCGGCGCGGCTCTCGCTGCAACTCCTGTCTCCCAAGCGGGCGAAAAGATCTTTGAAACGATCGGTTGCGCCACCTGCCACGTCAGCGCCATCGTCACCGCTCCTCCGAGAACTTCCATCAATGGCGGAGCGTTCACAGTACCGGAGGCCCTTGGCAACAAGATTATTCACCCTTACAGCGATTTTCTGCTCCATGACATTGGAACCGGCGATGGCATTGTCCAGAATCCTCCGGAAGACACAGCCAATAAACTGCGCACTGTGCCCCTCTGGGGATTGCGCATGCATCCCCGGCATATGCACGATCTCAAGTCGTTGACGTTGGAAGACGCCATCGAGCGCCACGGCGGTGAGGCCGAGCAGGAAAGGGATCGCTTCGGCCGCCTGAGTGCGGCAGAGAAACAAGCCCTTTTCACATTCTTAAACTCGCTCTAGCGCGAACCGACGCGATGTGATTTTGGAATAACAGCGCCCGCGCAGCGTAGAAAGCTGAGGTGACACCAAGGGTGGGTAAGGAATCAGTTCAAGCCTGTGCGCCAAAACGTTAGATCCCAAGGTTAGCTATTCTCGCTTGGAGGGTCGACCTCTTCATCCCAAGCCGCGCCGCCGCTCCTTGGGCACCCGAAATGATCCAATTCGATTGTTTAAGGGCATTGACGATCTGCTGACGTTCTGTATCCTTGAGGACCTTGTCGAGCAGCACAATCGCGACCACTGGGAAGCCATTTACGCCGTAACTTGCGAGTGTTTCGTCCGTAGTCATTGCAACGCCGACCCCGGGTGCGGTCTCCGCTCGGGTTCTCTCCACAGATGCTTCGATATTGGAATGCGTCGGCGGATTTAGATTTGTAGGTTGTCAAAGCCGTAACCACAAGCTTGTTCTTCCCGTATCGGTTCCGGAGCGTGTTCAAGTCAGACAGTTCACGCATACAGGGGGCACACCCCAGGAAGAAGAAAGAAAGCACCGCCACGCGGCCTGGTTGGATGAGACTGGATCCAGAGCTTCCATTCCACCCAACAGCCTTAAAACGGTGATGTCAAGTGCTGGGTGCATTTCCATATTTGCCCAGCGGAGGTCCTCGGCACCCCAGGTGTTTGTTTCCTCCGGCTGCGACTTCACGAAGCGATTCATTTCGTCGAGAATCTTCGCAGCACGTTCCGTATTTCCGGCCAGATAATATCTGTGCACCAAGTCCTAACCCGCTCTTAACATGCAACTAGTCAGCGAAGGAGACACTCCTTTCATGTCGGCCTTGGTGCGATCCAACAGAATTGCGTACCGTTCGTCCGACCATCCGAGCGCTTTCTCCGGAGCCGTGCTTGCTTCATCATCGACCGCTACGTCGATCTGTGAATACACCGGCTCAATCGGGTCTTCTTTGAGAATATTTTGGATTGTTGCCCACGAAGCTTCCCAGTTTCCGGTCGTTCGCATCTGTAGTACAGCGAGCAGGACGCGCGCGTCGGGTCCGTGCTCTAACTTTTGGCCTTGAAGGTAACGCTGCACCGCCAGAAGGGCCTTCGGATAGTTCGCTTCACATAGTTTCGCCAGCCAGTACAGTTCTACAGTTCTTCGCCGGACACGGTATCAAGCGAAAAACGAGGACAGAGTGCCTTCCCACGTTCCTCAACGATATTACCGGGCAGCGTCTTAGTGGCTGGTTGCTTGTGTGCACGCAGCGCTGCTTCCCATTCGGTCAACGGTTGTCGAGCAAACTGATACGCCTCAGAGGGCTTTGTGAATGCTGGCGGATCAAGGGAGGATTGCCCAGTCAAAAAGGTCAGTACGCAAAGCGGCCATAAAAGCTTCACGGTCCTTACCCCCGACGAAGAATCACGATGCCGCAGAATCGTCTTCGGTTGCCCAACAGTCCTGGTAAACGAGAAAGGACATAGCAATGGAACCATGCAAGAGAAAGGATGGCTCGTATCGAGCGTTCGTCACTAGTCGTGCAGGTCACGCTCATAATAAACTTTCGGTCCTATATCATTTCGTACAGCGTCCAGCAGCTCATCGAACATTGTCCTGATTTCGTCCTTCCAGCGTTCTTCATGTGTGCTTCTCCACGACGGTAAACGCAAAAGCAGCAGAACGATGATGACAGCCAGTTCTTTCTCCACGGTCGTCATAGTCTCAAATTTACTGCCGTACTCAGACCAAGCTGCAATGCCCACGACTATCAGCACAGCAATGAATATGCCTGCACCGAGATAACGCTTCCACGGTTTAGGTTTAGATTTATTCCTCATCGTGCCCTCCTAGGTTTGAGGGCTGGATTCTGCGGCCCGTTACGAGTTGCCATCATTTTGCCCCTCTACTGTCCCGTATACGGCCTGCTAATTGCCGAAAGCATACCACGGCCCAGGAGCAGCGGGTGTGTTATCCCGGTCCAATGATCGATTAACGAAGCGGCGTCTGGCTGTGAGTGAGATTTGCATCACAAGACCGCCCGCACAACCTTGTTTGCGCAATCCAAATCAGACGCTCTGGACCGCCCCGCGTCTGGGGATGTGGTTGAACAGCCTCCGGCCCCAGTCCCGCAGGTTACGGGGAGAATTTGCCATGACTTACTGCAAGTCCTTGATCTCCGTCCTGGTCATACTTTGTTTACTTCCAATCGCGACACTGGGGCAAACGGCTCCTACGGCTCAGAACTAGCCAGGCCCTCTAGGCAAGCTCATTGATGTTGGCGTGTCCCTACCGAAAACCCCATCCGCTTTGAGAACACAAGCTTTGCAACGATTCATGCGATCATAGCAACCCACGATGAACTCCGTCCTCATTGCCTTTTTTGCTGTACTTGCCTCAAGTTTTCGAACCAGCGCTTCTCTGCGGGCCGAGATACTCGCCCTTCGCCACCAATTGGCGGTTCTTCAGGCCAACGCGCCGCGTCGTTTGTGCCTCAAGCGTTCCGACCGCGTGCTATGGATTCTGTTGTCGCGATGGTTTCCGGGCTGGCGCCAATGTCTGCGAATCGTTCAACCTGCAACAGTAATCGCTTGGCACCGCAGAGCCTTTGCGTTGTATTGGAGCCGGAAATCACGGCGCTGGCCGGGAAGGCCGCAAGTAACGGCAGAGATTCGTGCTTTGATCCGGCACATGAGCCGGACCAATCCAGTGGGGAGCGCCGCGTATTCATGGGGAACTGCTTAAGTTAGGAATCGAAATTGCGGAATCCACGGTTGGCAAATACCTGCCGCATCGCCGCAAGCCGCCTTCACAGACCTGGCGGGCATTCCTGAGTAATCACCTCGCCGAGATGGCCTCCATGGACTTCTTCACCGTGCCAACGGCAACGTTTCGAGTTCTGTTTGTGTTGGTTGTCCTATCGCACGCTCGTCGCCGCATCGTGCACTTTGCCGTGACGGAACATCCCACGCAGGAGTGGACGTTACAGCAACTTCGGGAAGCGTTTCCCTGGAACCAGTCACCGCAGTATCTGCTGCGCGACCGCGATGCAATTTATGGCGAACACTTGGTGGCCGTCATCGAGGGCATGGGAATAGAGGAGGTACTAACCGCGCCGCGATCGCCCTGGCAGAATCCATACGTAGAAAGGCTAGTGGGCTCAATTCGGCGGGAATGCCTGGATCATATCGTTGTGTGGAACCAGAGGTCGTTACGCCGGATTCTGCAAAGCTATTTTGCTTACTACGAGCACTCGCGCACGCACCTGGCGTTGGCCAAGGATTCGCCAGAACCGAGAGCCGTGGAAACGCGGGAGCAAGGCCGCATCGTATCCATTCCTCAAGTCGTCGGCTTGCACCATCGCTACCGGCGACAGGCTGCTTAGGCACCGCCGCAAAATAAGAGGGTCCGATCTGAGAGTTTTGTCGGCGCTGCTGACTCTCAATATCGAACTCTGCGCAACTCCTCTCGGTTCGCCCCCTCTTGTTCACGACAAAAGCCCCCGCGGATGTGCCCAGCTGAGCTTCGCTCCAAGGCCATCCGCAGATGAGTATTGCCAACCCCAGCCCCCGTTGCGATTTTTGGTAATCACACCTCCAACAATTGCGAGTATAGCAATTGGGCTTTATTCGCTCAGGTGGACTCGCCCAACTGTGAAACAGCACGACCCTGAGTTCGAACGATCTGCCGCTCACGTCTTTGTTCGGTTTACCAAGCGCTGGACTCGGCGGGAGTATGGGCGGTGGGTCGTATCGGCCCATGCTTCAACGTCCAGCCTTCGCAGATCGAACTCTTATTTCGTCCGCGAGGTTCTGGCAGTTCGGTAGATAAAGAAGTTTGTCCGGCTGTTCTCCATCCGCGACCGTTTTGAGGTATTTGTGGGCATGAATCCATAGCCACGATGACCTCAAACCGTCGGCCCCCGGCTCTCTCTACGTAGAAAACAGCAATTCCGTCCTCGATCTGTGAAATAGCCTCGTCTTGGGTGAGTGACCAATGACACCCGTCCGGCTTGATCCCACAAATCGCTTGGATTAGCTCATGGGTGTCGGATCGGTCGGTCTTGACGACGTGCCGCACGCGGAGGCATGGAGCCATTTTGCCCCTCCTCAGTATTTCCATTGCGAACCTTGAGCCGGACCCTTCAAATCAGCTTCGAACGCTGGAAGCGGAAGTACTTGTAGGGGTATCCGTGGGAACAATGCCGTAAGCGTATACCTACGAATCTTAGATGTCCAGCTACAAACTCTCCCTCCCGGCTCTCCGAGCCTCGCCGATGCAACTTACCCCTCGAATCGATCCGGTTCGCCCGGTGAATACATCATTCAAAATGAGGAAACGGGAGAGCGCGTGGTTATTACTTCAAACGGGGGTGGAGGGCATGTTCGCTAATCAGGACGAATAGCGAAACCTGTTTATCAATGCTCCCAGTCGCGGACGATCTTCCTCAGTTACGGCTGTGAATTTCAATGCCAATCCACTACCCGGCTCCGTACGCTTCACAACTGCGTCGGCCCTGATCTGTCCCTCCTGGACAAGAAATTCAAGCTTGACCGTCGAACCCATACTCCTTGACTTGGCTGTTTCGACAAACAGACCATCCAGGCTCAGATTCCGAACTCGTGAAATGTCTTCAAGTCCAAAACAGCACCAATCGACGAAGACGCCGTCGTGCGTCTCGACTCGGGGGGTGAACCTCCTAGATGTATGCACGACGTAAGGACATTCCGGGAGAAACAGAAGTTGGTCAGGTTGATGTGTATCCGCGACCGTCTTGAGGTACCTGTGGGCGTGAACATCCATTGCGACGATTACGTCATATCGCTTGTCTTTAGGTCCCTCTATGTAAAACGCACAAATCCCATTCTCGACCTGGGAAACTGCGTCCTCGTGCGTTAGCGTCCAATGACTTCCATCTCGCGTCAGCCCACAAATCCATTTGATGCGCTGATGTGAGCCCGTTCGCTCAGTCCTCACGATGGATCGTATATGGAGGTATCGAGCCATGGTTCCTAGCCTCCCGACGATTCCAAACCCGTGGATATCGGGTCGTTTTCCACAGAGGCTCTATCACCTGGGAAGGAAGGCCAATCCAGCAAACACTGTGTGTTCGGCTAGGGTTTGTACCCTAGCCAGAGACCTGAGGGGGCTATAGGTGTTCCTGCTGGACAAGATTTTGCAGGCTCCTGATCCGGCGATACTGGACTGTTCAAATCGAGTCCATTTCTCCGCTCCGATCCGAATCCGGACCCCGATGCCCGAGACAAATGGCAGCGGCAAATTTTCATTCGGAGGGCGGCAGGGAGTCTCGCGGTCTTCAATGCGGGATGGTGGCTGGATGGAATTTTTGCGTACCACACCTCACTTGACAATCAGAAGTATAATTTGAGGCGTCGGAAGGCCAAGCCAGATTCCGGCTCAGTCGTTCCGACCGCGTAGCCCCTCAGGAAAACCTACACGCTGGCTAGCAGTGCACCAGCCCCCAGCCTTCGACTGGCTGCACCGTCATCCAGACAAATAAGACTCGAAAGGAGAATTTCAAATGTCCCCACAGTCCGCCACAGCGCTGCAGCCCGTCAAAGGACCAGCACAGACGAGTATCTTCAACCGGATGGAGGAGCTTCACCATGCAATTGCCCGAAGAGCGTTCGAGATTTTTGAAGGCAAGGGCCGATGGCCCGGTCGTGAATTGGATGATTGGCTGCGTGCTGAATCCGAGCTGCTTCACCCCATGCACCTTGAACTCATGGAGTCGGATAACCATGTTACCGTTCGGGCCGAGGTACCTGGTTTCAGCGCCAAGGAGCTTGAAATTAACGTCGAACCTCGACGCTTGACCATCAGCGGAAAACGCGAAACCAAGGACGAAGCCAAGAAGGGCAACACCGTTTATTCCGAGTTGTGCGCAGGCGAGATTTTGCGGGTAGTTGACCTGCCGACAGAGGTCGATATTTCCAACGCGGCCGCGACGCTGAAGGACGGCATCCTTAACATCAAGATGACAAAGACTCCGACTCCGAAGTCAGTTCGCGTTGAACTGAAAACTGCTGGTTAAGGAACGCCAAAGGGAACGAGGAGACTTTTGTGCCCCAATCTGACTTGGGTCCCTTTCCAAGCTGACGGGATTCCGTAGAATTCTTTCGCGCTGTTGAAGCGCTACCAGCAGCCCAAGTGCTTTGCCGTAGGCTGCTATCGCTCCAGCTAGACTGTGAAATTCTGGAGAGTCCTTCGCAGCCTTCCTGTCCATGGCGAATTACTGAATTGGGCCAAAATTAGGTGTTTTTTCGGGTTTTGATACCATGCCTGGATGCGCGATGTCCTCATCCCTTTGTCAGAGGCGGTGAGCGACTGGGCCATTTTAGCGGTCCATTTAGGGCCACCCCTTTCCCTCTTGTCGAGGATCTCAGAACGGTCCTCGCCGTGAAGGGTTCGCTTCGCCGCGCAACGCCGGCGCGCCCTTGACCGCTGCGGGCCGTTCTGAGAGAACACCCCCTTCCAAGAGGGAAAGGGGCAGAGTGAAAAGTAACCAGACCACCGCTGTTTTGGCCCCTTTTTCCACCGCCATCGACACATGATTCATTTGATTGTCACCGTCGTCCGGCTTGCACGCCCGGGAGGCCTCCGTTCCGTCCTTGCCGAGTCGCAGCAGTTCGCAAAACCGTTTAAGGCTCTCACTGGCAGGGACGGCGCCATCTCGTGCATCCGCATTAGCCAAGAAGCGGGGCGCGTCGTCTAGCAGGTAAGTGTCTTCGGCGCCGCCAGGGGCATAAGCCCAAGCGCCGTAAGAGCGCCAGCCAGAGATCGATCGGCCAATTTTCTCTCGCACCCACAAGATAAGTCCTTCATGCTGTCGCTGGGATGGCCAGTATTGCGCAGCGCGCTAAAATGCCCGGAATGCGAGGGTCGATTAAAAAAGATGCCGGAGCCGGGCGAACCGCTAGGGCCTGTTTTTGGATTCTGGCCGACATCCATCAGTGAAGGCGGGTGGATGGAATGAGGGAGGATGAAATGAAACCGACAACGGAGTTGAAGCTGCGACCCTATCATGAGTGGCCGCCCTGTGACGGACACCCGCGACCTGCCGTATTTCCCGAGCTTGCCAAAATACTGGAGCGCGGAACGATCACCGTGTTTCTTGACCCGATAGAAAACGACTACTTGCCCAAGCCGGACAGCAGTGCTCTCCCACGGTGCGACAGACCTCTGTTCTGGGCCATCGCTGAGCCCCGGCTCAGAGGATGGGTATGCCATCACTGCATAGAAGTGAATTAGGTGCGGCGTGGGAACACATGATTGAAATCGCAGACCAGGGAAGCAAATGCAGCAAGTTTGCTGTAGGTTTGGATGGGACAAGCCGCATTAGCTCGTCGCAAAAATCAGTCGAAAAGATTATATGTGGCGGGTCCCCGTGGGTTCGGACTGTGCCTTGTTTTCCCCGCCGAGATCCTGAGTTTCTTGCGAGGCCAGGCCTACCAGGTCCTCCTCATTCGTGCGTCTCGCGCCGCATTGCGGGCATGTCCAAAGGCGGAAGCTTGTCTTTTCCGGATGGATTTCCGCGAGATACATCGGCATCCCGTCAAGGAAACATCTGACTTTGGGCAGCATGTCCATCTCATCCCCGTTTCCGTTCTGGCTCAGCATGAAGTATCCACGATGGGTGTTGTAGCGGACGAGACAATCGGGCTCCGTACAGCCATACGTGGTCGCTTGAGTTGCGTCATCCCCGTTATTCAAGAAGCTCCGATTCAACCTCATTTCCAGAAGATGTTCGTGACAAAGCGGGCGAAGGTCTTTGCTCGGCTGAGTAGCAGGCATATCCCCTCCTCCAGGACACCTCCAAACGTGCTTCTGCCGGACACCGTGAGTCAGTGGAACACGCTAGGTCCGTTAGGTTTTGGAGTTGTACCCCAGTACGTAAATTCATATGCCAGCGACTTACGGTTGTCAAGAGTCTATTCCCTGAAGGTGCATGCGGGATTAGCGTCGTCTTGAGGAACACCGCATTGCCGTTCTGTCCTGAGCGAACTGCCATAATCAGCGAACGATGCCCCAAAGCCACACTAAGCTACCCCTTGACACTCGACAGGAACCGATGGCATTCTCTTGTCGAATGCCGAGGGGAGAGATGAAGCAATCTACCGATCTTCTGCAAGGGACGCTCGACTTGCTGATCTTGAAGTCGCTGGCGCTTGCTTCCATGCATGGGTGGGGAATCGCCGAACGTATTCAACAAGTATCGAAAGACGCGCTACAAATTGGACAGGGGTCCTTATATCCCGCGCTGCACAGATTGGAATACAAAGGCTGGATTAAAGCCGACTGGGGTGTTTCCGAGAACAATCGTCGCGCAAAGTTCTACTCACTCACTCGTGCAGGGAAGAAGCAACTACAGGCCGAAATGGAAGATTGGAATCGACTCACAAACGCAATAGCCCTCGTGTTGGAGCGAGTCTGACAGGCCACGAATGCTCACCGAATTTCTAACACGTCTCCGGTTTCTGGTCGCACGCAAGGGTCCCACCGATGTAGATGAGGAGCTACGATCTCACCTCGAACATCTCATCGAGACGAACATAGCCGCAGGGATGTCCGCTGAAGAAGCGCGGCGACACGCGGCAATCGCTTTCGGAGGGGTTGAACAGACACGCGAGGAGTGCCGTCAACAAGCGCCTGGATGGCTCGCGGAGACTGTTGCCCAGGACGTGCGCTATGGCTTACGCATGCTCCGGAAAGATCCGGGCTTCACGCTCGTGGCTTTCCTGACCCTTGCGCTCGGTGTCGGCGTGAACACAGCAATGTTTACAGTGATCCGAGCAGTGCTCCTGAAGCCGTTGCCATACCGTGATCCGGGCGGACTGGTGCGTCTCGTGCTGACCGTCCCCAATCGCAACATAATTGATCAAGCATTCAACGAACTGCGATTTGAGGAGATGCGAGCCACCGCTAAGTCCTTCAGTGAATTGGGAGCCTTCGGACCGCTAGAGAATTTCACTCTTTCCGGTGGCAGTGAGCCTGAGGTTGTGAATGCTGCTCGCGTCTCCGCGAATTTCCTGGCGATTCTAGGCACGGAGCCCATGCTTGGACGCAGCTTCCTTCCAGAAGAGGACAAGCATGGAGGGGATCCTGTGGCAATGATCAGCAGCGAGTTATGGTGGCGCCGATTCAACGGTGATCCACATGTCGTCGGTAAATCGGCCACGGTTGATGCGGTCCCGTACACAATTATTGGCGTCTTGCCAGCGGGTTTTGCCTTTCCGACGGCTGACGTAGACATTTGGGTGACCCGCCCGTCCGAATGGTCGGCGCTTCCATCTGGAGCTTGGCGCACGGTAGGTTTATTGAAGGGTTTCGCCCGCTTGAAGCCGCAAGTCAGCTTCGAACAGGCGCGCGCTGAGATGAATGTACTACAACGACGCTACGCTACCGCTCATCCCAATCCCAATGACGCAGATCCACGTGTAACCATGAACGTAGTGCCGTTGAGGGATCAAATAGTAGCCAATGTCCGCCCGATGCTCTGGATGCTGTTTAGTGCGGTGGGGTTTTTACTTCTGATCGCTTGCGCCAACGTGGCTAGTCTGTCTCTTGCACGGGCGACGACTCGCTCCCGTGAGTTCGCAGTAAGGGCAGCAATAGGTGCCACGCGCGGTCGACTCCTTGCCCAACTACTGGCGGAGGGCCTGATACTTGCGACCATTGGAGGAATTGGTGGTCTCTTCTTGGCGAAATGGAGTTTGCATTCCATCGTCCGCATTGAGGCACTTCATCTGCCGCGCGTCGCAGAGATTCGCCTGGACAGCATAGTCCTCGCATTCACATTGGCGCTTTCCATCGCGACTGTCGTTCTATTCGGGCTTTTCCCGTCCCTCTCGGTGTCGCGGCCTGATGTAGCGGGGATATTGCGGGGGAATGTTCAGGGAGACCATGAAGCATGGAAACTGCTTGGCAGTCGTGGGCTGCTAGTAATAGGACAAGTCGCTCTATCGACGGTGTTGCTCATCGGTGCGGTGCTTCTTCTGAGGAGCTTCGCTCGCCTGCACAGCGTCGACCCAGGATTTCGACCATCGAATCTCCTCACCGTAAGACTCGCTCTACCCCGCGCACGATACGACACAGACGTAAAGAAATACGCTTTGTTCCAGGAATTGATGCGGCGCTTGGCAGCCATTCCCGGCGTACGCAGCGCCTCCGCAGCACTCTCGCTTCCCACGAAAAACCCCTTGTACACCAACATAATGAAAGTCGAGGGAGTCCAACTCACCGACCAGGATTACGGGCTGTCAGACATACAACTGCAGAGCATTACACCAGGATATTTCGAGAGTTTAGCCATTCCGCTGCGGCAGGGCCGCGAATTTACCGAACAGGACAACGATTTGGGCGCCCCACCGGTGGTGATACTTAATGAGAGCTTGGCTCGCCTCCTCTGGCCTGACTATCCACGAACCATAGATCTGATTGGTCGGCACATTTGGGAGGGTGCCGATAAGATGATCGGCGAGCTGAAGATTGTAGGCGTAGTAGGCGACGTGCACGAACGTGGGCTGACCAGCCAACCTCGGCCCGAATTTTATGTACCGTTTGTGGTCCATCCTCCCCAAAGGGTCTACTTGGCCGTGCGCTCTCAGGCCGATCCGCTGAGCCTGGCCACCGTCGTTCGCAACCAAGTGCTGGCGATTGATAGCGACCAGGCCATCTCAGACGTGCATACGATGGAAGACGTAATCGATGAATCTGTAGGGCAGCAGCGCTTAACAATGCTGCTAGTCAGTTCGTTTGCTATCCTCGCCCTGCTACTGGCCATCGTTGGCATTTTTGGCCTTGTTGCCTACTCTGTATCAGTACGAACGCAAGAACTAGGTATCCGACGGGCATTGGGGGCACAGCGGAGGGACATCCTGGGGCTCGTGCTCGGCCAAGCCTTTACACTAGCTTTTCTTGGGGTTGGGCTCGGCCTCGTCGCAACATTCGCGCTAACGCGACTGATGAAGGATTTTCTGTTTCAAATAAGTGCCACTGATCCGGCTACGCTCGTAGGAATAGCGCTGCTGTTTTTTATCGTGGCCTTGCTGGCCAGCTTCATTCCGGCTGAGCGGGCAACGCGGGTCGAACCAATGACGGCCCTGCGCACGGCTTGATCGCGCGATATGCCTTTAATCCCGGCCCCTAGCTTATCGAGTTAAGAGAGCCCACTTACGCACACGCGTCAATGTTCCTCGTGCTGTCACTAAATCGCCACAAGACGGTGCCTTCCGCAGCTGTCACTGCCATCTTCGTGCTGGCGGGTTGCTCGGTAAGGAAGCCCATTGCTCCACCCTACGCTCCGTTTCGGCTCGAGTCTGTAAGGGGTGATTCCGTTCTTCTTACGCCGCCTATTCCGGAGGGCAAGAATGAGTGCGCGTTAGTTAAACTAACGCTCAAGAGCAGTCCTGCGCCCTCGGGAGTTCATTGTTCCGCGGAGAGAGGTCATTTCCGTGTCGAGCAAGCAAATAACGACCCCAGTTCTGTCCACATTACACTGCCAGCCCTAGCGACATGGCTCGGCGATTTAGAAGGCGGCTTCGGCTCCGATGGCAAGGATGAAATCGCAGCACTGTTCGCACTTCTGGGTGATTTAGACAAACTGCAGGAAGCAGGTTGTTTTCCGGACACCAAGCTCTCGATTCGTGATTTCATCCTGCAAAGCCTCCCCATGAAGCCAACCGACAGCCTATTCAATTATTACGGTTACCTCGCAGATCACAGTGGACTGAACCTCAAGCCTGGGATGCGCTTAAAGGTCGAGCACGCCTATTTCCGACCCGCTGAAGAAGGAGAGGAAGAGCACACCGCCAAGCTTTTCCTTGGGGTCAGCACCGCGTACTTCAACCTGCAGTTGACCAGTGATGGCAGGATTCGCTTCCGTCAAAATGGGACTGCCAAGTACACACCGCCATCTCTGGTTCACGGGGTACATGATGAGATCTCAGATCTCGCCATCAGTTCCATTCCGCAGGAGCGTTACTTCCGGCTTCTTTTCAAGACATATCTCGTGCCCCAAAAACACACCCGCTCCACAGCTATCATTGGAGCAACGAAATCCAGCCAATTAGATGAACTCGACAAAGAACTCCGCGCCCATCTTGCTGAGGATTGCAAAAATACCGCAGCAATCTACGGAGCCGTCTGTTTCGGGTTCGAAGGGTTCGTTACGCTTACCCCACAGGTCAAGGTAGAGTTGAACGGAAAAACCAAGTTCATTGATTCGGGAACAAGAATCAAGGACCTTTTATCCCGGTCACAAGCAGACGGCCTCAAATCTCTTAAGATCCAGCGGCAGTTTCTCGATTCCTACTATGATCTGCAGTTCGACCCTGCCGACCCCAATGTGTTATCACTCGCGCTTGTAGCTCGTGATCGAGTGACTTGGTCCAACAGTCCCCGAGCGCTTCATTGAACCAGGAAGGCGTCTCCTATCCCATGGTAAAAAGAAGACGAAAAGTCAACGGTCTCAGCCGTCGCGAAACCCAAATAATGGCCGTTCTTTACAAGTTGGGGAAAGCTAGCGTTGCAGACGTTCTCGATAAGTTACCGGACAGAAGGAACTATTCGACCGTGCGCGCCCAACTTCGGGTGCTTGAAGAAAAACGGCTCGTACGACACGAAACGAAGAAGCTGCGGTACCTCTACGCTCCGACCGTGCCGCGTCAGATTGCGCAGCGTTCCGCTCTCCGTCATATGATCGAAACTTTCTTTGATGGCTCCGTGGAAAATTCGCTCGCTACGATCCTAACTGAAGACAACCTAGAGCTATTGTAATTGTAAGCGCTCTTGTGCACGTGGTCAGGCTGCGTGGTGCGGATCATTACGTTGACTTATCAAACGAGGCTGACGTGCGCGAAATGAAATCCCTCCTCAGCACTTTTCGGTAGCAACGCTGACTGGCCACTCACAATGGACCATTAACCCGCTGTCGGTAGAAGTGGTCCCACTGCATCATCCGAACTAACTTTCTACTCGAAGAGCGAGGTGTGCGGTTCCGCTCGCCGAGGCATGTGTGGCTTGCGCCCCGCCCCATCACCCCAGAGTCTACGGAACACCTCGACAGTCGAAGGGCCAAGTCCGGCGTATAATGTCGCCTTCCGAATTATGCCGAATTGAGTCTCATAGCCAACCGTCTTTCCTCTCCATAGCTGGCTGTCGAGGCCCAAGCGATGCTTTATTTAAGTCGGCATAATCCCGCGTAAATTGATCCCAGTACCAACTCCTCATAACACGGCGAACCAGAGCCCAGTACCCACTTTTGTGGAAGCTTATAGAACTTCTTGAGAAGTCCTCCTCAAGAAACGAAATTCTGCAAGTTCTGCTCGGACGGGAGGGCCTTTGTGGTCTGTTTCGGTGTCGTCTCCCGTCGAAAGATCGCTGGCCACTGCAAAATCAGGGTAGGCACAACCCAAGCCAGAACGTTACAAATCCAGATCATGCTGGGGTTGGTGCCCGTATCCAACCGGCCAAGGACAGGGATTTCGTCGCGCGATTCGGGTGATCGATGGCTAGGTCGGAGATTATGCCGACTTAATCAAGCATCAGTGTGCGTGGAAAGACAGGAATGGAGGGGAAACGGTGTTGACGACATGGGGGGATTCGGCATAATCCGCGACGCGGCATTATATGCCTTGAACTAAACCGCTACGCAGTATGGGTAGTGCTACAGTCGTCTTGTCCTGACAGGTTGTCCTCGCCGCTGCTTCAGTTCCCTCTCCTTTGCGAAACCATGGCGTGGCTGTTTGCAGCCTATTCCATCTCGCAAAGGAGATTTCCATGACTTCTCTTCGGCAGCGCATGATCGAGGACCTGCAGGTCCGGAACCTTGCCGCGAACACCCAAGACTCTTACGTCCGGCAAGTCTCGCTCTTCGCCCGATACTTCAATCAGTCACCCGAACTGCTAGGACCGGAGCAGATCCGCGCCTTAGCTCTATTTGACGAACGAGAAGAAACTGGCAACCGGCTCCATCGTGATCGCCGTTTCCGACCTGCGCTTCCTCTATAACGTGACGCTCAAGAAAGGCTGGAGCTTCGAGGAAGTCATCCCCGCACCCAAGAAGCCCCAGAAGCTGCCTATCGTACTGAGCCCCGAGGAAGTTCTTGCGTTTCTGGACTGCGTCCGGAGCAGGAAACATCGTGCTATCTTGACCACCTGCTACGCCGCCGGCCTTCGTATCTCCGAGGCCATTGCGCTCACCCCTTCCGCGATCGACAGCAAGCGCATGGTCATCCGGGTCGAGCAGGGTAAAGGGAGAAAAGATCGCTTATGCGCCGCGGTCCAAAATGCGTAGTGATTGTTGGCAAATGCCAGAATCATGATTCGCCGCTCTTGAACCTTCTTGTGAAGACTGACCCACTCGGAAAGATCACCTTGGCGATCAACAATCACCTTGTCCCAAGTTGTCCTTTTTTCCTCGATCCCTTTCCGGTCCCCCAAACCACCGAACGTAAGTGAAGTTAGACGTTATTAGATCGAATTTGTCCTTCATCTCCCACGGCCGCGGCATCCAGCCTTGATCAATTAGCGTGAGAGCGACGCCGTGCTCTCGCAACACATCTCCACAGTGTCGAAGTGCTGCGCGTAGTAGCTGAGGTAGTCGGCGGGTCGCAAACCCCTCGGATAGAACGATCCCTGCCATCCAGTGGCCGTGAACGACGAGGTCCCGAGGAGAATCGGCGGATGGTTCACGGAAGAGAGTATAGCGCCCACCCTCGCCGGTTCGTCGTTTTGGATTGCTCAGAACTTGCCAGGTCATGCGAAGCCAGGATATTGCTCTGTTCATCGACCAATCGGAACCAGTCACGGTTGGAACGATTACTCATAACGAAGCGCGACTAGGGGATCGGTTCGCGCCGCGCGGCGGGCGGGCAGCAGACAGGCGGCTAGGCCGACGAGCAGGATAATAGAAATCACGGCAGCAAATGTCGATGGATCCGTGGTTGAAACACCGGAAATTTGGCTGGCGAGAAAGCGCACGAGTGCATAGCTCCCGAGAAGCCCGGTGAAAATGCCAGCCGCTACCAGACGGAGGCCGTTGAGAAGCACGAGCCGAAGAATGCTTCTCTGTTGTGCTCCCAGCGCCATGCGAATGCCAATTTCGTGGGTGCGCAGGGAGACGCTATAGGCCATCACGCTAGAAATGCCAATTATGACGAGCAGAAGACCAATGCTGGCGAAGGAGCCAAAGGTGACAACTTCAAATTGTGGTCCGCGGTAGAACTCTCGCAGCGAGCCTTCGAGTGTTCCTGATGCTGAGATTCCAACATTTGGATCAATCGCCCGCACTTCCTGGCCAACGGTTTTCAAAATCAGTGTTGGGTCAGAGGCTGTCCTTGCCATGAAAGTCCGCCAGCTATATCCCTGAACGCTATAGGGGATGAAGGCTTGGGGAAGGGCTTCCCAAGCGGGGTTGTCAAAGTTGCGAGTCTTGTAGTCCCGCACGACCCCAATGATTTCGAAATAAGTGTCGTGCGGCGCATCCAAAAAGGTCCGGTCGAGAACGTCCATCTTGATTCGTCGGCCGAGCGGGTTTTCGTTCGGAAAATACTGGCAAACAAAAGCCTGATTTACGACCATAACTTGGCGAGCAGCACTCACATCGTCTTCGGAGAACAATCCGCCGCGAATCAAAGGCCGGCCGAGCATTTGGAAATAACCTTCGCTAACCGACTCAAGTGTGGTCTGCCAACGTTCCGTGTGAGGCTTGCCGGGAATGATCGTGTCGCTCCATTCGTCTTGCAGCGGGGGTTCCTCAATCGATTCGGAAACGGAGATCACGCCGGGAAGAGCACGAAGCCGGTCGAGGATTTGCCGAGTGAGGGCATTTTTCTTTTGCCGAGTGACATCGACATCGGTGTTATATGCCTTGGGCAGAGAGAGACGAAAGTAGAGAACGTTTTGGGGATCGAAACCCAGGTCCACGCGTGTCAGCACAAGAAAGCTGCGCATCAAGAGGCCAGCGCCCATCAACAAGACGATAGAGAGAGCAACCTCGCCAATCACCAGAGAGGCCCGCAATTTGCCATGACGAAAAGTCGTTCCAACGCCTTTGCCGCTGCCCGTGAGCCGCGGCTGCAAGTTGCCGCGCATCGTGTGGAGAGCCGGGGCAAGACCGCACAGGATCGTCGTCAGAAGCGTTATGCCCAGTGCTAACAAAAGAACTGGCACACTCATGTGAATTAGGGTTTCGTCTGGGAGTGTTCCAGCAGGGATGAGCGCCACGACAATTTTCAAAGCAAAATACGCCAATGCACAGCCAGCGATTGAGGCAGCGGCAGCAAGCACAAAGCTCTCTGTAAACAATTGTTGGATAAGGCGAGCGCGGGAGGCACCCAGTGTGGAGCGCATGGCCATTTCTCTTTCGCGCGCGGTCGCACGTGCCAACAAGAGGTTCGCAACATTGGCACAGGCGATTAGTAGCAAAAGCAGGACAGCGGCGAGCAAGCCATATATTGTTTTCTTGAATCCCCCGATAAGACTGTCGAGTAGAGTTGCG
>Ga0209154_1000411_pt1 | contig 29575 bp, 29 predicted proteins | sample GraSoiAngelo_121_FD_185878 | JGI IMG/M metagenome (GOLD analysis project Ga0209154, IMG submission 185878) | Grasslands soil microbial communities from the Angelo Coastal Reserve, California, USA - 14_0919_12_20cm (SPAdes) (version 2) | ecosystem: Environmental > Terrestrial > Soil > Grasslands ... | reverse complement strand
TGATCGGGCCGGCAAGAATGCCTGATGCAGTCGTCAAAAGGCTCTCCGAGGAAGCCGCGAAGGCGGTTCGCTCCAAGGCCGTGCTCGAGCGCCTCGCCACGGAGAGCGCGATCCCGGTCGGCTCGACGCCGCGGGAGTTCGCGCAATTCATCGCCCAGGAGCAGGCGCGGTGGAAAGAAGTCATTCAAAAGGCCCACATCAAGGCGGACTGATGTACGACGTCATCGTGGTCGGCGGCGGCAACGCGGCCTTTTGCGCGGCCCTGGCGGCCCGGGAGCACTGCGCTCGAGTCCTGGTTCTGGAAAGAGCTCCTGAAGAAGAGGCGGGCGGCAATTCGCGCTTCACCGCCGGCTTGCTGCGCGTCGTCTACCGAGGCGTCGACGACATCAAGCGGCTGATCCCGGATCTTTCAGAGCAGGAACTCTCGAGCACGGACTTCGGCACCTATACCGAGGAGCAGTTTCTCGACGACATGGCGCGCCTCACCGAGTACCGCTGCGATCCCGATCTCACCGAGGTCCTCGTCAAGCAGAGCCTGCCCACGGCGCTCTGGATGCGCAGCAAGGGCGTGCGCTTCACCGCCGCCTGGGGGCGGCAGGCGTTCAAGGTGGAAGGCCGCTTCAAGTTCTGGGGCGGGCTCACCGTCGAGGCCGTGGGCGGCGGCCCCGGGCTCATCGACTCGCTCACGCAGGCGGCGCGAAAGAATGGCATCGACATCTGGTACCAATCGCGTGCCGTCTCCCTCGTCTCGGACGATGATGGCATCCACGGCGTCGTCGTGAAAAAGGCGGGGAAGACCGTCGAAGTCAAAGGCAGGTCGGTGGTGCTGGCGGCAGGAGGATTCCAGGCGAATACCGAGTGGCGCACGCGCTACCTCGGTCCCGGCTGGGAGCTCGCCAAGGTACGCGGCACGCGCTTCAACACCGGCGACGCGATCCGCATGGCGCTCGACATCGGCGCGCAGCCCATTGGCAACTGGTCGGGCTGCCACGCCGTGGCCTGGGAGAGAAACGCCCCGGAGTTCGGCGACCTCGCAGTCGGCGACCAGTTCCAGAAGCACTCCTATCCCTGGGGCATCTACATCAATGCGCAGGGCAAGCGCTTCGTTGACGAGGGCGCCGACTTCCGCAACTACACCTACGCCAGGTACGGGCGCGTCGTTCTTCAGCAGCCCGGCCAGTTCGCCTGGCAGATCTTCGACGGCAAGGTGAGGCACCTGCTGCGCGACGAGTACAAGATCAGGCAGGTGACAAAACGCGTAGCCAACACGCTTGCCGAATTGGTCTCCGTTCTCGACGACGTGAACGCGGAAGCTGCGCTGAAGGAAATTCAGAACTACAACGCCGCGGTGCGCACCGACATCGCGTTCAATCCGAACGTCAAGGACGGGCGACGCACCGAAGGCCTCGCGGTGCCGAAGTCGAACTGGGCGAATACGATCGACACGCCGCCTTTCGAGGCGTATGCGGTGACCTGCGGCATTACCTTTACTTTTGGAGGACTGAAAGTAAATCCCGACGCGCAGGTCGTGAATACGGACGGGCAGCCGATGCGCGGGCTGTACGCAGCCGGCGAGCTGGTGGGGGGCATCTTCTGGTTCAACTACCCCGGCGGCAGCGGCCTCACCAACGGCGCGGTGTTCGGCCGCATCGCCGGGAAAAACGCCGCTAGTGCGCGGGCTTGACGCCGTCCTTGCTCACCTGAACGCGCTGGCTGACGAGCTTGCCGTCGGCTTGCACGCGCGCGATGGTGAAGATCGTTTCGCCGGGCTTTAGCGCGGAGCGCTCGCCGCTGTCGAAGGCGACGATCGGCGTGCCCGGCGGCACGATGATTTTCTGCTCTCCGTCCTTGTACTTCAGCGTGATTTCGTTGCCGCCGGCGGATCGCACCACGGCGGCGAGATTGGCGTTGGTCATCTTCGAGCCGGGGAGCAGGTCCCAGGGCATGTGGCCTGCCGGGGCCTGCGGCGGGATCAGGTGCACTTCCTTCGCGACCAGCCTGCCATCGGGCCCGTCCACCGACGTCACGCCGACGTAGGTGCCGGGCTTGATGGCGGCGAGCGTGGTTTTCCTGGCGACTGCGACCTGCGCATCCGGCGCGAGATGCACCTTCAAGTCTTTTCCCTCGCGCGACTTGATGGCGAGCACCTCGCCGCTCAATCCAGTGATGGTGCCGCGCACGCGGACATTGGATTGGGCGAACGCAACGGCGGCCACCAGCAAAAGGGCGAGCAGGGCGAGCGATCTCATGGTCTCCTCCTTGTACGGCGAGGTTAACACCCTTATCCTTCGCCGCATTCCAATGCTAAACCCTTTTCAAGAGATAAAAAAAATCGAGGTCCGGCGTTTCACGGCGCTGCCGGCGAAGTTCCGCGAGAAGCGCCGCACGGCGTGGTCGGATCCGAACCGCCAGGGCGCCGCGGTCGACTCCTTTCTCGAAGGGCCATCGTTCGACCGGCAGGGCAATCTCTGGTGCGTGGACATCCCGTTCGGGCGCATCTTCCGCATCGATCCGCGCGGCGACTGGGAGCTCGCCGCGCAGTACGACGGCTGGCCAAACGGCCTCAAGATCCACAAGGATGGACGCATCTTCATTGCCGACTACAGGCGCGGCCTGATGGTTCTCGACCCCGGGAGCGGCAAGCTGGAGGCGTTCCTCGAGACGGCGTTCAGCGAGGGCTTCAAGGGCCTGAACGACCTGCACTTCGCCGACAACGGCGATCTGTACTTCACCGACCAGGGACAGAGCGGCATCGCCGACCCGAGCGGGCGACTGTGGCGTCTGAGAGCGGGCGGCGAGCTGCAGCGGCTCGTGCACAACGCGCCTTCACCCAATGGGGTGACTTTGAATTCAAAAAATTCCCAGGTCTTCGTCGCGATGACCCGGTCGCAGCAGATCTGGCGCCTGCCGCTGATGCAGGGGGGCGCACCCTCAAAGAGCGGCGTCGCGATCCAGCTCTCCGGCGGCCATGCCGGGCCCGACGGCATCGAGATGGACGACGCCGACGGCCTGCTGGTGTGCCACCTCGGCGTCGGCATCTGGCGCTTCGACGCGAACTGCCTGCCGACCCATCTCGCGCACGCCGGCAACGAGCATCGCCTGATGACGAATATCGCCTTTAGGGGAAAAACCCTCTACGTCACCGACTCGCTAAACGGCGAGATCCTGAGCGCTGAGCTGCCCTTTGCGGGCAAGACGATGTTTTCCCACCTATGAGAGCGATCGTCTTATTGGCTGTGCTTTTTTCCTTCGGCGCGCACGCGCAGTATCCAGCCAAGCCGGTGCGGGTTTTCGTCGGCTACGCGGCGGGAAGCTCGACCGACATCGTCGGGCGCGTCATGGCCGAGCGGCTCGGCGCCTACTGGAAGCAGAACGTGTATGTCGAGACGCGCGCCGGCGCGGCGGGCAACCTCGCGGCCGACGCGGCCGCGCATTCGGCCGGCGACGGCTATACGCTGCTTTTCGCGCAGAACGGCCTGGCGATCAGCGCGGCGGCGCTGCCAAACCTGCCGTATCGCGCCGAAGTCGACCTGGTGCCGCTCGCTCCGGTCGCCTCGACGCCGCACATCCTCATCGTCGCGCCGGATTTCCCGGCGAAAAGCGTGCAGGAGCTGATCGCGCGCGCGCGCGCCGAGCCGGGCAGGCTCGCCTTCGCGTCATCGGGAGTCGGCAACTCCGATCACCTGTGCGGCGAGCTGTTCAATCTGATGGCGGGCATCCAGGCCGTGCACGTGCCGTACAAGGGCGGCGCGCCGGCGGCCACCGATCTCATGGCGGGCCGCATCGCGTATTACTTCGCCGGCATGCCGGTCGGACTGCCGCTCGCCAAGTCGGGCCGGGCGCGCGCGCTCGGCGTGACGGGCAAGCAGCGCTTCGCCAACGCGCCCGAGGTGCCGACGATCGCCGAGCAGGGCCTGCCCGACTACGAGGCGACGCTGTGGCAGGGTTTCTTCGCGCCGGGGACGATCGCGCCCGAGCTTGGCGCGCGCATCGCGGCCGACATCCAGCACGTGCTCGCGCTGCCGGAAACGCGCCAGAGGCTCCAGGGCGCGGGCGCGAGCGTGTTCGAGGACAACCAGGCGAGCTTCAGGCGCTTCTTCCGCGCCGAGATCGAGAAATGGCGCGAGGTGGTGAAGAAGGCAAACCTGAAGCTGGATTGAGATCTCAGGGCTCGAGCTGGCCCCGGACTTCGCCGCCCTTGTGCTGGCTGGTGTGGACGTTCACGTACGTGTTGCCGGACTTGAACGCCTGCAGCTGCGCGGCAGTGAACTTGGCTCCTGCGGGCGCGGTGTAGGTGTCGCCGTTCTTGGTGAGCGGGATGATCACCGGGCCGTTCTGGCCTTTTGCCGCCTGGTGGATGTGCGCCGCCATCCCCGGCACGCCGGTGGTGGTGACGCTGCCGCTCACGGCGCCGTCCGGGCCGACGCGGAAGCTGCCGCTGCCGGAACCCGAAGTCGTCACAGGGGGGACTTCGTTGGCGCCGCTGAGCTGCACGCGGGTCGCGCCGCTGCCCGGCATCCAGTCGGGCATCACGTTCTGAACGTTCGCGCATGCAGCGAGCGCGACCGTGGCGAGGACCGCCAGCAGCGTCTTGATGTTGCTTTTCATCATGAGCCTCCTCCTTGGTGACATGGACAAAACGCCGGGGCGGCTAAAATATTCCGCATGCCCAAGATCTCCGCCTCGACCGCGCTGTCGCGCTTGCGCATTCTAGACCTGTCGCGCGTGCGCGCGGGCCCCACCTGCGTCAAGCAGTTCGCGGACTTCGGCGCCGACGTCATCAAGATCGAGTCGCCTCCCGGGGTCGACCCGAATGAAGCCATGGGCGGGCCGCGCGAGGGTCCCGACATGCAGAACCTGCACCGCAACAAGCGCGCGATGACGCTCAACCTGAAGCTGCCGGAGGCGCGCGAAGTACTCGCCCGGCTGGTGAAGACGGCGGACGTGGTGGTCGAGAATTACCGCCCGGACGTGAAGGACCGCCTGGGAATCGACTACAAGTCGCTCGAGAGAATCAACCCGCGCATCATTCTCGCCAGCATTTCCGGCTTCGGGCAGGACGGGCCCTACCGCGATCGGCCGGGCTTCGACCAGGTGGCGCAGGGCATGAGCGGCCTCATGTCGGTCACCGGGCTCCCCGGGCAGGGGCCGGTGCGCACCGGCGCCGCGATCGCCGACATGGCGGCGGGCCTGTTCGCGGCGCTCGGCGTCATGACCGCGCTCCTTGAGCGCGAGGCCTCCGGCCGCGGGCAGTGGGTGCAGTCCTCGCTCCTGCAAGCGGGCATCGCGCTGCTCGACTTCCAGGCGGCGCGCTACCTGATGAAAGGGGAAGTCCCGCCGCAGGTCGGCAACGACCACCCGACCAGCATGCCGACCTCGGCCTACAAGACCGCCGACGGCTACATCAACGTCGCGGCTTCGGGCGAAGGCATGTGGAAGCGCCTGTGCAACGTCATCGGTCGCGAAGACCTGATTGCGCGCGACGAATTCAGGGACAACGAACGGCGCGCGACGCACCGCGCCAGCCTGAACGCGATCCTCAATGAAAGCTTTGCCGCCCGCACGAGCGAGGAATGGGTGGCGGAGCTGAATCGGAGCGGAGTGCCCTGCGGCCCGATCTACCGCGTCGACCAGGTGTTCGCCGATCCGCAGGTGCGGCACCTCGGCGTCGCCGCCGCGGTCGAGCATCCGAAGCTCGGCCGCTTCAACGTGCTCGACCAGGCGGTGAAGCTCTCGCGCACCCCGGCCGCGGTGAAGACGCCGGCTCCCGAGCTCGGCCAGCATACCGACGAGATCCTGAAGGAGCTGAAGTATGCGCCCGACGAGATCGCGCGCCTGCGCGAGCGAGGAGTGGTCTGATGACTGAACGCATCATCGCGAAGAAGGAAGGCGCCGTCGGCTGGCTGATCTTCAATAATCCCGAGCGCCGCAACGCCGTCTCGGTCGACATGTGGGAGGCGATGCCGCAGGTGCTCGAGGGTTTCGACGCCGACCGCGACATCCGCGTGGTGGTGCTCGCCGGCGCCGGCGACAAGGCGTTCGTCTCCGGCGCCGACATCTCGCAGTTCGAGAACCAGCGCTCGGGCAAGGAAGCGGTGCAGCGCTACGAGGAGATCGCCGAGGCCGCGCAGGCGCGGCTGCAGACGCTCGACAAGCCGGTGCTCGCCATGATCCGCGGCTACTGCCTGGGCGCCGGCGTCAACATCGCCAACGTCTGCGACCTGAGGATCGCCGGCGACGACGCGCGCTTCGGCATCCCGGCGGCCAAGATGGGCCTCGGATACCGCGCCTCGTCGATGAAGAATCTCGTCGACACGGTGGGCGCGCCGTACGCGCGCGAGATCATGCTCACCGGCCGGCAGTTCAGCGCGCAGGAGGCGAAGGACATGGGGCTCGTGCACCATGTGGTCCCGGTGTCGGACCTGGAAAGATTCACGAGGGAATACTGCGCCCAGATCGCCGCCAACGCGCCGCTCACCCTGCGCGCCGCGAAGCGCATCGTGCGCGAGATGCTGAAGAAGGATTACGACGCGGCGCTCTGCAAGACGTGGGTCAGGGAGTGCTTCGAGAGCGAGGACTACGCAGAGGGCAGGAAGGCCTTCATGGAAAAGAGAAAGGCCGTGTTCAAGGGAAAATGACATGAGGTGGATTTGCGCTTTCTTCGCCTTCGCCTTTGCCGCGAGCGCATTGGCGCAGGCGGGCTTTCCAGCGAAGCCGGTGACGATGGTGGTCGGCTTCGAGCCGGGCGGGGGCACCGATACCGTGGCGCGGATCGTCGCCAAGACCCTGGGCGAGAACCTCGGGCAGCAGGTGCTGGTCGAGAACCGCGCCGGCGCGGGCGGCGACATCGCCGTCGACTACGTCGCGAAGAGCGCGCCCGACGGCTACACCATCGTGCTCGCGAACGTCGGGGCGCTCGCCGTGAATCCGCACCTGCTCAAGGTGCCCTACGACCCGCTGCGCGATCTCGCGCCGATCACCATGGCGGTGGTGTTCGCCAACGTCCTCGTGGTCCAGCCGTCGCTCGCCGTGAGCTCGCTTGCGCAGTACGTGAAGCTCGCGCGCGAAAAGCCGGCGACGGTGACTTACGCCTCGTCGGGCATCGGCGGCGCGGGTCATCTCGCCGGCGAGCTCCTGAAGATGATGGCGCAGATCGACATCGTGCACGTCCCGTACAAGGGCGGCGGCCCGGCGATGCAGGGCTTTCTCGGCGGCCAGGTGGCGTCGTTTTTCGCCACGCCGGTGTCGTCGATCGCGCAGATCAAAGCCGGCAAGGCGCGCCCGATCGCCACCACCGGCGCCAGGCGCTCGGCTTTGCTGCCCGATGTGCCGACCATCGCCGAGGCGGGCTACCCCGGCTACGAGGCGCTCAACTGGTATGCCTACCTCGGCCCGGCGCGGCTGCCGAAAGACCTCGTCGATCGCCTGAACCGGGAGCTCGTCAAGGCCCTCGCCGCGCCGGAGGTGCAGGCGGCATTCGACAAGCAGGGCGTCGAGGCGCAACCCGGCACGCCCGAGGAGCTCGCCCGCTACATCGCGCGCGAATATCAGACCTGGGGCAGGGTCGTAAAGCAAGCCGGTATCAAGGCTCAGTGAACGGCGTCATTCGAAGATGCTGACGCCCCAGGGCGTCTTGCCCACCGGGATGTCCTTGATGCGGGCGTTCCTCGCGGTGTCGATGACCGATACGCTGTCCGATCTGCCGTTCGCGACGTAGAGCTTCGCGCCGTCGCGGGTCAGCGCCATGTTCCACGGCCGCTGGCCGACCGGGATCGTCGCGACGACCTTGTCGGCGGCGGTGTCGATCACCATCACGCTGGCGGCGCCGCCGTTGGTCACGTACAGGCGCTTGCCGTCCGGGTGCATCGCCAGGCCGTTGGAGCGCAGCCCCGCCTTGATGGTGCCCAGGATCTTGTGCTCGCGCGCGTCGAGCACGTAGACGGCGTCGGCCCGTTCGCAGGCGACGTACGCCTTGGCGCCATCGGGCGTGAAGGCGATGCCGCGAGGCCGGTTTCCCACCTTGAGCTGCGCGACGAGCTTGCGCGCCGCGACGTCGATGACATCGAGCTTGTCGTCCTCCTCGGCGCTCACGTAGACGAAGCGAGCGTCGGGCGAGAACACGGCGTGCTCGGGGTTGTTCCCCTGGATCCTGACTCGAAAAACGATTGCGTCGCTGGCGGTGTCGATGAAAGCGACGCTGTTGGTGAGCTCGACCGCGGCGGCGACGAGCCTGCCGTCGGGCGAGATGTAGACGCCCTCGGGCGACTCGCCGAGGTCGATTTTCTTCGCCACGGCGCGCTGCTCGAGGTCGATCACCAGCAGCGCGTTGTTCGGCTGGTCCGACACGTAGGCGAGCTTGCGCGAGGCGTGGATCGCCGCGCCGCGCGGCTTGCCGCCGGTCTTGATCTCCCCGACGACCTCGTCGCGCTCGGTGTCGATCAGCGAGACCGTGCCGCCGTTCTCGTTGCCCACGAGCGCAAGGCCCGCGCCGGCGGGGGTCGCCATCGATACGAGAATCAAAAAAGCGGAAATCCGTGCGGTCATTGCAGCCCTCCCCTCAAACCACGCTGAAATTGCGCATCATCATGCCGTCCTCGTGCTCCAGATTGTGGCAGTGGAACATGAAGCGCTGAGCACCGCGGAACGCGGCCTGCTGCGGCAGCGTGAAGTCCATCGCCAGCCACGCCGTCTCGTTTGGCCACAGCACCACGGTGTCCTTCACGCCGAGGTCGCTCGCCAGGCGCCCGCCAGGCTCGGTCGCGAGCCGGCGCGCGTCGCCATAGGTTCCCTGCCTGCGCAGCACCCGGAAGCCGAAGCCGTGCAGGTGCATGGGATGGGGCATCGAGATCGGGCTGTTCTTGATTTCCCAGACTTCGCGCGTGCCGCGGCTGACGCTGAACGCGATCTCGTCGGCCCGGTAAGGGGTCTGGTCGATCAGGAACCCGGCGCCTTCGTCGAAGTCGAGCCGTATGCGCCGCGTCGGCGCCTCCGGTCCAGCGGCGGCCTGCGTGAGCGCCGACAGCCGCGACGGCAGCGACGATCCGGCCCGCGCCGGCGGCCCGTCGACGCGCAGCGCGAAAAGCGCGAGCCCGGCACCGTCCTCCAATCGACCCTCGGCGGCGCCGCCGGACGCGCTTTCACAAATCGTCTCGGCCGCGAGCGGCGCATAGTGCTCGCGCGCCGGGTGCCGGTGGCGCGGCGCGGCACCCCGGGCGTGATGGCGCGGGTCAAACTCGAGGCTCACCGCGGCGAGCGCACGCCGCCCGCCGGGATCGATGGCGATATCGACGCGCTCGCCGGTGTAGAGGAACACGCGCTCGAGCTCGCGGGGCGCGGCGAGAAGGCCGCCGTCCGTGCCGAGCAGGTGGAACGGGACCAAGGTTTCACCATCGCGGAACGCAACCAGCAGCCCGCGTGCATTGCACGCATTCAGGATCTGGAGCCGCACCCAGCCGGGGCTGACGATCCAGCGCGCATCGAGCTGGCCGTTGACGAGCGCGCGGTTGCCGAGCCAGCCGTGCAGGCACTCCTCGACGCTCGGCGCGTACGGGCGTATCGCGCCGCCGACGACCCGAGCTTCGGCTACGGCGAGTGCGAGCCGGTTTCCCGGCGCGAGGCCGAGCGCCGCATCGAGCGCGTCGTCGTCCTCGTCGGTTACTACCAGCAGGCCGGTGAGTCCGGCGTAGACCTGCTCGGCGGTGAAGCCGTGCGGATGGGGATGAAACCAGTACAGCCCGGAGCGATTCCTCATTTCGAAGCGCACGCGTTTGCGCTCGCCCGGAGCGATCGGATCGAAACCGGCGCCGTCGGCCGCTTCCGGCAACGTCAGTCCGTGGAAATGCACGGTGGTGGGCTGCGGCAGCGCGTTCTCGATGACGCCATCGAAGCTCTCGCCGCGGCGCGCCAAGAGGATCGGCTGCGGGACTTGCCGCTCCCCGAGATCTGCCACGTACCGGCAACGCCCGGCGATGGGGTCGGTGCGTTCGACGACGAGACGTCGTACGTCCGCGAGCGCGACCCGCCTCGGCGCGAGCGCAGTTCGCGGCGCGGGCAAGCCGCAGCCCGCCCCGAGCGAAGCCAATCCAGCACCAAGAAACCGACGTCGATTCATGACAATATGCTGCGCGGATGCTGCGATTGATCACACTGCTCGCATTCGCCGGGCTCGCGTGCGCCCTGGCGAGCGCTGCGCAGCCGAAGTCGCTCGCGCTCATGGACTTCGAGCTGATCGACGAGATGCGCGCCTTCGCCAGCGAGCAGGCGCGCCAGGAGGTCGATCGCCGGCTCGTCCTGATCACGGCCGAGCTCGCGAAAGAGCTGGAGCGCCGCGGCATGTATCGCGTGCTCGATCGCGCTCCCGCGGCGCAGCTCATCGAGCGGTTGAAGGCTTCCTACGAGCTGCGCGGGTGCAACGGCTGCGAGATCGACATCGGCAAAGCACTCGGTGCCGAGCGCATCGCGCTGTGCTGGGTGCAAAAGGTGAGCAACCTGATCCTCAACATCAATATCGAGGTGCGCAGCGTAGCGACGGGCGAGACCGTGTACGCCAAGTCGGTCGACATCCGCGGCAACACCGACGAGGCATGGCTGCGCGGGGTGCGCCGGCTCGTCGATAATATCCAGGAACGCAATCACCATTTGCGCTGAGAGGCCGTTTCAACTTACGACGTTGGCTCGCATTCACCCTGCCGCACTGCCTCGATGCGCTGGGCGAACGTCATGTTCTTGCCGCCCATCTTGATCTCCAGAATACCCACGACGCGGCCCGGATCAGCAACCAACCGCGCAACTCCGGTAGCCACCTGCGGGCTCGCGCAGACAAGATGGTAGCGAATCGTGTTGCCGCGCCGGCTGTCGTCATCGAGCTTGCAGCCCACGAGCGACGGGTGGTGCAGGATTGGGAAAACGGAGGAGAGTTCGTGGCCGCGCAAACAGCGACGCTCCCGGGTCGTGGCGTACCGCAGGTTCTCCTCGAGATGAGGCATTGCGGTCCTGGCAATGATCTCATAGGTGCCCGGCTCGATGGCTTCGCCAGATGCCCATGCAACTGCGCAGAGCAATGAGGCTGCGGCGCTCAGAGAACGTTGCCATGGTGGGGTTATTGGGTGCAAGATACGCGGTTCCAAGAGGAGGGATCACCATGGCTAGCGTCAAGATACATCCGGCGGTCGACGGTGGATTGAAACCCGCGGCGAAGAATTTTGCAGGCGGCACGCTGCTCTGCAACTGCTCGCAGAGCAGGGTCGAGATCGCGATCAAGGGGCAGTGTGCGCACAATCACGTGTGCGGCTGCACCAAGTGCTGGAAACCGAAAGGGGCGCTGTTCTCGCAGATCGCCGTCGTAGGGCGCGACAACCTCAGCGTCAAGGCGAACAGCCACAAGCTGGCGATCGTCGATCCCAAGGCGGCGATTCAGCGGTATGCCTGCAAGGAGTGCGGGGTCCACATGTATGGCCGCATCGAGAACCGGGGCCATCCGCTGTACGGATTCGATTTCATTCACACCGAGCGCTCGAACGAATCGGGCTGGGCGCCGCCTGAATTCGCGGCATTCGTTTCGTCGATCATCGAATCTGGCGCGAGCCCCGACAACATGGGCGCGGTCAGGGCGAGGTTGAGGGAACTGAAGCTCGAGCCCTACGATTGCCTGTCCCCGCCGCTGATGGATTTCATCGCCACGCAGGCGGCCAAGGCCTCCGGCGTGCTGCGTGCGTGAGGCAAACGCCACCGCTTACAGATTGCGCGCGTGGAATCGAAGGTGATCCTCGATGAAGCTGGCGATGAAAAAGTAGCTGTGGTCGTAACCCGCTTGCAGGCGAAGATCCAGGGGCACCCCCGATCGCCTGCAAGCTTCCTTTAGCAGCTCGGGCTTGAGCTGGCTCTCCAGAAACTGGTCGTCGGTGCCCTGATCGACCAGAAGCGCCGGCCCCTTCCAGCCGCGGCTCTCGATCAGGGCGCTCGCGTCGTAGTCCCGCCAGAGGGCCCGATCGGCGCCAAGATATCCCGTCAGCGCTTTTTCTCCCCACGGGGAGCGCATCGCTGAGCTGATCGGGGCAAAAGCCGACACCGACTTGTAATAGGCCGGATTCTTGAGCGCGATGGTGAGCGCGCCGTGCCCGCCCATCGAATGGCCGAAGATGCCCGTGCGCGCGGCATCGACGGGAAACGCGGACTCGACCAGCCGCGACAATTCCTTCGTGATGTAGGAATACATCCGGTAGCCACGCGACCAGGGCGCCTGAGTGGCGTCCACGTAGAATCCGGCGCCCACGCCGAAGTCGTAGCTCGCGTCTTCGCCAGGAATCTTCAGGCCGCGCGGGCTGGTATCGGGCACGACGACGGCGAGCCCGAGCTCCGCGGCAACGCGTTGCGCGCCTGCCTTGACGATGAAATTCTCTTCCGTGCAGGTGAGGCCGGAAAGCCAGTAGAGCAGCGGCACCGCGTGGGCTTGCGCCTGCGGCGGAAGAAAAACGCCGAAGCGCATGACGCACGCGGTTTCACGCGCCTCATGGCTGTAGACGGCCTGCATGCCGCCGAAACATTTACTGCGGGAAACGGTGGTGATCAGTAGACCACCACCGAGCGGATGGATTTGCCCTCGTGCATCAGGTCGAAGCCCTTATTGATGTCGGCGAGCTTGAGCTTGTGCGTGATCAGGTCGTCGATGTTGATCTTGCCCTCCATGTACCAGTCGACGATTTTCGGCACGTCGCGCCGGCCCTTTGCGCCGCCGAACGCGGTGCCCTTCCATACGCGGCCGGTGACGAGCTGGAACGGGCGCGTCTTGATCTCCTGGCCCGCGCCCGCGACGCCGATGATCACCGACACGCCCCAGCCCTTGTGGCAGCACTCGAGCGCCTGGCGCATCACCTCGACGTTGCCGATGCATTCGAAGCTGTAGTCGGCGCCGCCCTTGGTCAGGTTCACCAGGTTCGCGACCAGGTCCTTGCCGGCTTCCTTTGGATTGACGAAATGCGTCATGCCGAACTTCTCGGCGAGCGCCTTGCGCGCCGGATTGAGATCCACGCCGACGATCATGTTGGCCCCGGCGAGCCGCGCGCCCTGGACGACGTTGAGCCCGATGCCGCCCAGGCCGAATACCACGACGTTGGCGCCCGGCTCGACCTTGGCGGTGTTGATCACCGCGCCGATGCCGGTGGTCACTCCGCAGCCGATGTAGCACACCTTGTCGAACGGGGCATCCTCGCGAATTTTGGCGAGCGCGATTTCGGGCACCACGGTGTAGTTGGCAAAAGTCGAAGTGCCCATGTAGTGAAACAGTTTCTTGCCGCCGAGCGAGAAGCGGCTGCTGCCATCGGGCATCACGCCTTGCCCTTGCGTGACGCGTATCGCCTGGCACAGATTGGTCTTGCCGCTCAGGCAGTATTCGCACTGCCGGCATTCCGGGGTGTAGAGCGGAATGACGTGATCGCCTTTTTTCACGCTGGCGACCCCGGGCCCCACCTCGACCACCACGCCCGCGCCCTCGTGGCCGAGAATCGCCGGGAAGAGGCCCTCGGGGTCCGAGCCCGAGCGCGTGAATTCATCGGTATGGCAGATGCCGGTCGCCTTGATCTCGACCAACACTTCGCCGGCCTTCGGCCCCTGCAGCTGCACGGTTTCTATGCTTAGAGGTGCGCCGGCTTTATGAGCGACCGCTGCGCGAACATCCATGGTTTACTCCCCCCGTGAATTGAACGTGAATCGGAACACTGCGCAATTATGGAACGCTTGCCGCGAGATGTGTAACGAGTATAGAGTTTTCTGAGAAGCGGTGGGTTAATCAGGATCACAGCGAGTTGTCTCGTGCAAACCAGGCATCACTTGATCACGGACTTTAAGAGGAGGCACAGATGATGCACGTCATGAAGCATAAGAGGATTTCGCTTGCCGCGGCAGTTGCCTTCGCTCTAGGGAGCGCCTCTGCCGCGCACGCGGAGATCGGTTTCAAGGCCGGCGCCTGGGATCTCTCGTTCTCGGGCAACGTGAACGGCTTTGCCACTTGGAATAGCTGCGACACTAAGACGGCCACCGTCAATGGAGGCCTCGCTTGCAATAGACCTAGTCCCGACTCTTCGAAAGAGCAGGCAATCGAGTCCGGGCTATTGCCGAGCGCGCTGGTCTTTAGCGCCAAGTCGCGCCAGGCTGGCCTCGACATCGGCGTGACGATCGGCTTCTACCCGGGAATTACCAGTTCTTCCACCGGTAAATCAGGCATCGGCAGGTCCAACATCGACGCGCGGCAGAACTTCCTCACCTTCGGCGACAGGAGCTGGGGCACAGTCAAGGTCGGGCGCGATATCGGTTTGTTCGGATCGGACGCAATCCTCTCCGACATGACCTTGCTCGGCGTCGGCTCGGGCGGCGCCTTCCTAGGCGGCAACACGACCCTCGGCCGCATCGGCATAGGCTATATCTACACCGACTGGATTCCGCAGATCACCTATTCCTCGCCGAAGTACGGCGGCTTCGAGTATTCAGCCGGCGTGTTCCAGGGCATCGATGTCGGCAGGTTTGCTGGATCATCCGGGGTCGTCGAACCCAATAGCGCCACGCTGACGGGGCACGAGCAGCCCGGTTTTCAGGCCAAGGCGAGCTACGAATGGGGTGGGCGAATCAGCGGCAAGGCGTGGGTGGGCGGCATGAGCCAACAAGTCAAGGCGCGCCCAGGCGATAATGCGCCCGCAGGCTCGAGCGTTTCGGGGCAGGCTTTCGATATAGGCGCAAAAGTGAACTCGGGCGGCCTCGAAGGCGTGCTCTACGCCTACACCGGCGATGGCGTAGGCACGACGGCGATCGGTTTCGACGCGGCAGCGTCCGTAGGCGGCCAGCTGGCAAAGCGGAAGTCGAAAGGCTGGTACGCGCAGGGTACCTATAAGATGGGGAAGTGGAAGCCGGGTATAAGTTACGGCGAGAGCAAGCTTGACCTCGCGTCGAACGAAACGAGCCCCAACTTGGTGAAAAAGAACAAATCGTTGGTCTTAGGGATGTATTACAGCCTCACCCCAAGCCTCAATCTGGTGGCCGAGTATATTCCGACCACCGCCCAGAACCAGGCGGGGGATGAGGTCAAGGACAAGGTGATTGCGCTGGGGGCCATCCTCTTCTTCTGAAATTGGCATGCGGGACAACGGCGCTTTTTGGGCGCCGTTTTTTTGCCCTGCTCAATGCAGCGGCTTCCTGAGCGGCCACTTGATGTGCAGCCGATGCATTTTCCGGTAGAGCGTGTTGCGCCCGACGCCGAGCTTGCGCGCGACGTGGCTGATGTTGCCATGCTCAAGATCGAGCTCCCGGAGCAACGCCTCGCGCTCCGCTCTTCCGAGCGCGTTGAGCGAGTCCGTCTCGGCAAGCGCAGCCCCGCGTTCGGCAGGCCGCGCACCAAGGCAGTACTCGGAGGGCAGGTCAGCCACGTCGAGCTTGTCGCCACAACGCCGCGCAATCATGGCGCGCAGCGCGTTGCGTAGTTGCCGTATGTTCCCCCGCCATCGATGCGCGCAGAGTGCGTCGATCAACTCCTCGCTGAGCGAAACCGGAGGCGTGTCGGCTGTCTCCTGCGCGAAGACGTGTCGGATCAGTGTGCGCTTGTCGGTTCGTTCATCGAGCCGCGGCAGCGTCACCACCAGCCCCTGCAGCCGATAGAAGAGGTCCTCGCGAAACTCGCCACCGCGGATTTTCTCTTCCAGGCTGTAAGGCGTCGCTGCGATCAGGCGCAGGTCGACCGGGATCGGCGTCGCGCCGCCGGGCGCGATCACTTCGCGCTTCTCCAGCACATGGAGCAGCCGGGTCTGAAGCGCCTCGGGCAGCTCGCCGATCTCGTCCAGGAACAGCGTGCCGCCGTGGGCCTGCACCAGCTCGCTGTGCAGCAGCGCCTCCGGGATCGCGGCGCAGTTGACCGCGACGAAAGAGTGCTCGGCGCGCTCGCTCGAGGCGTGCAAGGCGCGCGCGAAAAGCTCCTTGCCTGTGCCGGTTTCTCCGATCAGCAGGATCGGGACATCGCGCGAGGCGATGCGCTTCGCCGCCCGGATGTTGCGCGCCATCGACGCGTCGCCGAGGTCCAGCTCGTCGAGCGCGCTGCGGCTTGCGCTCGGCACCGGGTCGGCGCCGCGCGGCGCGGCGCGCGTTGCGCAGCTCACCCGCTGCGCCGACTCGGGTTCCTGCGCCACCGCGAAAAAACGCCCGCCGTGGCGCGCCTCGTAGACCGGCAGCGGGTGGAACGACTTCCTGCGGCTGCTCCCGAGCAGCGCGGGTAGCGAAACGTTGAACACCCGCTCGAGCGGCGCACCGATCAGAGCGGCCCCCGCCTTGCAGCCGAGCTGGAACAGCGCGTTGCGGTCGGCTGCGGCGATTGCGCCGGCGCGATCGAGCGCGATAATCCCTTCGCTCCACGTTCCGACCAGCTCCGGCCGGCTGTGGAAGCGCACCACGAAGGCGTCGCGGAAGCGGTGCAGGAACAGGCGGTGTTCGATCATCTGCGCCGACATGTTCACCAGCACCAGCGTGTGGTGCTGCGCGCGGTCGGACTCACCGGAGGCGTCCAGCACCGCGATCAACTCGCTGCGATGGTCGAAAATAGGCGCAGCGCAGCACGTCAACCCGGTGTTGCGGGCGAGGAAGTGCTGCTCCCGGTGCACGATCAGGGGCCGGCGCTCGAGCAGGCAGGTTCCCATGCCATTGGTGCCGCCGTAGCGCTCGCTCCACAGCGCGCCCGGCACCAGTCCGGCGCGCGACGCCGCCCCCTTGAAGGTCGGATCGCCGTAGTAGGAAAGCAACACGCCGTCGCGATCGGTCAGGATGATCGAGTGGCCCGAGCCGGCGAGTTGCCGGTACAGGTGCGCCATCTCGGCGTCGGCGAAAGCGACCAGCTCGAGGCTCTGCTCCTTGCGCGCCATGAGCTCCTGGCGCGAGAGGACTGCCGGCTGCGCATTCGACTCGGGGTCGAGGCCGTACTCGTCGAGACAGCGCAGCCAGGAGCGCTTGACGTGCTCAGGCGCGCCCGCGTCGCGCGATGTGCCGCGAATCACGGAATAAACGAAATGCGCGTGATTGCCGCTCGGCTGCAGCATGGCCCCTCCTTGACGGGCGCGAAACCGCAGCTTCGCTGGTCTCAGGCCGCCTTGCCTCGGGACAAATTATGCCACGCGGGCGCTCGTATTCGGCTGCGGGCGGAGCCGCCGCCATCCTGCGTGCTAGCATCGGGAGTCGCCCAGGCCGGGCGGCGGGATAAAACGAGGACACGTGCAGACGGTCCATTGTGTCGCGCTTGCCTTGGCACTGTCGGCGGCGGGTTCCCCGGCCCAGGCCGCACCCGCGCATGACTACCCCACCGTGGACCGAGTCGAGTACGTCCTCGAGTGCATGCAGAGGAACGCCGGCAAGCAGGAGTTCCTCTACAAATGTGCGTGCGTGATCGACGAGATCGCCAAACAGTACACCTACGACGATTTCGTGGAAGCGTCGACCGCGGCGCGCTACCAGGGCCTCGGCGGCGACCGGGGCGGGGAGTTCCGCGATCCGCCGAAGACGCGGGAAGCCGCGAAGCGCTACATGCAAGTCCGAAGCGACGCGATGAAGCGCTGCGACGTGCCGCGCTAGTCGGGCGCACGCCTCGCCGCCAGCGCGGTGTGGCGGCGCAGCAACGAGCCCATTGTTCGTTTTTGGAACAGTCGCGGCGCCGGTCCAGGCACGGCGCCCCTTTTTCGATTGGTGCGTTTTATTTTTTGGGGCGCGGGTATATAGTGCTTTGAGAGGAGCGCGCCTCGCGCCGGGTCGTTTCAGCGAGGCGTGTACCCTAAAATCGTGCTGTTCTTCAGTGATCCGCTAAGCAACGCGCAAAGGAGAATGAGATGGTACTGACACGCATGTGCACGTGGGGCGTTCTGTTCGGCCTCGCCGCCCTGCCGGGACTCGCGCTCGCCAATTCGGAGGTCATCAAGCTCAGCCAGGACGCGAATAACTGGGCGATGCAGGCAGGCAACATGCAGAACCACCGCTACAGCTCGCTCAAGCAGATCAGCACGCACAACGTCAAGGACCTGCGCGTCGCGTGGACATTCTCGACCGGCGTCCTGCGCGGCCACGAGGGCGGCCCCCTGGTGATCGGCGACACGCTGTACATCCACAGCCCGTTTCCCAACAAAGTCTTCGCGATCGCCCTCGCCGATCAGCACATCAAGTGGAAGTACGAGCCGAAGCAGGACCCCACCGTGATCCCCGTAATGTGCTGCGACACGGTGAACCGCGGTCTCGCCTACGCCGACGGCAAGATCTTCCTGCAGCAAGCCGACACCAACCTCGTCGCGCTCGACGCGAGGACCGGCAAGGAGCTGTGGAAGGTCAAGAACGGGGATCCCAAGAAAGGTGAAACGAACACCAACGCCCCGCACGTCTTCAAGGACAAGGTGATCACCGGCATTTCCGGCGGCGAGTTCGGCGTGCGCGGTTACGTCGCCGCCTACGACATCAAGACCGGCAAGCAGGTCTGGAAGGCCTACAGCACCGGGCCGGACGCGGAGATGCTGATCGATCCGGACAACACCATGACCTGGACCGACGGCAAGATGGCGCCGGTGGGCAGAGACTCGTCGCTCAAGACCTGGCAGGGCGATCAGTGGAAGATCGGCGGCGGCACGACCTGGGGCTGGTATAGCTACGACCCGAAGCTCAACTTGATGTACTACGGGTCAGGCAATCCCAGCACCTGGAACCCGACGCAGCGCCCCGGCGACAACAAATGGTCGATGACGATCTGGGCGCGCGACGTCGATACCGGCGAGGCGAAGTGGGTGTACCAGATGACGCCGCACGACGAGTGGGACTTCGACGGCGTGAACGAGATGATTCTTGCCGACGGCGTCAACGTGAAGGGCACGCCGCGCAATGTCGTGGTGCATTTCGACCGCAACGGCTTCGGCTACACGCTCGATCGCGCCACCGGCGAGCTGCTGGTGGCCGCGAAGTACGATCCGAAGGTGAACTGGGCGACGCACGTCGATATGAGGACCGGCCGCCCGCAGGTCGTGGCGAAGTACAGCACGCAGGTACAAGGTCCGGACGTCGACACCAAGGGCGTTTGCCCCGCCGCGCTCGGCAGCAAGGACCAGCAGCCGGCGGCGTACAACCCGGGCAACAAGATGTTCTACGTGCCGACCAATCACGTGTGCATGAATTACGAGCCGTTCAAGGTCGAGTACACGGCCGGCCAGCCGTACGTGGGGGCGACGCTGTCGATGTTCCCGGCGCCGGGCAGCCACGGCGGCATGGGCAACTTCATCATGTGGGACGCCGGCACGGGCAAGATCGTGAAGTCCAAGCCCGAGAAGTTCTCCGTGTGGAGCGGCGCGCTGGTCACGGCGGGCGGCGTCGCGTGCTACGGCACCCTCGAAGGCTACCTGAAGTGCGTCGACGCGAACGACATCAGCAGGGAGCTGTACAAGTTCAAGACGCCCTCCGGCATCATCGGCAACGTGAATACCTGGGAGTACAAAGGCAAGCAGTACATCGGCGTGCTCTCCGGCATCGGCGGCTGGGCCGGCATCGGCCTTGCCGCCGGCCTGGAAAAGGACACCGACGGCCTGGGCGCCGTGGGCGGCTACAAGGAGCTGAGTAAGTACACTGAGCTCGGCGGGGTCCTCACGGTGTTCTCCTTGCCGTAGATCCCGCTGCGATTTGAAACATCAAAGGGCCGGCATCCTCCGGGGTGTCGGCCCTTTTTGGGATGGGCGGCTGCCGTGGCATTCGCGCTCGCCGGTCTGGGCTTGTGCTTGGGCGTCGCGGCCGATGACAAGCCCTACCAGGTCGCCGGGGGCAACAAGGTCGACAAGACCACGCTCGAGGGCTGGCGCACCTGGCGTGCGCTCGCCTGCGAGCGCTGCCATGGCGCGCGGCAGGAGGGCATGGTCGGTCCTTCGCTGATCGAAAGCTTGAAGCGGCTCTCCAAGGATGAGTTCAAGGAAACGGTGCTGAAGGGGCGCCTGGACAAGGGCATGCCTAACTTCGACGGCAGCAAGATGGTCACCGAAAATATCGACGGCCTGTACGCGTACCTGAAAGGACGTTCCGATGGCGCGATTCAGCCGGGGCATCTGCAAGAGCTGAAATGAACCGCTGGTCCGGCCGGCTCGCGATCGCGGTGATTCTCCTGCAGCCGCAGTCGCCCGGCGCCGCCGACTGGCCCGGCTACGAGAAGCTGACGCGCGAACAGGTGGTCGCGGCGCTCGCCGAAGCGTCGGCGTCAGCCCCCGCCGATTTTTATTCGAAGAACCTCTCGGGGCTGGATCTGTCCGGCATCGATTTCAAAGGAGCGAATCTCACCGCGGCGGTGCTGAACCGCAGCAACCTCGCGAGCGCCAACCTCTCGCGGTGCAATCTCACGGTCAGCTTTGCGGAGGGCACGAACCTGACCAACGCAAACCTGCGGGGCGCGATGATGTTCTCGATGCAGCTTCAAGGCGCCAACCTGAAGGGGGCGGACCTCTCGGGCGCGCGCCTGATCGGCGATCTGAGAAGGGCCAATCTCGAGCAGGCCGTGCTCACGAAGATCGATGGCGCGGCGGACATGAAGAACCAGTCGATGGGGCTGATGCGGGCGAATATCGTCTCGGCCAACCTGAGAGGCGCGGACCTTTCGGGGTCTGATTTCTCCCGGGCAGATTTCAGCTTCTCGGACCTCTCAGGCGCCAACCTGACCGGCACCAGGCTGAGCGGGGCGGAGTTCAGCGGCACCGATCTGCGCGGCGCAAGCCTTGCCGGCGCCGATTTGAGCGGCTCGAAGTTCATCGATACCGATTTCACCGGCGCCAATCTTGCCGGCGCAGATTTCACCGCCGCCATTTTTCGCAGCGTGAGAGGACTCGACAAGCCGGGCACGCAAGGGGCGCGCGCGCTGCCGGTCCAGACGGCGCAGCAGAATCAGCCGGCAGGCGATGATCGTGTGCTGCGCGTCTGCCAGGACCCGAACAACCTTCCTTTCTCGAACCGCGCGGGAGAAGGCTTCGAGAACAAGATTGCCGAGCTCCTGGCGCGCGAGTTGGGATGGACGCTCGAGTCCACATGGTTCCCGCAGCGCATGGGATTCATTCGCAACACGCTGCGCGGACGCGATCCCGCCTCCAACCGCTTTAAATGCGACCTGGTCATCGGCGTACCCGTCGGATTCGAGTTGGCGTCGACCACCAAGCCCTACTACCGCTCGACCTACGCCCTGGTCTATGTGAAAGGCAAAGGGCTCGACAGCGTTACGGCTCCCGAGGGCTTGCTCGATCTCGAGCCGGCGAAGCTGAAATCGCTCAAGCTCGGCGTGTTCGGTCAAACGCCACCGGCTGATTGGCTGCTCAGGCACCGCTTGTTCGATCAGGTCGTTCCCTATCAACCCCAGTCCGGCGACCCGGAGCGCTATCCGGGCGAGATCGTCGAGAAGGACCTGGTGGCCGGGAAGATCGATGTCGCGTTCGTGTGGGGGCCCATCGCCGGCTACTTCGCGAAGAACGCGACGGCCGCCGAGCTGGCCGTCGTGCCATTCGCGCCGACCCCCGGGATTCAGTTCGACTTTCGCATCGCCATGGGCGTGCGCTTCGGGGAACGCGAGTGGAAGGACAGGATCGAGCGCCTGTTGGAGGCCAACCGAGGCCGCATTCAGGCGATCCTCGCCGCTTACGGCGTGCCGCAGCTCGATGACGAGGGCCGGATCATCAAGGCCCAGTGACGACGATCTTTCCTACGTGGGCGTCGGATTCCATGTAGGCCTTCGCCGCCGGCAGCTCGGCAAACGGGAACACGCGGTCGATGAGCGGCCTTAAGCGGCCGCTCGCGAAAAGCGGCAGGAAATCGGCGACGAAGCCGCGCACCGTGGATGCGCGCTGCTCGGCGCTGCGCAGCTTGTTCGACACGCCGAAGATGCGCAGGCGCTTGGCGTGCACCGCTTCCAGGTCGACCTCGCTCTTCAGCACGCCGTCGACGTAGCCGACGATCGCTATGCGGCCCTCGAACGCAGCCGCGCGTACGCATTCGGCGAACACCGAGCCGCCGACCGCATTGACCACCAGGTTTGCGCCTTTGCCATCGGTCGCTTGCATCACGGCGTCATGGAAGTCGCCCTTGCGCGTGTGGATGGGCGCGTCAAGCCCCAATGATTTGAGCTTATTCAATTTCTCGGCAGAGCCCGAAGTGCCGATCACGCTCGCTCCGAGGGCCTTCGCTGCCTGCAGCGCTGCCACGCCTACGCCCGAGGACACCCCGGCGACGAGCAGCCGCTCGCCCGCCCTGAGCTGGCCCTGGGCGACGAGCATGTCGTGCACCACCATGAAGCTGAGCGGAACCGCCGCCGCTTCCTCCCAGGAGAGCCGCGCCGGGACCGCAATCGCCTCGCGCGCATCCATCAGCGCGTACTCGGCGAAGGCGCCGGGACAACGGCCCATCACGCGCTCGCCGGTACCCACCACTTCTGCGCAGGCCTCGTTGCCGGCGGGCTTGGCGGTGCCCGGGCTCGCCAGGCCGTGGCCGGCGATGAATTCGCCGCGGTTCAACCCCGCGGCCCGCACGCGCACGAGGACTTGGCCGGGCGCCTCTTCGGGCACCGGGACGTCGCGCAGCACGAGGCGGGTCTCGGCGCGGCTCGCCGACAGGAAGTAGGAACGCATGGCGCGCCCAGTTTACCTGCGGGCGGTCAGCAGGCGCGCAAGGTCCGAGAGCTCGTTTCGGTTCAGATCGGAAACCAGCGAGATGCGCATTCCCTCGGCGGAGGAGCGCTCGACGTTGAACCCGTCGCGCGAATACGCGCCGTCACTGGGCCCGCTCCCGGGCCAGATGAAGACATCGATCAGGTGCTGCCGGCGCTTATAGACGAGGACCGCGACGGGACGGCCGCCGACGTAGTCGAGCCTTGCGCCGGCGAGCTCGAACCCCTCCGGCGAAAAATCCGCGACCGGCGGTGAAAACGGCAGCCGGGCGCTCAGCCAGGGCTTGACCGTGTGCTGGTCCGAGGATGCCACGTCGATCAGGCGGTCGCCGAGGGTGGAGCGGACGTGGCTCGCCACCATCTCGCGCGCCAGCGTTTCCTCGTCGCCGGGGCGCACGAGCGCGATGCCGAGGGCGAGCGCCGCCACGAGAGCGGCGGCCGCGACGGGCAGGATCCAGCGCGACGCGCGCCGGGGCGCGGCGTCGCTCCCCGCGCCTGGAAGCACTGCGTTCAAGCGCGCGACGAGCGAGGACGGCGCGGCGTGGTAATCGGCCTTCTCGCGAATCCCGGCCGACAACTCGCGCAGCCTTTCGAAACGTTCCCGCAGCGCGGGATCGGCCGCGAGCTGCGCCTCGAGCTCGAGGCTTTTCGCCGCATCGAGCTCGCGGTCGACGTAGGCATGCAGGAGCCTCGCGGCTTCTTCGGGCTTCATTTCTCGGTCTGGAGCCGTGATGCGAGGGTAATGACCCGCACCGACTCGGTGAGCAGCCGCCGCGCGCGGGCGAGGCGCGACATGACCGTGCCGATCGGCACGTCGGCGATGCGCGCAATCTCCCGGTAGGAAAGGTCCTCGAGCTCGCGCAGGATCAGCACCTCGCGAAACTGCAACGGAAGCGCGGCAATGGCTTTATTCAGCATGCGCCGGTCGAGCTCGCGCGCGAGCAGGGCCTCCGGACCATCGGCCGGAGGGGTCGCGGCCTCGGCGGCATCCCCATCCAGGCCGGCGGCGACCTCCGCCGGGCGGTTCCTCTGTATCCAGCTGAAGCACGCATTGCGCACGATCGCGAGCAGCCAGGGCCGAGCCTCGCCGCGCAGGCTTTCGAAATGGCGGTACGCGCGCAGCATGGCGTCCTGCACCACATCCTCGGCATCGTGATCGTTCCGGGTGAGCCAGCGCGCAAGATTGAATGCCGCATCGATGTGCGGAAGCACCTGCTGCTCGAAGCGGCGGCGATCGGTCAAGGCAGGCTGATCTTAACTCCGGGAGCCTCAGGCGACGACCCGGAGCCGGCCGGTCATGCTCTCATGCCCGTCGCCGCAGAAAATGTCGCACAGATAGGTGAACTCGCCCAGCTTGTCCGGCGTGAAGCGCACGCGTGCCGGCTGTCCGGGAACGATGTCGGCGCGCACGTTGAAGTCGGGCGCACTGAAACCCATCACCACGTCCTCGGCGGTGAACTCGAGCACCACGGGAACCCCCTTTTTCAGGGTGATCTCGTGCGGCAGGTACACGAACTTGCGGGCGGCAATGCGCACCACTCGCTCCTCGGGCTGGGCGAGCGCCCACAGAGCGCTCATCGCGAGCGCGGCAGCGACCGGGGCAAGAAGCACTCGGCGTCGTTGCGGGGACACGATCAGGCCTTCACCACCGGCAACTCGGTGATCGGGTAGGCCACCGGCTCGGCTTGCGCCTCCACCTCCCGGTAACCGAGGCCGCGGTAGGGCTGGCCCGCGTCCCACTTGATCGGCTCTCGCTTGGGCATCGAACCGGGCGCCGGCAGGGGAAAGATCAGCGACTTCGCCGAGTGGTGCTCGATGTGCCCGGTCTTGAAGTGGTGCTCCTGGTGAATGTGGCCGTAGAACACGACCACCTTGCGATACGGCATCAGCAGCTCAAGCGCCTGCTCGCCGTCGCGCGTCGCCCAGTCCCACTGCGGATAGAGCGGAAACAGCGGACGGTGCGTCAGGACGACGATCCGATCGTCGCGCTTGCGCTTTTCCAGATCGGCCTTGAGCCAGCCCAGCTGCTCGTTGCCGATGCGCGCGGCGCGATCGGACACGTTGTCGAGCGCGATGAAATGCACGCCCTTGTGATCGAAGGCGTAATGCGTCGGCCCGAAGAGCTCCTGGTAGGCTGCCCCGTCATCGAGCGCGGCGTCGTGCTCGCCGGGCATGAAGCGGACATTGGGAGTTTTCAGCTCGCGCACCAGGTCGCGGAATTCCGATAGCCGGCGGCGGCGCTCGCGGGGGTCGTCGGTCGTGTGGGTGAGATCGCCGGTGAAGACCACGAAGTCCGGCTGCGTCTCGAGGGCATTGACCGCCGCGATCGCCTTGGGCAGGGTGCCGGCGGCGTCGGGATTGACTGCGGCGCCCTGGAATCCCCAGTGCGTGTCGGAGAGCTGGACGAAGAAGAACTCGTCCTGGCTGGAGGCGTACTTGCCGGCGCCGCGCGCGAGCGCGGAGGCGAACACGACCCCGCCCAGGCCGGCGAGTCTGAGGAAGTTCCTGCGGTTCATGGCGTCGAGCATCGGAGTGGCTCCTTGAGACCGGCAGCAGGCCGGCGTCACTATGCAAGACCGCGCGGGGCGCCTTTTTATTCCCGGGAAAGGGGGGCCGATGTGGCGTTCTGCTCTTGATTCCGTTCTTCCTGCTGGCGTAGGCTGTTGCGCCGTCCCTTTCAAAGGAGCTCAAATGAAGAAGATTCTCGGAGGGTTGTTGCTGGCGTTCGCGTTTGCCGTGCCGCAGGCCTACGCCGGGCTCGTGTCCACGGACCAGCCTGCGGCGCAGCAGGAGCGCGAGCGCGTCAAGGCCCTCATCGAGCGGCCGCAAGTCGCGCAGCAGATGGAGAAGATGGGCATCCCGGCGAAGCAAGCCCTGGCGCGAGTCGACGCGATGAGCGACGAGGAGGTGCGCACCCTGGCGGGCCGGCTCGATGCGCTGCCGGCGGGCGGCCAGATCAGCAGCCAGACCCTGCTGCTCATCTGCCTCGTCATCATCCTGATACTGCTTATCTAGGCAGCTAACTCCACCGGTTCGCCGCGCTCGTTCACCGTGTGCAGGCGAACCGCGCGCCGCCAGGTGCGGCGCGTGTACTCGAGCACCTTCTTTGCGCGGGCGGCGTCCAGGCCGCGGCCGTCGCTCGCATGCTCGTGGGCAAGGACCAGCGTGCCGTCGCTCTTTAGCTCGGTCGCCGCGACGCGCGGCGCGCCGTAGTTGTACTTCGGCGCGAGGATCGCCTCGCGGATCGCCTCCAGATCGCGGCTCGCGACGCGCAGCTCGCCGCCGGGCCGCGCCTCGTAGACGAACAGGCCCGCTTTCTCCGCCAGCTCGCGGTCCAGCCAGTTGCGGATGAAGCCGAAGTCGTCCTCGTCGCGCATCACCTCGCGCGCGCGCTCGAGGCCGTGCTTCTCGACGATGTGCTCCCAGAGGGTGAAGCCGAGATGGTACGGATTGACGCCGAGCGCGCTCTGCTCGCCGGAGGCAAACGGCCGCACCACATCGGAGTGCGCTTTGATGGCCGAAAGGTAGAGCGGCGCCGGCAGGAAATCGGCCTCGCGCAGCAGCCGCGCGTGCCAGTAAGAGGCCCAGCCCTCGTTCATGATCTGGCAGGCGAACACCGGGTAGAAGTACAGCGACTCGGCGCGCACCGCGAGGAAGATGTCGCGCTCCCACTGCTCGAGCTCTGGCGCGTAATGCGCGATGAACCACAGCAGGTCGTACTCCGCATGCGGCGGAATCCGCGTGCGCAGCGGCCCGATCGGCGCGCTCGCCTTCTCGGCCGCGCCGGGGAGCTGGCCGAAGCGCTTCTGAAAAGCACTCTCGGTCTGTGCCGTTTTTTCCGGCACGAATTCGGGATAGGACGGGCGGTGCAGCTCGCCGCTCACGTCGACATGCGATTCGAGGGCGAGCGCCGCGTCGAGCACCGCCTCGACGCGTTCCAGGCCCGCCGCTTCGATCGCCTGCTGGATGCGCTGCGCGTGCACCGCGGCGTGCTCGACGATGTTGCCGCCGGCCATGGCGTGGAAGCGGGCGAAGAGCTGATTGTTCCTGGTGAAGTCGGCATGGCCGAGCACGTGCGCGGCGACCAGGGTGTTTTCGGCGAGCGAGTTGCTGTCCATCAGGAAAGCGCGGCACGGGTCGCCCGGAAACATCACCTCGAAGATCTTCGAGTGGCCCATGCTCTGGCGGACCAGCTGGTGGATGTAGCGCACGCCGTAGGACCAGTGCGGCATGCGGATCGGCAGGCCGTACACCGCGATCTCGGTCATCAGGCTCGCCGGGGCGAGCTCGAAATCGACCGGGTAGTGCTCCAGGCCCAGCCGGTGCGCGAGCGCTTCGAGGCGCCCGGCGTAATCTTCGAGCTCAGTCATCCTTGCTTTGTTCGCGGAAGAACTCGCGCATGGCGCGCCAGACGTCGTCCTGCGAGCCGAGCCGGCTCGCGCCGACGGGCAGCCCTTTCGCCTTCATCTCGCCGAAGAGCTCGGCGAGCTGCGTCTCGCGCGGCCGGAAGGCGGCGCCGCCGCCGGTCTCGACATAGCCCGCGTAATTGATCTGCGCGGTGAGATCGGCGAGGAGCGAGGCAGCGCCCTCCCGGTCCTCGGCGGCGTTCTCGCCGTCGGAGGCATAGAAGAAGTAGGCGTTGTAGCGCTGCGGGTCATAACGCGCCTGCAGCAGCTCGAGCGCGAGGCGGAAGGCGCTGGAGGACATCGTGCCGCCGCTCGAGGCGGCCTGGAAGAACTGGCTTTCCTCGAATTCCCACGCCTGCGCGGCGTGCGCGAGGAACACCGTCTCGACCTTGGCGTACTGCCTGCGGATGCCCTGCAGCGCGAAGAAGAAGAAGGTCTTGGCGAGCCGCCGCTGCGCCTCGTCCATGCTGCCCGAGACGTCGAGCGCAAAGATGACCGCGGCGTTGATCGACGGCGTCGCACGCTTCACCAGCTGGCGAAAGCGCAGGTCGTCGTTGGTGAAGGCGATCGGGTCTTCCTGGATGGCGCGGCGTTTCACCGCTTCCCTGACCGTGCGGCGGCGATCGAGCCGGGCGCGCGCGCCGCGCTTGTCCCAGCCCTCGCGCACGTAATCGGGCTCGTCGAGCGCCGCCGCGCGCCGCGGCTTAAGCTCGGGGAGCTTCAGCTCCTCCCACAGCCAGTCGACGATCTCGTCGATCTTCAGCTCGACCACGAAGCGGATCTCGCCGTCCTGGGTGCCGCCCGAGCGCGCCGCGCGGTCGGCTTCCTCGCGTCCCGGCTGCAGCACTTCGCCCGGCTCGCCGCGCCCCTGGCCCGCGCCCTGCCGCACGTCGGGCTCGAGCAGGCGCAGCCGCGCGTGCTCGAGGACCTTCACCGGCACCAGCACCGTGCGGTGCCCCGGCCGGCTCATCAGGTCCGCGCCGGCGATGAGCTCGGGCAGCGTTTCCTTCACCGCGTCGCGCACTTTCTGGTTGTGTCGCAGCCAATCGCGCGCGCCGCGCGAGAACAGATCGTACCAGGGGGTTTCCGCAGCAATCCTGATCAAAGCTATTCCTGGGCAAGAAGGGTTGTTACGTAGTTGAGCGCCTCGCGGGCGCTGTGCGCGTCGTAGCCGTACTCGTCGACCAGCCGCTTCTCGACCACCGAGATCTTCTGGCGGGTTTCGTCATCGGGCCGCGTGGCGGAGCTCACCAGCCGCAGCACGTCGCGGCGCTGCTCGAACAGGTACTGCTCGACCGCGTCGTGCAGCGGCGCATGGTTGTCGAGGGTGAACTTCTCGCTGCGCTTGTAGGCGCCCATCGCCTTGCGCACCACCTCCTGGCGGAACGACAGCTTGCCCGACTCCGAAATGCGGATCTTCTCCTCGACCGAGCGCAGGAAGCGCTCGTCGGGCTTGCGCTCTTCGCTGGTGATCGGGTCCTTGACGGTACGGTTGTCGAGCGTCGCCTCGACCTCGTCGAGGTACTTGTCGAGCAGCTGCTGCGCTTCCTGCTCGAAGGAGACGAACAGCGCCTTGTGCACGTCCTCCTTGACCCAGCGGTTGTAGAAGTCCTTGCGCACCATCACCAGGAAATCGACCCACTTGCGCTTCTTCTTGCCGTCGATGCGCACGTCGGACTCGATGCCGTCTTTCAGCGCGAGCAGCACGTCCATCGTGGTCAGGCTTTTCGCGTGCGACTGGATGATGGCGTTTGACAGCGCATTGATCACGAAGCGCGGCGACACGCCCGAGAGCCCTTCGTCCGGGCTGCGCGCGCGCATCTTCTCGATCTCGGATTGCGGCACGCCCTCGACATCCTCGCCGGCATAGAGCCGCGCCTTCTTGACGTTGTCGGCGTCGCGCTCCTCGCCCTCCTGCAGCCGGGTCAGCACCGAGAACACCGCCGCCACGTGCAGCGCGTGCGGGTCGAGGTGCACTTCGCGAAACGCCTGGGTCGACGAAGTGAGCTTGCGGTAGATGCGCGCCTCCTCCTTGTAGGATAGCGTGTAGGGCACCTGGATGATGACCATGCGGTCGAGCAGCGCCTCGTTCTCCGCTTCCTGCAGGAACTTGCGGAACTCGGCGAGGTTGGTGTGCGCGACCACGGTCTCGTCGAGATAGATCAGCGGGAAGCGCGACACCTTGACGTTCTTCTCCTGCGTGAGCGTCAGGAGCAGATACAGGAACTCGCGCTTCACCTTCAGGATCTCGATCATCTCGAGCATGCCGCGGCTCGCCGCGAACACGGCGCCCGACCAGGACCACGCGCGCGGGTCGCCCTCGTCGCCGTACTCCGAGACTTTCGACAGGTCGACCGAGCCGACGAGGTCGGCGATGTCCGCCGTGGTGGGGTCGTGCGGCGCATACGTGCCGACGCCGACGCGCCCGGCCTCGGAGATGAACAGGCGCTCGATCGGCATCTGCATGAAATCGCCGGAGAACTCCTGGCCGAGGCGG